>Ga0265294_10005242_pt1 | contig 15864 bp, 14 predicted proteins | sample MunlanPumphouse3_FD_192504 | JGI IMG/M metagenome (GOLD analysis project Ga0265294, IMG submission 192504) | Groundwater microbial communities from a municipal landfill in Southern Ontario, Canada - Pumphouse #3 | ecosystem: Environmental > Aquatic > Deep subsurface > Groundwater | place...
ATTAAAGGAGACCTTATCATGACTCAAAAAATCGCCATCTTAACCGATTCTTCATCGGCCATTTATTCACATCCTCATCCCTATAACAATCTATTTATGATTGATTTACCTTGTTTTTTAGGAGAAGAGATTTTCACCAACTTTGCTATTCACCAAAACAAGGATTTTTTTGAAGCATTAGAATCCTCGCCCCTTGTTCCCAAAACGAGTCAACCCTCTGTGGGTGAAATGCTTGTTCAATATAAAGCCATCCGTGATGCTGGCTATACTGATTTAATTGTCTTACCCATCTCGCAAGAACTCAGTGGCACTTATCAAAATGCCCATCTTGCCAAAGATATCGTAAAAGGGATTAATGTGACCATCATCGATACATTAACCACCTCTTCTATTTTATTGGAAATGGCACTCGTTGCGGCAAGACTCGCCACAAATGGAGTATCTGTTGATGAAATTGTTAAAACAATAGCCGATTTAAAAACCAAATGGAGTTATTATTTATCTGTTTCTGATTTAACAGCACTTGTTAAAAATGGACGATTATCAAATGCGAAAAGTTTTGTTGCTAACATTTTTCATATCAAACCAGTTATTAAATTTACCAAAGATGGAAAATTAGTTGGCATCCAAAATGTTCGTACCTTTAGAAAGGCCCTAAAAACTGCAGTAGACTACTTAATACAAGAAGCCACACCTCGCGCCACCATCCATTTAACCTATGCAAAAGAATCCAGTGACGTTAATTTTATATATGATTTCTTACAAAATGCCTTTCCTCATCAACCTGTCAAAAAATTCCCTTTACCAGCAACCATTGTTGCTCACGTTGGCATTGGCGGAATAGGAATTGGATATTTAGATAGCTCTGAATCATGAAAGGATTTCTATGAATACTCTTCGTTTATCCCGAATCGCTCTCTTCACTAGCATGTTGTCCATCGGAACACTTCTTCTCCCCCCAATTCCCATTGGAGATATCAACATTACCTTACAAACACTCATCATCATGTTATGTGGATTACTACTTTCTCCCATAGACGCCTTTATTGCTGCGTTATTATACTTATTACTCGGCATAATTGGCCTCCCTGTTTTTAGTGGGTTTAGAAGTGGATTAGGAGTTATTCTTGGACCAACAGGAGGGTATCTCATGGCCTTCCCATTTGCAGCTTTTTTTATTAGTTCATTGACCAAATCACAAAAGTTTCTCCCTTCACTCATCATAACCTTTGTTTTTGGCGTTTGTTTTATTCACCTCATAGGAGTCCTCTTTATGAGTCTATATTATGAGAAAAGCTTCTTTATTATTTTACTAACAAGTGCTATTTTTATTCCGTTTGATATCATCAAATGTATTATCGCATCGATGTTATCTAATAGACTTCGCCTTATAGACTATTTTAAGCGCACATAAAATGTGCGCTTTTCTTTTGATATCACCTTGCTAAAAGAAGCAACTTTTGCTATAATATATGCACTGAGGTGTTATCATGAAAAAATTATTATTACTATTATGTCTCTTTCTTTTAGCGGGATGTACCCCAAAAGAAACTACAATCACGATTTCTTTTCAATCCAATGGAGCCCTTCCAATTGCTGCTATTGAGAGTTCACCCAATAGTACTCTGTTGCTTCCTACCCCTTCAAAAGAAGGATATACCTTTGACGGATGGCAAACAGACAGTACTATTTTTTTTGATGAAGGCGTCTTCACAACCGATGTGACTTTATATGCTCGATGGAAAACAAATAGTTACACCGTGATATTCCTTGATTATGATGAATCAATCATATCAACCCAAGACGTACACTATCAAGGGGACGCTACCTTACCTTCTTTTCCCACACGCACTGGTTATAGTTTTACGGGGTGGGATGTTTCTCATCGCAATATCACTTCCAACACCACCATCACTGCTCAATATGAAATCGCAACTGATGGACTTGAATTTGAATTATTCGATCATGTTTACATTCTGAGAGGTTATCATGGCGAGGCCACTGATATTGTCGTTCCTCGTATTTATAATACATATCCTGTTCGCGAAATTGGCAATGATGCCTTTGCTGAGCAGCCTCACATCACATCCATTACTCTTCCAGACACCATTCAAAAAATTGGCGATCGTGCCTTTTATGAATGTAGCAGTTTAACAGACATTAATATTCCAACTCAAGTTCAAATTATTGGAAAACTCGCTTTTTATAGCTGTGAATCCCTCATATCCATTACCATTCCTACTCCTGTTATTGATGAAAGTGCTTTTCATTACTGTTCACATCTTAAAAATATTATTTTGCTGGATTCGGTGACTACCTTATCGGGCTTGTGTTTTTATGGATGTGCCGATTTAACCACTATTTTCATTCCTGACAGTGTCAATGCAATTGGGAATCATATCTTCAGTTGGTGCCGCTCATTAACAACCGTCATTACACCTGAAGCAAATGTAGTTCGACTCCAAACGATGATTGATAATACAACCCTTATCTATTTGCATAGTGGCTTTCATATTACGGCTGGTACACGGCCATCTAATTAACCACCTACTACTGTTTTAGAGCGTTGACAAAGTCAACGCTCTTAGTTTATCTATTTCATTTTATTAAAAATTAAACTTAAATCTAGTTTTTAAATTATTTTTATCTACTGACTGTAAAATTCATCGTGTTATATTCATTTTGATTGGACATATGATTAAGCCCTTTCTAGATAATTCATAGAAAGGGCTTAATCAACACTTTGTAACCACCTATCGGTGGCTTTTTTATATGAAAACGGTCACTAGCTCTATAAAATCTTTTATAATTAATTAAAACATGATATAATTAATTATCTTAGAGGTGTCATATGTATAAAATATTAGAAAAAAAACGACTTCGTCCAACCGTTACTTTCATGAAAATTGAAGCCCCGCTTGCAAGTCGCAATGCCAAACCAGGACAATTCATCATCATTCGCGTTCGTCCTGAAGGCGAAAGAATCCCCTTAACAATTTATGAAGCAAGTAATAAAACCATTTCGATTATTTATCAAGTAGTGGGTGCAACCACCCGTTTATTAGATGCTTTAGAAGTAGGAGATGCAATCCTTGATGTAGCTGGTCCATTGGGAACTCCCACGCATTTACCTGTTAATCAACGCATCATCATTGTCGGAGGAGGACTCGGATGTGCCATCGCTTATCCCCTCGTACGATCAATGCAAGAGATCGGCAATGAGGTCACATCCATCATTGGCTTTAGAAATCGTGATCTCGTCATTTTAGAAGATGAATTTCGGTCTTCGTCCACCCACTTTATTCTCGTAACTGATGATGGTAGTGCTGGCGAATCTGGACAAGTCACAATTCCTTTAGAACGCCTTCTTCAACAAGATTTTTATGATGTCGTATATGCCATTGGTCCTCTTGTCATGATGAAATACGTCTCACTTCTCACTAAAAAATATCATGTTAAAACGATTGTATCCATGAATTCAATCATGGTCGATGGAACTGGTATGTGTGGTGGCTGTCGTGTCAGTGTCGGAGGAGACGTTAAATTTGCATGTGTAGATGGCCCTGACTTTGATGGTCATTTAGTTGATTTTGATGAAGCCATTGCTCGGCAAACCATTTATCAACCAACAGAAAAAGCCCATGATCAACGAGCTTGTCGGCTCTTACAGAAGGTGCCCCATGAATAAACGTCAACCCATGCCTACTCAAGATGCTGCTCTTAGAACAACCAACTTTTGTGAAGTGAATCTTGGATATACCGATAATCAAGCAAAATTAGAAGCTGCTCGTTGTTTACAATGCAAAAATCAGCCCTGTGTTGCGGGATGCCCTGTCAACATTAATATTCCTGCTTTTATTCATTTAATTCTTGAAGAACAAATTCAACAGTCTTATAACATCATTACTGAAGATAATTTGTTTCCCGCTATTTGTGGACGTGTTTGTCCCCAAGAAGCCCAATGTGAACGCCTCTGTGTACGAGGAATCAAAGGGGAGTGTGTGGCCATTGGTCGCTTAGAACGCTATGTAGCCGATCACGTCCCTAGTTGTGAAGTCACAACCCCTAAAAAACTCTCTACCAAAATTGCTGTCGTTGGCTCTGGTCCTGCTGGACTAACCTGTGCCAATGAACTCGCTAAATATGGATATCAAGTCACAATTTTTGAAGCATTACATGCCCCTGGTGGGGTATTAATGTATGGAATTCCTGAATTTCGTTTACCCAAAGCCATTGTAATGGGAGAAATTCAAAAATTAAAATCAATGGGTGTACAAATTATTCCTAATGCGATCATTGGCAAAACCTTAACAATTGATCAATTATTTGAAGACGGGTATCAAGCTATCTTTTTAGGAAGTGGAGCCGGACTCCCAAGATTTATGAATATTCCCGGAGAACAATACAAAGGGGTATTTTCTGCTAATGAATATTTAACTCGTATTAATCTCATGAAAGCGTATGATTCATCTAGTGATACTCCTTTATACCCCGCCAAACGGGTATGTGTGATCGGTGGAGGTAACGTAGCCATGGATGCCGCACGATGTGCCATTCGCCTCGGAGCGAATAATGTTATTATCGTTTATCGCCGGACTGAAGAAGAAATGCCAGCACGAGTAGAAGAAATAGAACACGCCAAAGAAGAAGGTATTCAATTCAAATTGTTATCCAATCCTATAGCAATTGTCGCCAATAATCATCAAGAAGTTTGTGCCCTTGAATGCGTTCAAATGAAACTAGGACCCCTAGATGCTTCCAATAGAGCCCGTCCTATTCCAATTCCGGAATCAAATTTTCAAATTCCTTGTGATAGTGTCATTATGGCCCTTGGAAACTATCCTAACCCCTTACTTTCCAAAGAAACTTCCACCTTGCAAGTCAATTCACACGGTTGCTTTGTCATCGATCACACCCTTATGACCTCTATTCCAGGAGTATTTGCTGGAGGTGATGCGGTGAGTGGTGCCGCTACCGTCATTTTAGCCATGGAAGCAGGCAAAATTGCCAGTCAGTCTATCATCCAATATCTGCAACAAAAAAACTCATCGACTTAACAAGTCAGTGAGTTTTTTAATAATTATTATTCTTCTGATGCTTCAATTCCTAGGTGATCTGTTAATCGAGTATAAATGGCATCATATCCAGCTGCTTCAAATGTAGCTTTAGTGACTCCACCCGTTGTCGTTCCAATGCTAATCATAGAAGCCGTTTCCGCGATGTATAATTGATCAAATTGTTCAACACCATCAACCCAAAAATTTTCAGAATCTCCTTGCCCGGTTCCCCAGTCTTTTCGAGCTTCATTATAGGCACGATAAATGTCTTCATTCGCTGGATCTGACAAGTTTACCCCATAAATGGTGGATTTTCCTTCATATTCTTTGGGTTCATCGGTTAATAAATCCAAATACGTAATGACGAGTGGTTTCACACTCTCACAATCGGGACAATCATCACGAAAGAAAATAACAAAATATGTTCCTTCTTGATTAAAAATGTCTTGACCGGATAAAAAGGTAATTTGGGTTTCTTTTTTACAACCTGATAAGGTTAGGGCTAGTACCATAACGAGGACTAGCGCAATTAGTTTTTTCATAAGTTTTCTTTCCTTTCCTCTAATATATAACTGATGATGTTCTTTTCTTCATCGTGAATCATCATTTTAGTATCTCTTAATGGGTCACGAACAAACCCACAATGCATCAATACTTTCCCAGAAGCAACATTTTCAGCTACATGAGAGGCATAAATGGTTGTTTTTCCCGTTTCTACTAATTTTTTAACAAAGGCAACTACCGCTTCCTTGATCAATCCTTGCCCCCAATACTCTTCAGCAAGGGCATAAACGATTTGACATGTCGTTTCCGATAGATCATATCGAGATAGTCCAATATATCCAATCACTCTTTTTGAGGATTTTTCCTCAAGAGCAAGTCGATAAATTAACCCCTTTTGATATTCAGCTCGCGTTTTAATGATTAATTCAATAGATTCTTGCAATTGGGTGTGGTTATCCCACCCCATATAACGCGAAACCTTACTATTTTTAGCCATGTCGTAATAATCAAGGGCGTCAAATTCCGTTAATTCACGAATTATTAACCGCCTAGATGTGATTGGTTGAAAGGTAGTATAGGAATGACGTTCATGATGGTCAAAATAATTCATCATTTCTTGATATTCACTCCTTTTCAAAATTCGATATCCCTTGCGTCCATGAACCCGAGTAAAATAGCATTTTTCTTGAAGAATAAAGGCTTTTACAAATAAGATAATACTCATGAGAAAAAAGAATATCGCTAAAAAGATATAAAATCCTCTCATGAAATCATTTTCAAAAACGAAGGTAAAATATCGCTCACGATGATAACAGAGGACTCCAAGGAAAACTATAAGCGAAACCAAGGAAAACACAATACAAGGCAAAATAAGGGCTGAAAAAGTACTCTTTAGAATGTTCTTAGAAAATATAACGCGAATATATCTCGAAGAGTGATTTTGACCCCTAATTTTGAGTTTTAATCGATTTTCATCAAATTGAGAGAAGTCACTCAATCGATAAAACCATTCTTGTTCAGAATATTTATTATTGAGGTAGCCATATCCTTTTCGCAATTGATACAACATTTGCTTCATTTCTTGATTTGATGATTGTGCTCGTATTTTCATATGCTTTATTATACCTCAAAACTATTTTTTTTGAAAGACAATTTTGTATTTTTCATCTTTTAGATGAACATGTCGAAGTCGCAAAGCATTAATAACGACCGATAGTGAACTAAAGCCCATGGCTAGCGCAGCAATCATCGGATTTAAAAGCAATCCAAACGCCGGATATAGCACTCCTGCAGCAATTGGAATCCCAATTAGGTTATATCCAAAGGCCCACCATAGATTTTCTTTAATATTTTTAATGGTTTTTTTACTTAAATGAATAGCAAGTGCCACATCACGTAAATCTGATTTCATCAATACTATATCAGCACTAGACATAGCAATATCTGTTCCATTCCCCATCGCTATCCCCACATCACTTTTAGATAATGCCACTGAATCATTGATTCCATCTCCAACCATGGCAATTTTACCCATTTCTTGACGCAATGTGTCGAGTATTTTGCCCTTTTCATCAGGTAATACCCCATAAAACACCCGAGATATCCCCACTTCATCAGCCACAACGCGCGTTGCTTGCTCATGATCTCCGCTAATAAGCACCACTTCTAAGCCCATGGCTTGCAAATGGCGTATTCCTTCAACACTAGAGTCCTTAATGGTATCAGCAATACTCACAAATCCTACAACTCGATTTCCTTTACTACCGATGACAACTCCACGACCTTTAGATTGTTCACGCATAATGGCTTCTTTTAATGTCGTTGTTCGTTTCTTATCCTTTAAAAAGATTAAATTGCCAACTAACACCTCTTCCCCTTTGATTTTTCCTTCAAGGCCCAAGCCTTGATGCACGACAAATTCACTCACTTCTTGTAATTGAATTGATTGCTTTTTGGTTTCTTGTATGATTGCTTTGGCTAATGGATGGGCGGAACGAGCCTCTAAAGAGGCCATCATTGATAAGAGCTCCTGCTCAGTCATATCCTCGGCCTGAATATAAACAACTTGAACATGTCCAGTAGTAATCGTCCCTGTTTTATCCAAAGCAACCACTTTAATGCGATTGGCTTCTTCTAAAATTTGAGCAGTCTTTATTAAAATACCATGATTTGCTCCAACCCCTGTTCCTACAATAATGGCAATTGGAGTGGCTAGACCCAAACTACATGGACAAGCAATCACTAACACAGAGACCATAATTTGTAATGAAAATGCCCAATCTTTATAGATAATCATCCAAATAATACCAGAAAGAATACTAATGACCAACACCATGGGAACAAATTTCCCAGCAACTTGATCAGCCAGACGGGCAATCGGCGCTTTTGAGGTTTGCGCCTCCCCAACAAGGCGAATCATTTTCGATAAAATGGTATCTTGCCCAATGGAACTAACGCGAATTCGCAAATATCCTGACAAACAAATACTGGCCCCCACAACGTGATCCCCTAATTGCTTATCCAATGGCATACTTTCCCCTGTTAACATCGCCTCATCGACAGCACCAGCTCCATCAAGCACCACTCCATCAGTTGGAATTTGCTCACCCGCATGAACAATAATGACATCATCTAGTTTTAGAGTGGATACCAACACTTCTTTTTCTGTCGAATCTATTTCAAGAAAAGCTCTTAATGGCGCAAGCCGTTCTAACTGTTCTAACGCAGTTATTGCTTTGTCTTTTGAATACGCCTCCAATGCTTTTCCAACCATGACCAATGTAATAATGACTGCAACGGCTTCATAATACAACGGCATCATCGTCTCATGGGTACCCAACGCCATCAATATAGTCGAATATAAACTGTATAGAAAAGAGGCACTTGTTCCAAGAGCCACTAGTGAGTCCATATTTGGGTGTCCTTTAAAAAGGTTTTTAAACCCCCGAATAAAAAAGCCACGGCCAATCCCCATCACCACCAAAACCAACCCCAATTGCACCAAAGCACCCCGCAAAGGATCTAAAGTGGAATCCAGCCAAGAAATAATGGGAAGTTTAATCATCGGTCCCATCGCTAAATATAGTAAAATAGTACTAAAAATCAAGCTAATCCCTAACGACATCGATATTTTTCGTTTCACTTTGTTATGTAGCTTCTTAAAAGATACCCCATATCCAAGGTCTTCAATAATTTTTTTAATTGCTCCTAAATCGATTAAATCAGCCTCATACGTAATATTGACTTCCTCACTTCCAACATGGACTTGAATTGAATTAATCCCTGATGTCTTTGCTAATGTCTTTTCAATAGTTTGTGCACACATGACACAACTCATTTTGGTTATTTTAAACGATTGAGTAACCAGGTGATTTGCTGCGTTTACTTCATATCCTAGTTTGTGAATATAGGCAATAAATGGTTCTTCTTGAAAAGAAGAATCTACCTCTAATGTCAGTTTTTCATTAGCGAATTGTAAATTAACGTGCACCACTCCAGGAAATAAAATAGTCTTTTTTTCAATGGTTTGAGCGCATATGACACACGACATTCCTTTCACACGATATTGCTTTACCATTATGATTCTAATCGCCTAAAGGAAGCCATGACTTCATCAATAATAGACTCATTTCCAGCTAATAACTCCTCTTTAACACAACTTCTTAAATGATTTGCTAAAATCAAGCGCCCTAAACTTTTAATGGAGTGTTCAGCCGCTGATATTTGAATCAATACCTCATCACAATATACCTGTTGATCAATCATTTGACGAATCCCGTTGAGTTGTCCTTCAATTCGCCGAATTCTGTTTTCAATTTGTTTAACCTCACTTGGATTACGATGTTTTATTTTACAAGTTTCCATTTATTTCACCTCGATCTTATTATATACCCCGTGGGGTATATTGTCTATAAAACTGCTCTTTTTTCGTATTTCAAATAAAAAGCACGATGCTTTGTGCATCATGCTATGCTTCAATCGAAGCTTCCCATTTTAAATAGTAAGCCAAATAATCTTCATAAGTCGCTTGATTGTGATGAGAAAATTGAAAAGCATCCAAATATTCTGCCATGAGTACGCGATAAACCGTCTTACGCTCTTCCATGGTACTAATGGCCATTAACTCTTCATAATTTTCTGAAAAAACAATCATATTTATCGCACAAGAAGCAGCCTTTTTTTTAGCATTTGCAACGCTTGCGGCAATGGTTTCATTCATGGCGAATTTTTGATCCCATTCTGATTTCACGTCTTTAAATACTTGATACGATATTAAATAGCGCCATCCCAGCATAACCAGCGATAATCCGATAAATCCAAAAAATAAATTAATAAATACATTCCCTATATTTTGATATAAAAATAAGAATGCTAATATACATCCAACCACTCCATATACCCATTGGTGAAGGTGATCAGACGCCTTTTTTTTAGCTTGTTGATACCGCCCTTCAAATTGAAGCGAAATATTAGTTTGAGATTTCGCCATCTCTTGAGCAGCCATATCTAATTCATGTAAGTAATTTAAATAGTCATTTTTAGCACGAACAAGGATTCTCATATAATGAAGCCCTCCTCAATGTATACAATGAATTCATATCCTGATTTTAACACACGAAGACAGTGCGTCAGAAAAGAAGCAGATTCTGGAAGTAACATGACATACGTTAACAAAATTAAAATCAGCAATCCACTCACAAGTATAAATAAAATTTGACTCTTTTTAAAGATAACAAACGATAAAGCAAGTGCTAATAAATAAGCTGGAATAATAGAAATAAAAACAGTATAAAAATATCGAACCTCATCAGCAAAGCAAGAAACTCCCGCAAAATATGCGACCATGAGCAATACCAGCCCAATAATCCCAACCAGAATCGCGTTACGTTTGTACATCGGACGAACTATTTCTTCAGGAAATTCAATGGGAATAGATAAAGTCGAAAAAACGTCTTCATCTTGTTTCCGCTTTTCGCTATCATAAGACTGATCCCCAAATAACGAATCCACTATTTGTAAATAAGGCATTTGATCAATGGATTGTTTTGCAATAAACCGTCGTAAGCATAATAATTTTTTAATATCCGTATGTCGAATCATATGAAGAATCACTTCACGGATTGAATCTTTAGAACAATCCAAAACTAAATCGTATCGATTAGGATCTTTTTGTGCATAAAACAAATAATATTTAACCACATCATCTTTTGGTTGTTGGTACAAATATAACCGTGCATATTCTTGAATCATTTCTTTGTCATCAATTCGGACTCCACAAGCAATCATTCGCCGATAATAACTCAAAGAATTCCCACTAGACACTCGATGATAACAATATTGACAAACATCATTAGAAGTCATACGATGACAAAAAGGACATTGAATTTTATCCATATCGCACCTCCTAATGTAGTCGCTTAAGCCATTATTATTATAACACTCAAGTCACTATATAAGCAAGTAAAATCACAACAATCAATGCATTTAAAAAAACTAGATTTCTCTAGTTTTTTTAAATCTTAGTTCATCTTTCCAGCAGAACCAAATATTCTAATTTTTTCAGTAACAGCGACCGCAATTGCTTTAGCAGCAGGACCAATAAATTTTCTTGGATCATATACATCCGGATTGGCTGCCAATACTTTCTTGATTTCTCGATGAAAGGCTAATTGACATTCGGTATTTACATTAATTTTAGCTGTTCCACAACGAATAGCTTTTTTTATCATTTCATCTGGAATACCGGTTCCTCCATGAAGGACCAGTGGAACATTGGTTGCTAATTTAATGGCATCCATTTCAACAAATCCAAGAACAGGTTCCCCCTTATAAGGACCATGAACACTACCAAGAGCAGGAGCTAAGAAATCAATCTTGGCTTCTTTCACAATACGAACACATTCATCTTTGTTCGCATATTGAATACCACCACTCACGTTGTCTTCTTGTCCACCAACAGTGCCAACTTCAGCCTCAACACTCACACCCCGTGCATGAGCATAATCAACCACTTCTTTTGTCATCGCAATGTTGTCATTAATGGGATGATGAGATCCATCAATCATCACCGAAGAAAACCCGGCATCAATCGCGTTTTTGCAACTTTCAAAGGTACTTCCGTGATCTAAATGAATAGCAACATCCACTGTAATTTTTAAATCAGTCATTAACCCTTTTACCATTCCGACAACAGTATGAAATCCACCCATATATTTTGCTGCGCCTTCACTGACGCCTAAAATAACGGGAGATTTTTGTTCTTCAGAAACGGTTAAAATCGTTTTAGTCCATTCAAGATTATTAATATTGAATTGACCGACTGCATATTTTTCATCTTTGGCTTTGTTTAACATTTTTGTCATATTAACTATCATAATTATATCTCCTATTTTTTCTTTTTGTACTTGGCAAGTTTTTCTTGTTCAAGCGCTTTTTGTTGTTGTAATTTCATTTCTTTAGCTTCGTTAATTTTTGCCATTGGAATAAGCGCAATGAGCATTAGTAACGCAATTCCTAAAAAGATAAATCCAATCACATCCATGGTTTGATATGTGGCTGTAATGTTGTCTGGATCAATCGAATAAGCAATAAAACGAACAATGAAGTAAATAATGGCCACTCCAGTCAATCCACCAACAGTTATGTACCAACTTTTCATAAATTTAGTTTTCACATTATGCCTCCTATTATTTATCTAATTTGTAATAGCCAATACCAAGAATTCCACATCCTATATGCGCTCCAACAGCCGGAGTAATCACGTGGATTTCAATGGTTTTTTTAGTTTTAATTAATTCATTCAACTCTTGGGATAACCCAATGGCATCTTGTTCACGAACCGTATGAAAAATAAACACAATCAGGTGTTTTGAATCTGCTACTTCTTCCAGTACCAATTGCTTAATACGTTCAACCGCACCATGATGAGTTCTTACTTTTTCAAAACTAACAATTTGACCTATTTTATTTATTTCAAGAACAGGTTTAATGCGCATCAGTCCACCTAAAAAACCGGCAGCTCCGCTAATACGTCCATTTTTAACTAAATAGTTCAAATCATCAACAACAAAATAAGCATGCCCATGATTAATGAGATGATGTGATCTGTCCATAATTTCGGAAACACTGTTGCCAGCCTTAGCCATGGTTTTTGCAGTCACCGCTAAATACCCTTGCATATAGCCGGCTGTTTTGGTATCAATGACATGGATATTAAGCCTTCCCTCAAAATCCTCACGAAGTGTTTCTAACATTTGACCAATACTACTAAGTTGATATGATATCGAATACATAATAACATCCGTATATCCTTCAGTAACAAGCTTTTCTAATAATTCCATGGCCTCACCTACCGTAGGGGCAGATGTGGATGGAATAAATGAATCTTGTTGTAACCGACGATAAAATTCTTCGGCTCGAATATCGATCCCATCAATAAGATGTTCATGTTCAAAATTAATAATAGATCTTAGAACGGGTATTTCAGGATCCCAACTAAGATAATCAAGACCCGCATTTACATCGGATATGATTGCTATTTTTTCCATGTTTTCCTCCTATATGATATTATTATATCACAATTTCTCACTTTTACAAGTCTTGAACATAAATTTCATGAGGCCTCCTCAAGATTTCTTCAAAGAATTCCGTCAGTGTTCCCATCCATTTGGTATCACTGGGCCGTTTAGGAAGAATAACATGAATCTTTCGAGCTCGGTATTCAAACCGAAAGATGGGATTGATCCGATTAGCGAGTTGAAATAACGTCGCCCCATTCATTCGCTTAGAATATTCATAAGAAAATACAATCCGAATTTCATGAAGTGATTCCTTCACATCTTCCACTCCCACTTGTCGCATTAATGCATCTAGTACCTTTTTTTCCATATAAAATTTTATTTCATCGGTCAGAGTTCCAAACCGATCTACTAATTCTTCATACAGCCGATTTTTCTCTTCTTTAGATGTAATATTGGCAATTTCTTTATGAATGAAAATTTTTACTTCATCGTCACTAACATATCGATTATCGACATGTTTAGACACTTCAATATCCCATGACTTAGGACTTGATTTTGTTACAGGATGCCCTTGCGCTTCACGCATCGCATCATCTAGTAATTTCATATACATATCTAAACCAATTGAATCAATAAATCCTGACTGTTCACGACCTAAAATATCTCCAGCTCCACGAATAGCTAAATCACGAACGGCAATCTTATATCCACTACCAAGAGTGGTAAATTCTTTAATGGCGTTCAATCGTTTTAACCCCGTTTGCGTTAAAACTTTATCTTCATCAAACATAAAATAGGCATAAGATACTCGATCACTGCGACCGACCCGACCTCGAATTTGATACATTTGAGCAAGCCCCAAACGATCAGCCATATCCACTAATAGCGTATTGGTGTTGGGAATATCAATTCCTGTTTCAATAATCGTCGTACACAACAACACATCGTATTCTCGATCAATAAACGCAGCAATCGCGTCTTCTAAACTATTTCGATCCATTTGTCCATGAGCAATCAATATCTTAGCTTCCGGAACCAAATGACGAAGACGACGATATATTCGTTCTAAATCGCTAATGCGATTATGTAAATAAAATACTTGACCCCCTCTGCCTAATTCACGATAAATTGCTTCACGAATAATGGTATCGTTTTGTTCTAACACATACGTTTGAACAGGATATCGATTTTGAGGGGGTGTTTCAATTAATGATAATTGTCGCACTCCCATTAAAGCCATTTGTAAGGTTCGGGGAATCGGAGTCGCTGTTAGAGTCAACACATTTACATTATGTTTTAATTGTTTGATTTTTTCTTTATGAACCACTCCAAACCGTTGTTCTTCATCCACAATAAGTAAGCCTAATTTTTGAAACTTGATGTCATCACCCAATAATTTATGAGTTCCAATTACGATATCAACTTGTCCATTTTGAAGTTTGTTCAATACATCTTTTTGAGTAGATGGGGCTACCATCCGATTTAACAATGCCACGTTAAGGCCATAAGATGAAAATCGTTCTTTAAAATTCAAATAATGTTGCCGAGTTAATATAGTTGTTGGAGCAAGATAAGCCACTTGCTCACCTGATAACACGGTTTTTAAGGCTATCCGCATAGCAACTTCTGTTTTCCCATACCCAACATCTCCACACACCAATCGATCGACAATCAATCCGGCTTCCATATCATTTTTAATGGTACTGATGGTTTTTAATTGGTCGGGCGTTTCAATATACTCAAAGTCGGCTTCAAAGGCCGTTTGAATATCATTATCTACTTGATAGACAGTCCCGTGTTCTTCCTCCCGCAATGCTTGAATTTTAATTAAATCTTGGGCAATACTTTCAAGTTTTTCTTTAACTTTTGCCTTTTTTCGCTCCCAATCTTTGGTTCCAATAGCACTTAATTTAGGAACACTTCCTTCACTGCCTTGATATCGCTCTAATAAATTTATATTTTCAACGGGAATATAGAGTTCCATATTCGAATATCGAAGCATGATGTAATCATTTTTCACATCCTGTAACTCTACCGTTTTAATTCCTAAATATTGTCCAATTCCATAATCATAATGCACAACAAAATCTCCAGTTTTTAAATCATCCACATCGTGAAGAGCGGTGGCTTCTTGATAAGCACTTCGATAGGTTGCTCTTTTAGGACGAAACTTCTTAAAAATATTGGATTCGTGAATTACTTCAACCCCATTAGTAAATCCAAAACTAATCCCATTGGGAATCAACGCAACATAGATTTGATTTTGTTTTAATACCCCCTCATAATCCACCCAAGCCAGGCCACGATCATTTAAAATTTCTTGTAACAATCCCCTTGTTTGTATCGTCGTTGCACTAACCACAATCGGACGATGAATGGATTGCAAATCCAACGCTAAATTTTGTAAATGATTGCTATAATCCAACACCGTATAACCGTGCATATCGATGACATTTTCAAAAGAATATCCCACCAAACTTTGACGAAATTCACTACAAAATATTTGTGGTGTTTCAGATGGAAATATCAAAGAAAAATCAGCATAATAACGTAGTTGAATCCGCGACGATAGCTTTTTTTCTTCCACATGCGAAGCCACTTCCATCACCATTTTTTTATAACTATCTTCTATCTGTTTGACCTCTTCATATAAGATAATTTTAGTATCTAAATAGTCTAGTAAAGTGCACCAATCCGGCCTCATATATTCAATCAACCGATGTAAACTTTCTAAATGATGATAGTTTTTCAAATCTTCAATTTCTGAGGCTAACTCGCCGTCA
>Ga0265294_10005243_pt1 | contig 15863 bp, 13 predicted proteins | sample MunlanPumphouse3_FD_192504 | JGI IMG/M metagenome (GOLD analysis project Ga0265294, IMG submission 192504) | Groundwater microbial communities from a municipal landfill in Southern Ontario, Canada - Pumphouse #3 | ecosystem: Environmental > Aquatic > Deep subsurface > Groundwater | place...
TATTTGATCTGCATGGCAATCTAATTGCCAGCCTTCAACTCGACCGTCATATCACAGGTTTTAATATTGATGAAACGCACCATAAAATCATTGCGCTCGATGCAAATAGCGACCAACCATTAATTGAGTTTTCAATACCAGCACTATAACATCAAAATAGAAAAGCATGAAAACAAAAATTGTACTTATTTTATCTTTAACAATTTTATTATTAACATCTTCTTGCCAAAACAAAAAAGAAAGAGAAGCTAAAAAGATCGTCACGGAATGGATTGGAAAAAAGATACAAATTCCTGATAATATCATGTTTTCGGTTCAGGGAAAAGATACTACCTGCCCGGATTTACTCAAAAAGCCTTACAAGATTTTATTATACGTCGATTCCACTGGTTGTCTTAGTTGTCGTTTAAAACTGCCCGATTGGAAGATATTAATGAATGAAGTCGATTCAATTGCACCAGGAAAGATTGGTTTCATCTATATCTTCCAGCCGAAAAGAGAAAAAGAATTGCAACTACTTTTACGGCAAAACCGAATAAGTTATCCCGTCATTATTGATCCGACCGATCATATCAACAAACAAAATCATTTTCCCAATAAGCTGCCTTATCAATGCTTTTTATTAGATCAAAACAACAAAGTCCTTATGATTGGAAATCCGGTGCATAATCCACAAATTTGGGATCTGTATAAAGCTCAGATTACAGGTAAATCCGATAAGGAAAGTGTTCCATTGACTTCCATTCAAGTAAGTTCAACAGCGTTTGATTTTGGAAAGATTCACGTCAATAAAAAAAATACAATCCGTTTTAAGCTAACAAATACGGGAGAAAAGCCATTGATAATTTATGCTGCAAAAGCCTCCTGCGGATGCACAAACGTAGACTTCAAAAAAGAACCTATCAAATCCGGTAATAGTACAAACATCACTGTCTCCATAACACCTGACAACAAAGGATATTTTCACAAAACGGTAGACATATACGCCAATACCTATCATTCACCAACACTGTTATCCATTAAAGGAATAGCTGAATAATTCATAAGGGAGAAAAGTGGCAGCCCATTGTCTGATTTGCAAAAGGCTAATAATCTTGGTAAAAATACAAGATAAGACTATTGGTAGAATTATTTTTATTTAAAAAAAGATCAGTTGGATTGTGAAGTAAAAAGAATTGAAATTAATGAATACGGCAGTCGAATTTATGCCCTCAGGGACAAGCCGGATTCGGGAATAATCTATTTTGATATTAATTCTAAAAATAAAAATCTGCTCTTCTCACAATGGGAGAGGGCTTGCATTTGAAAGATCAAGAAAAACAAGGGGTGAAAGTCCCTGAAATAAGGAACAAATATTAATTTTCCAGTTTTACCGGACGACAATAAAAAAATAAAGAATTGAGTAAGAATTCAACGCAACCTTTCTTACTTTTTTTATTTATTTTCGATCGATTTATTTTAAAAATTAAATGTTATTTTATTTCCAAAAATAAAATAAGTAGAGTAAACCGTATACTGTCGTTTTTTTCATCTTTTGATAATTTTATGCAAGGTGCTAATAGATAGTTGATTGATAATATTAAAATACGACAATGAATTTTGTTTATTACTTAAATACACAAATAGACACAAAATAATTCAAATAAAATAAGAATAAAAGGGGTGGAGAAATTGCCAACTCCCGTAAAGAAAAGACAATTCTCTTTCACCCCGCACTTCCCCACTTAACAAGAAATGAAAGGAGGATTGCCCGGAAAAGTACAAAAATTATAGTTAAAAACCTACACAGTTTTATTTGCTGTTGAAATGATAAATACAGCTACAATTTATTTAATCATAATATAATTATTATACAATATTATCATGAAAAAGAATATATTTGGAGGTATCGCTATTGTGGCAATAGCCGTGTTAATGGTGTTTAATGTGAATTTGAATTTGAAGAAGTCGAGACATGCTTCATTGTTGGGGTTTGCTAATGTGGAAGCGTTGGCCAATGAAGAAGATGGAATACATGAAAAAAACACCGGGTGGGAAATTCTTACTCAGGGAGCGACAAAAGACGAGGAAGAATGGGAAAGACCTTGTCCTACAAGTTCAACAACCAGCGGAAGTGGAAGTGGCTCTTATAGTGGTGTAGGAGTTGGTGGAAGTGGGTCTACCTCTCAGACAAATCCAAGTAATAGATATGAGATTTGCTGCAAATATGGTTATGATAATTGTACACCAGTAGATTGTTAAATCAGTTTTGAGAGGTACTTATTTAATTATGAGTATCTCTCATTTTACAATTCGTCAAATTACAAAAACAGTAAAAATTATGCAAAAATATTTCATTCTAATATTGACTATCTTTTTTATTAGTTGTGTAAATCAACAAAATAAGAATTCACATTTTACAAAAGAACAAATTACCTCATTACATCTTGATTCAACAAAAATATTAAATATAGAAACCGATTCTGTAATAAAGGTTGATATGAATCAATTTCTAAAAAAACAAACTTTTGATTTTGGCTCATTGGTAAAAGAAGTTAAACTAATACCTCTTGAAACCACTGACGAAAGTTTGCTCGACAATATACTAAAGATACTTGTCACAGACTCCAATATTTATATTTATGATGATTTCAAGGGAGGTGGTATAGTAATTTTTAACAACAAAGGGAAATTTATTAAAAGAATACCTTATGGTCAGGGTCCAGGCGAACTTTACAAATTGGACGATATCGATTTTGATAAGGATAAAAATGAATTAGTGGCTTACCAACATCCCTTTTTATTGTTTTATACTGCGTCTGGTGAATTTGTACGTCATCAGAGATTACCTTTTGGATTTTTTAATTTTACTATTATTCCCGACGGATATGTTTTTAAAACAATAGACAGAGATGGGAATGAGCATTTGGGACATTTGGAAGATTTTACGCTATTAGTAACAGACAAAAATTTTAAAGTAGAATCAGTCGGTTTGCCTACCTTCCCGAGAGATATTCATTTTGGAGGTTATAATTATTTATACAAAAATAATACAATCAAAGTAACACAAAATCTAACAGATACAATTTTTCAATACATAAGTGGTACAGATCAGTTGAAAGTAAAATACGTATTGGATTATAGTAAAAAGAAAATTCCTGAACAGTACCTTTTGGTAAGCCATTCTGAATTTAAGAATATTACCAAACATAACGATTACTACTTCTATATTGGTCAATATCTTGAAACAGAATCTCAGAATGTTTTTTTTCTGGAAAACGCGTACATAGGCACACAAACCATAGTATATCGAGATAAAAAATCCGGGAGTCTGAGAGGAGGTACAAACGCAGATTTTAATCAGAACGAAATACCACCGATAGCTTTTCCTAAAGCAGCATATGGAAACTATTTCATTTCCTCGTATTTACCGAGTAAAAAGGATTCTTTTCTGTCTAAGAGTTCTATAATCTCAAGTGAAGACAAACTAAAAGTAAAAGGCTTGATAGAGGATGATAATCCGGTTCTGGTATTCTATAAATTGAAAAACTTTTGAAATATGAAGGGAAAGACATTTCTAATCCTGATCATTTTTTCGTTGTTTGCGATTAATATTTTCACATTAGTTCGATTTTATCAGCTTGAACAACAGAAAGATGCAAGCGAAGTTATTAGCTACAGTCAAGAAAATAACGAAAGTGACGAATTACATTCGTACATGGTTAATTTTACAACGAACATCTTGAATAGTAATATCCAACTTGACAGTGTAATGATTAAGGATTCGCTCAGCAACATCATTCCTCTGAAAAAGGCGTTTAACAATGGGCAGAAACAAATATTGGTATGTCGTTTTTCAAAAATGCACTGCGAAAGTTGTGTCAATTTCTCGATACAAATTCTTCGCAAATGGATAGATTCGATTGGAATGGAAAACGTAATGTTTTTGGGCAATTACCCGAATAATAGAATTTTTAACAGAACAAAGTCTCTGTACGGCATTCAAGATATGATTGTTTACAACACTTCTGTACTCCAAATTCCTGCAGAAGAACTGGGTTATCCGTATTTTTTTGTTTTGGACAATAGTTTGCGAATATCCAATGTGTTTGTTCCAGACAAGGCTACACCAAATATAACAAACAAATATTTGAAAAATATACAAAAGAAGTTTTAAAGTTATACAGGACTTCACTATAGTCTTGTTATAACTTCCTGATAGTCGAACAGTTAATAATGCCAAAACTTGTTAAATTCTGATTTGTATTCATAAGTAGCTCATTTATAGGCACATTTTAAAATAATATCAAGCTGAAAATTTGTAACTAAGTGTAGAGCGGTGGCTCTATTTCATTCTTTTTCTTGACAAATGCAACGAGCAGATACATACAGATGGCTATCTAAATTTGGCAATAAACTGCATTTCTAATAGTACCGGAAAAAGCCTGGAAGGGGCTGATTGAAGGATAAAAGGCACGCATAAAGGAAAGGAATTGATAAATCAAAATCTGCTTTTCTCATAATGTGAGGGGGCCTGCTTTTGAAAAATCAAGAATAACAGGGGTGAAAGTGCCTGAAATAAGGAACAAAAATTAATTTTCCGGTTTTTTCGGATAATAATGAAATGAATATGAAAAAAATCATTGCTCTTGCCTGTATATGTGTATTGATTGTTGGTTGTAAGAAAAGCAGTTCTCATACGCCGAAATATAACTATGAACTGAAAGAGACACAACAGAAACTTTCCTATATGCTGGATAGTAATACCAAGTATCAATTTTCAGCATTATTCCCTTATAAGGACAAAAACAAGGAATACTTGACTTTTGCCGGCAACAGTGCAATTCTGTTTTACGACTTAAAAAAAGGCGACTTGTTGTTCAAAACAGAGATTGAACAAGATGGCCCAAACGGATTCTATGGTTTTAGCGGTTACTATATCGAGGATATGAACCATATTTATCTTACTTCCAGTATCCAGCCTTTTATCGCTCAAATAGATACCTCCGGTACAATTATCAAAAAGATCAAGTATGGAACTACGGAAAGTGGCTATAACGTAACACCAACGTTCACTTCCTCTTCATTTCTTAATACACCCATGGTTTTTGTTGACGGTCAGATTTATATCACACAAATGCCCACCTTTTTTCATCCTATGTCAAAAACACCGGTAAGTATTGTGATCGATACACTTAAACAGATATCGAAAGATCTCCCATTTTCATTTCCTCCTCTTTTCAAGGATGACGAACTGGGTAAGGTTGCCGGAGCTTCATATGCTTTCAGCCGTGATTTTAATGGGAAAGAGTTTGTCTATTCGTTTTATTTTGATGAGAATATCTATGTAGCCTCTTTGGATCACAAGAAAATCAGGAAAATTCCTGTTAAAAGCAAATATATTCCCCATCTCAAAGTTGAAAGGAAAGAAGAGGATATGTTTACCGGAGCAAAAAGATATTTTGAGATAGCCTGCTATGGCAACATGTATTATGACAAATATCGAAAAGTATATTACCGGATGGCTTATCCCGAAACCAATCTTGATAATGACAAAAATGTCAATTATGTCCGATTAACAAGTTCGGGACGAAAGAAATTCTCCATTATCGTCATGGATGAGCATTTTAACATCATCGGAGAAACCTTATTTCCAGAATATCAATATTGCCCTACAGTATTATTTATACATAAAGATGGCTTGTTTATATGTGATAATCATCCGATGGAAGCAGGCTTTAATGAGGATGTATTGAGTTTCAGTTGTTTTGAATTAGTGAAAAAATAAAGACTATCCTTGGCTCATTATAAAAGAAATATTTATGAAAAGGCTCCATTATTTTATTTTATGTTTTTGCCTTGTGCTTTTTTGTCAAAGCAATTCAAAAAAAGAAAAAAAGAAGATCTGTAGTAATAATAGCATCAATGTTGATTTTGGCAATCCATGCAAAGAGCATTTTAAAATTGAAAACAATGAAACATAGCTCGTATCATTAATAAGGACTCAAAACTAATGATTATACATTTCAATAATAACAACCTGCAATAGTGAAAGAAAAAACAAAAGCAAAGATATTCAGTTGCATCAAATCAACACTACAAGGCCTGGCATTAGTCATTCTGGCAATATTACTGGCAATATGCCTGAGGGTCTTTGTCTTTGCCTCCTACAAGATACCGTCTCCCTCTATGGAGCCTGCTATTCTTCCAGGGGAATATATCCTGGTCAACAAACTGACACTTGGACCGAGGATTTTCAAGAACTTTAAATTCATGGATGGAGAGAAAATAGAAACCAAGCGTTTCCACGGACTAAGAAAGGTAAAACGTAACGATGTCTTGGTCTTCAACTTCCCTTATTCCGATTGGAACGTCCTTAAAATGGATCCGAACATGTTTTATGTCAAGCGATGCGTTGCAATACCCGGTGACAGTTTTTTCATCGAGAATGGCTTTTATAAGGTAAAAGGTAGCACTGAAATTTTGGGGTGTCTAAAATATCAGAAAGAAATTTCTTTTCGTGGCAAAGAAGATTTTCCATCCTCAACATTCAACTGCTTTCCTTCTGATGAAATACATCATTGGAATATGCTCAACTTCGGGCCTCTTTATGTGCCAAAGGCCAATGACCGCCTAACCGTTACCGAAGAAAATATTGCCTTATACAAGAACCTGATTCAGTATGAAACTGATAAAATCATTTCAGTAAAAGGCAATACCATCTTTCTTGATGGTAAAATACTCAAGAGTTACACCTTCAAGTTGAATTACTATTTTATGGCCGGCGACTATGTCTTTGATTCAAAGGATTCACGCTATTGGGGATTACTCCCTGAAGACCATATCGTTGGAAAAGCCTCCATTATTTGGAAGTCGAGAGACCCGATTACCGGCAACTACCGGTTTAAACGTTTTTTTAAAGCAGTGGAATAAATATGGAAATTTCTAAAAAGAAGATCAATTTCATACTTTACTGCATCGAGGTTTTACCTTTTATCCCAATGCTGTTTTGTGTTTTTGCGGAAAGTGACAGTTTGGCTAATGGGGTGGTTTCTGCGAAGTACTTTTGGTTCTACCTATCAATGGGGTTGACAAGTATTGTCACGATTCTTTTGGCTTTGACCAGAAAGTCTCCGATGCAAATAGTCCCTTCAGACTGGTTGGTCTTATTGTTTGGCACCTCCACCCTTGTAACAACATTGATTTTTAATAATCAAGCTGTCACGACAAAACCGGTGATGCTGGTTTTGCTCATACTGCTATACTTTCAGTTCCGTTTGCTGTTCAGTCAGTACAAAAAGGCAGAAATGACACTTTGCTTCTTCCTGATAACAACAGGCCTTATTGAATCTGTTATAGGATTAAGGCAATTGTATGGATTTGAAGCATCAAACCATGGCCTCTTCCGGCTCACCGGCACATTTTTTAATCCTGGACCTTATGCAGGATATCTCTGCATCGTGTTTCCTCTCGCTTTGTACCATGGCTTGCTCTTTTACAATAAAGCAAGCCGATCAAGGATATTGTTGCTTAAAAGTATTCAGACATGGAGAAAGAACAAGAAATCAGGATATGTCAGAGTGTTAAGGTTCTTAGGATACAACCTATACGGATATCTTTCCATTGCAACCATCATCGCAACCATCCTGGTCATTCCGGCAGCGATGAGCAGGGCATCCTGGATTGGACTGTCCGCAGGAAGCCTTTTTGTGCTGTTCTTCCATTACAAGGATAAACCAAACATAAATGCTTTTATACATCAATACCGGAAAAAAATCATTTCAACAAGTATCATCTCCGTACTCATTCTGACAGGACTTCTTGTCGGGATGTATTTTCTAAAAAAGGACTCAGCCGACGGAAGAGCCTTTATCTGGAAAACTTCCATTCAAGCAATATCAGATCATCCTTTGGGTGTTGGACTTGGACATTTTGGCAAGGCTTATGGTGAGGCTCAATTTAATTATTTTGAAAAGGGACTGGGAACTGAGACGGAAAAACATGTGGCAGATGCTCCAGAATATGGTTTTAACGAGTACCTGCAAATAGGAATCGAGTCCGGCATCATTGCTTTAGTTTTATTTCTTCTTGTCATCGTGCTTACGCTTCGGAATGGTCTGAAGCGAAAAAACATCGGAGCCATCGGTTCCTTGATTGCCTTGCTTGGCTTTGCCATGTTTTCCTATCCTTTCAGCATATTGCCAATATTGATTGTCCTAATCTTTCTATTGGCTTGGTGCAACACCATTCACTTTGCAGAAAAGTCGTATCCCATTTCTTTAAGAAACCTGCGTATCAGTCTTATTTGTCTGCTTCTGTGCGCAGGATGTCTTGTCAATCGTTATCCGACATATTCTGCTTTCCGAAACTGGAACCAAAGTCGTCAGTACTACAATACCAACATATATGAGGACATCCTTCCGGACTATGCCAAACTTTATCCTTATCTAAACGACCAGATCCGTTTTCTCTTTGAATACGCCAAATCTCTTTCCAAGACCGGGCATTACGAAAAAAGTAACGAGGTTTTGTCAAAGGCTATGCAAATAAGCTGTGATCCTATGCTCTACAACATCTGTGGTAAAAACCATCAGGCGATGAAAGAATATTCGCTTGCAGAATCTGCATTTAAAAAAGCTTATCATCTGGTACCGAACCGAATATATCCGCTGTATTTGCTTGCGCGGCTTTATGAAGAAACAGGGAATCGTGATATGGCCGTTCATACAGCAAAAAGGTTGTTGCAACAAAAAGCAAAAGTGCCGTCAATTGCTGAAGAAGAAATGAGAAAAGAAATGGAGCAGATTATCAATAAAACAGAAGATATTAAGAAATACAGAATTGATAAAGGATTCAAGAATTAATTTGTATTTTTTTATTTACTTCTTTGTACGAAATAATATATGAGAAATGATATATATGTCTCGATTTTATAAAGATGGGCCTGCAAATTATTTCTAGACAAAAAGTTAAACTACAAAAAAGGCCATGAATTATCATATAGGTAAGAATGAGTTATATAATATTTCACTATTGTAATATTTCAATTATTCTACAAATAAAAGAAGAGAGGGGAGGTATAAAACGTGTAATAATTAAAAATCTACGCAATACTCATTGCCTTCGTTGAAAGGATACAAACGAAGAACCATATCTTTACATAATATATTATTTTAGATGGAACACAGCAATCCCGGCTTTAGCAGACATTACAAAAAGCTTGGAAGGCCTATATTATAAAAGTTTGCTCGTTCAACTACTATAAAATCAAGAGTAGAAGTCTTAGGCTAAGGTTAATAAAAATAACAATAGAAATTCTTGAAATCTTAAAAGTGGTAGTGTGAATTTTATTCAAATCAAAAATCTAAATTTTTAATTATGAAAAATATAATATCAAATAAAGGAATAAAGCTCATTGCAATCAATTCCGTTTTACTTTTTGTTATCGTTATGCAGAGTTGTTCATTGAACGAACATGAATATGATTATAAACTAAATATTCCTGACGAATACAATCAAGTTGGTGAATTGCACAACCAAGGATTGGATTATGTTTTCAAAGCATTAAAGAGAAATGCCATTGAAAATTCAAAAGAATCGGACACCAACCTTAAAAGCGCAGAAGCAATTGATTATGACACAATAATTACAGAAGCGACATACCGTTTTTGTAAAAAAAATAAAAAACTTAAAGCGGATACGAAAATTTATGAGGCTCTTATGGCAAGTTCTAAAAAAGAATCTATTCATTTAAGATCATCTCGCAAGGAAAATCTTAATCAGAAACAACAAGAATTAATGAATGAAATTAATGAAGCATTAAAAATTAAATTTTCAAATGAAAGTTTATTAATATTAAAGAATAAGTTGACTATAATTAATCAGAAAGCTTCTAAAGAATTAACAGAAATCGAAGCAGCTCCAATATATTGTGGAACTAGTACTGCTTATTGTACTTATCAATATTGGCAAAAAAATTATAGAAAATGGTATTTCATGATAAATTATCCTGAAATATTGCAACAATATAAAGAAGACAAACAGTTAAATAGCCTTTCTTTAAAAAGTAGGAATGTTTCTTTAAGAAGCTCTTGGTTAGATGATATGTTTAATACAGTTGAGGATTGGTTTACGACATCTTTTGATTCTGTAAGTACATGGTGGAATACCTATGGATCAACAGTATGCATTTCTGATGGCGTTGGAGCAGTATGGGGTGCTGGTGCTGCTATCTCGACTGTTGGGAGTTCATCTCTTGTTTTTGGGCCAACAGGAATAGTTGTAACGACAACTGGAGGTGCTGTTTATGGAGCAATTGAGGCGTCTGCCCAAGGTTTAATAGGATGTGCTATATATAGCGGAACTAACTGATATGAATAAATTAATATATACATCATTATTTATATTTATAATATCTATTATATCTTTCTATATTAAAAATGGTAATAAAAAATTAACATTTAAACAAATTATTCAATTGAGTGGGCATAACTTAAAAAGCCATACATTTTTTGAAAATTATCCTGATATATTATTAATGTTTAGTATTGTATCATTAATTCTGTCTTTTGATTATCCGTTTTTAATAGAAATCCTTGGAGGTGTCTTTGTAGTATTCGTACAGAAAATAATAATACTTATCCTACTATGGGCTTTTCCTAAGAATTAAATTAAAGAGTTAGCTCAATGTTGTTTTAAGAAAGATCATTGGGCTACTTTTTATTTTAATAAGACTTAAGAATCCTACTGCTTTGCAGGAGGTAATGTTATGATGGCTGTGCCAAAAAACTATATTTGCCACATGAACAACAAAAGTCAGAACCATGTGGTGTGGGAATTCGATTATCATATCGTGTTTTGCCCCAAATATCGATTCAGGATACTGAGCGGCATAGTCAATGACCTAGTTGAGAGCGACATTCGCCTGTTGTGCGAGTGGAAAGGTTGTGATATTGAAGAACTGAGCGTCCAACCCGATCATATCCACATGGTGGTGTCAATACCTCCGAAAGTGTATGTTTCTGAACTGATGGGTGTGGTAAAAGTAAAGTTAGCAATCAAGCTTTTCAAGAGTTACCCTCAATTGAAGAAAAAGCTCAATTGGGGCAACTACTTTTGGTCACGCGATTACTTTGTGAACACGGTTGGAATCAACGAGGAGATGATTCTCAGATACGTGAAATATCAGGAGGATCAAGACAAGAAAGAGGAGTCCAATGGTGAAAATTTTACCTTGTTTGACTGACGTGATAATATTTCAAAGAGCAATTAGCAGGCTATGCCTTCAAAATAATACTAAATCCTCCTTTTCTGCAGGAGGTGGTTTAATATTAAAACAATAGTGCAATGTCAAAATTAATTTGATGTAATAAAATTTATTTTATCTGTAAAATGGCAATAAACACGTACAAAGTAACCCTTACTAAAGAAGAATGTGAAGTGTTAACTGAAGTAACACGCACTGGAGGTCTGAACCAAATTGAAAAAGCTTTATCCATCATATGATTGTTGATATGACACTCGTAATCTTAAAAAACAATGTCAAAATGAACCATATAAAAATATTATTTATATTGATATGCATTATTTCAAGTGAGATGATATATGCTCAAAGTAACAACGAGACTATCTTATCTGCAGGTATGATAAATGAAAAAAATCAAATAGATTGGTTTATTAATCAAATTAAACAGGAAATTGTTATAAATAAATCAAGAAATCTGGGTTTAAAGTATTATAATCTTGCTATTTGTTACTCTGCCAAAAAACAAATTGATAGCACATGCTCCTATCTTATTAAATGTATCAACTATTCACCTGACTATAATAAAATGATACTAACCGATACCGATTTTGATTTTTTACAAAAAAAAACATGTTGGAAAGAAATAGTAAATCATATTGATTCGATATACTTAACCTTGAACCCTAAAATAACAAATAAGCAATTTGCGATTGAACTATATCATATAGTCTTAAAAGATCAGCAAGCACGTGGTCTTGGAATGAAGAGTGCTAACAACAAATTAATTAATACGGATAAAGAAAACTTGCAGAAGGTTGAAGAATTAATCTATAAATATGGTTGGCCAACATTCTCGATGGTTGGGAAAACATCAGCTAATGGCGCATTTCTGGTAATACAGCATTCAAATATTATGGTGCAACAAAAATATTTAAAGCAAATAGTGGATGCCGCCCAAAAAGGTGAAGCAAGTATGGAATCTGTTGCTTTATTAATTGACAGGATAAGTGTTAGGCTTAAAGGTATACAGATTTTTGGTACCCAGGTTTACCAAGTTAAAGATTCAATTTCAGGGAAACTAGGCAGATATAAATATTTTCCCATTAAAGATGAAGAAATAGTTGATTCTCTGCGAAAAGAATGTGGATTAATTCCAATAAAAAAATATTACGCCCTTTTTGGAATTAACTATAATTTTGATTCGAAATGACTTTACTGAAAAAATTATTTCTTATTGGCTCTGTTCTATTACCATTTAGTTCTTTTATTTTTGGTTCGACATTTTTAAATGAAAATGTGTTTATTAAAAAAATCGGGATTGAGATATTCATCGGATTTTTTTCAATGTTTTTCTTTAGCATTTTGTTATTTAAAAATAAATATTTTGTTCTAATATTAAATGTAGTAGATTTTGTTATAATTTTTTTGCTGGTACTTTATTCATATTTTTACATTTTTTTAGGTCATAACCCCATAATGCACAATTTCCCTTTTTATTGCATTGTGTTGTATTTTGTACTCAAATTTGCATTCCAAAATTTATGTGATAACCATATCAAATTGTTGAATGATGTATCTATAATTATTCTCCAAATTGTATTCATAATTCATATCATCATCGTTTTTTTTCAAATAATGGGAGTCTGTCCTAATTTTCATGAATATTTTAATTATGGTAGTACTTTCGGAAATCCTGATATGCTTGGATCTTACATCGCGGTCTTGCTTCCTTTTTGCTTGGTGAAAAAGGATTATTTTGTAAAAATTAGATATTTTGTTGTTTTTATTGCTATTTTATTACTCGTGCTTATTCAAGCTAGGAGTTCTATTTTAGGATTGTTATTATGTGGTTTATTATGGTTATTATTGAATCGTTTTTTTAGTTTGAAACAAATCGCCATCCTGTCATTATTATTTTTCGGATTACTTATAATTTTAATACTTTGGCATCCGGAGTCAGTATATGGACGTTTTTTTATCTGGTATATTTCTTTAAAAATGATTCTGGATAAACCACTAGGATGGGGATTATATTCTTTTGAAAAATCATATCCTGAATACCAAGCTTCATTTTTATCAAATCATAAAAATTTACCTGAAGTTTTCTCTCCTGATGTTGTTCATTCTCCGTTTAATGAGTTTTTAAATTTTGGTGTAAGCTTGGGATTAATTGGCTTAATATTGTTGATTATTTTGGTAGTTATAGTTTTATATTATACTATAAAATCTAAAAGTCAATTGATATATCCATTATTTATTTTTTGCATAATCTCATTATTCTATTTTCCATTTAAAATAACACCATTAGTTGTTTTAATCATTCCAATTGTAACGATAATTTCCGATGGAAGCAAAATTATATATCAAAAAAAGTTTTCCTTGATTCCCTGTAAATTCTTTTTAATATTTATGTCTGTGTTCTCATTCTTTCTTGCAGTTATGTCAATATCTCATCTAAATTATTATAAGAAATGGCAAAAAGCATATTTGTATTCTATGGATAAAGATAAATTAAAAGAAGCTGAAATAATATTTTCAGAAATCTATCCAATTTTTCAAAAGGATGGTAGATATTTAATTACATATTCGAATCTTAAATATTTACAAGGTGATCAAAAACAAGCATTGAAACTCTTAGAAGAAGCCGAATTATATTTTTGTGATATTTCTATGTCTTTAAGGCTTGCAAAATATTATGAAAAAATGGATTTAATTGAGAAAGCGAAAAAGAAGTTTGATTTAGCAATAAATATTGCTCCGGATAAATTCACAGTTCCATATGAAAAGATTTTATTTCTAATAAATATTGGAGAATACAATAATGCATACACAGAGAGTCTACGATTAATAAATAAACCTATAAAAGAAACAAATTATGCTGACCCCTATATTATTAAATCAAAATTGAAACAAATTATAGCTGAATATGAAAAAAATATGATAATAAATGTAAACGGCATTTGAGAGTATTAAATGAGTAAGCCTGCGACCGAAAAACATATTACCTTAAATTTTTCAAGTTCATAGCTTTTCAAGTGCAGAAAAGCAAGAACTATGAACAGAAAAGATGAAATCTCGGCTCTCGGATCAATTACAAAATCTGAGGAGTAAAGAATAATTCTGGCGCGCTGAATAATATATATAATCACTATTGTCCGACTAAAATTTAAATTCACTCATATATATTCTGTAGAACCCATTTTATGGGCTTCCAGTTTGATTTCTTAAAAGCGACCCCTATTTCTTAAGCCCAGTTAAATGCTAACTGTCCTACTCCTGGGGGATGTTATCGGAAAGCGTAAATGGTTCTTCGTCAATTTTGGTGCAGCCTAACCAGTCATAGAGGCAATCATTTTATTTCAATGAGCTTGTTGCTTGCTCTTCCATACATGCCTCTTTTCAATGCTTTCAACTTATTGTTTAGACCCTCTGCCAGTCCGTTGTTGTACGGATAGGTAATGGTGTTACGGCATAATGATATTAACAAGTTTGGTTATTCCGTCAATCATCTGGAAACGAATCTAAATAAATACAGAATTGATTAAGGATTCAGGAATTAGATTTCCAAATAGTTTTAGTCTCTTTGTAGCGGAGTGATTTATTTTAATCCTAACAGAGAAGATTGGAGCGATTCATTTTAAGTCATAAATAGTGGAAAATATGGATCGTTTCATCTCTTCCTGATATACAGACAATAATGTTTCTTAAACATAAATATATGAAATCATTTCTTCTTTTTCTTTTTATACTGATATTAACTGGCTGTAGTGATAAAAGTCAAAAAGATCTTGACCTATCGTTATCATTAGCAGGCGATCATGTGACAGAATTTCAAAAAGTATTAGATCATTATAAAAATGATTCTTTAAAACTTGAAGCTGCTAAATTTCTAATTATCAATATGCCTGGCTCTTTTTCCAGAAATAATAAGATTATTGAGATATGTCAACCATTTTATAACGAGTATGACTCATTAGCAAAGCTATATGATTATAAAATAACACCCGAGAGAGGTGAAATAATAGATAGTTTGTGGAATGATTTTTCCAATAGACACCCGAAATTAGATCAATTATCCTTTCAGGTCGATATAGAAACAATCACTGCAAAGCAACTTATTTCTGAAATCGATTTAGCTTTTAAAGCGTGGCAAGAAAATATTTATACGAAAGATTGTTCGTTTGAGGACTTTTGCGAATATATTCTCCCCTATCGCAGAATGAACGGCTTAGTTGTTGATAACTCCAGAAAAGTTTTTTATGAACGTCATCATGGAGAATATTTCACTCAACCTGGAGAAAATATGATTAATGAAGCAGATTCACTGCTTTTTCGATACAAAAATCTAACTCATTCTAGATATTGGGGTATGGGAATCCCTATATTAAATGCGTCTACTTTTGATTATATGCGTCATGGTTTATGTGAACATCGTTGCTGGTACAATTCATTGTTATTTTCTTCATTGGGTATGGCGGTTGCTATTGACTTTGTTCCGGCATGGGGGAATCGTCGTAATTCACATACATGGAATGTGTTGATAAAAAATGGGCAATCATATGCTTTCGAAGCTTTCTGGGATGATGATAGATGGAAGTATAAAAGAATATATAATAATAAAACCTTTGATCCGATTTGG
>Ga0265294_10005244_pt1 | contig 15861 bp, 15 predicted proteins | sample MunlanPumphouse3_FD_192504 | JGI IMG/M metagenome (GOLD analysis project Ga0265294, IMG submission 192504) | Groundwater microbial communities from a municipal landfill in Southern Ontario, Canada - Pumphouse #3 | ecosystem: Environmental > Aquatic > Deep subsurface > Groundwater | place...
GAGTAGTAATTGGTATTTCTGACCAATTCAAAATCCCTGTAAGATATATAGGTCTTGGAGAAAAGATGGAAGACCTTCAGCTTTTCAATCGCCAAGCTTTTGTTAGTAGTCTGTTTGAACAATAAACGAATTAAATATCACAATGAAACTAACCAGAATATTATTATTTACATTTCTTTTCTCATCATTAATGGCAACAGCTCAAGAGAAACAAGAAAAAGACTTCTCAACTAATCGTCATAATTTCTCAATGGATTTAGGGTATTCTTATAGATTATCTTCAAAGCCAAACGAATTATTCACAAACCAAACCTCCAATTCTGAATATTATAGTAATCTTAAACATGGTTTTCAAATCAATTTCGCCTACGACTATACTTTTAAACCTTCTTTAGCTTTTGGATTTAAAACATCTGCTTTTACTTCTGGCAATGCACTTTCTTCTGATGCTGATAGATTAGCAAATGGAGGAGTAGAGCTTAAAGATGATATGTATATTTTCTATGTAGGGCCATCTTTCAAATATATTTTCCCAACATTCTCAGACAGATATAACTTCTATGCAAGAGCAACAGTAGGTTATATGTCTCTTAGAAATTCAGAAACAAAGGTTGGTCTTACTCCTGCACTAACAACTATTGCTCAAAGTTCAGTGTACACCGGACATAGTTTTGGTTGGGGATTAGATGGAGGGATAGATTGTTCAATCAACGATTTTCTTTCAGTTGGATTTAATGCTGCTTTTCTTGGAGGAAACGTTAATAAATTAACTGTTGGAGAAGAGAAGAAAAGCTTAAACCAATCAGAAAATCTTTACCGTTTAGATTTTTCAGTAGGAGTTAGAATAAAACTATAATAAAACAAAAATGAGTTTAAATATAAATATCGTTACCTTAGGTTGTTCAAAAAACACAGTAGATTCAGAGTTCTTAGCAGGACACTTACTTAAAAAAGGACATAATGTAACCTTTGAAGGTGCAAAGCAATACTTCGATGTTGTCATTGTTAACACTTGTGGATTTATTGGTGATGCCAAAGAGGAATCCATAAATAATATATTACTTCAATGTGCATTTAAGCAAACCCAAAAGGTAGGTAAAGTCATTGTATGCGGTTGCTTATCTCAACGCTATATGGCAGACTTAAAAGAAGAAATTCCATTAGTTGATGAGTTCTTTGGAGTATTTGAATACGAAAAGATATTAGAATATTTAGATACTAAGGTAGAAGGCTCTTATTATACCGAAAGAGCAATCAGTACACCAAAACACTATGCTTATCTTAAGATTGCAGAGGGTTGCGATAGGGATTGTTCCTATTGTGCTATTCCTTTAATCAGAGGGAAGAACATATCCAGACCAATTGAAGACTTAGTTGAAGAAGCAAAGAGATTAGTTAAGTCTGGAGTAAGAGAATTAATCCTTATTGCACAAGACACAACCTATTATGGACTTGATATCTATAAAGAAAGAAGGCTTGCTGACCTGTTAAGAGAATTAGTAAAGATTGAGGATTTGAAATGGATTCGTCTCCAATACACCTATCCTCATCAATTCCCGATGGATGTAATTGAGTTAATGCAAAAAGAAGAGAAGATATGTAATTATATTGATTTACCACTTCAACATATCAATACTTCAATTCTTTCATCAATGAAAAGGAATATTGACTCAGAACAGACTAAGAACTTAGTATCAGAAATAAGAAGTATTGTTCCTGATATTGCATTTAGAACAACATTTATTGTAGGTTACCCAGGTGAAACTGATGAGGACTTTGAAGAGCTGAAATCATTTGTTGAAGAAACGCGTTTTGAGAGAATGGGTTGTTTTATGTATTCTCCTGAGGAAGGAACATCAGCCTATGAACTTGAAGATGATATTTCTGAAGAGACAAAGCAAGAACGTTTCGATGAACTCTTAGATATTCAACAAAATATATCTTTAGAAATTAATCAAACCAAGATAGGAAAAGAAATTGAAGTTGTTATTGATAGAAGAGAAATGGATTTTTGGATAGCGAGAACAGAGTATGATAGTCCTGAGGTTGACAACGAAGTCCTAATATCAGATACATATAAATTGGAAATAGGGAAGTTCTATAATATTAAGATAGTTGATGCTGTTGAATTTGATTTAATAGGTGAAATCATCTAAAATTTTCCAAAGGATATAATATTTCTTTGTTTTTTCCGATATATAATAGGTCAATGCTTAAGAAAGGAACTAATAGTATTGATAATATAATTTATAAATAGTAAAAACAGAATAATGGAAGAGACTTATAAAATAATAAAATCCTTAATTGAAGAGAACAAAAACGAAGAAGCAATTGAGAGATTAGAAGATATTATTGAAAAGGATGATAGGCAAGAAATGGCTTATTATTTATTAGGAAACATATATAGGAAGAAACAAGATTGGGCAAATGCAGTAAATAGCTATGTCAAAGCAATAGATATAAATCCAGAGTCTCCAGCAGTTCAATCAAAAGAAATGTGCATTGATGTCCTAAAATTCTACAATACTGATATGTATAATCACTAAGCTTTTCCAATTAACAAAAACAAAATAATGACAGATACTGAATTATTCGAATTACTTAAAGAAACAAGTACTCGAGAAAGAGGGTTTTCTGTCTTAGTTCACGATTTCAAAGAAAGAGTCTATTGGCAGATAAGGCATATGGTGCTATCCCATGAAGATGCCGATGATTTAGTTCAAGAGGTCTTTATTAAAGTTTTCCAAAATATAGATTCTTTCAAAGGCGATTCCACACTCTCAACTTGGATATATCGCATAGCATTAAATCACACTCTTAATTTTCTTTCCTCAAAACGTCAAAGATATCGCTTTCGCTTTACTTCCATTGAGGATACAATGTTTGAAAACCTAAAGTCTGATAGTAATTTTGACTCAGACGAAATTGAACTTAAACTTCAAAAGGCAATTCTCCTTCTTCCAGATAAACAACGTTTGGTTTTCAATTTACGATATTACGATGAAATGCCCTTTAAGGAAATGGAACAAGTCTTGGAAACAAGCGAGAGTGCCCTAAAATCAACATATCATTTCGCTGCAAAGAAGATTCAAGCAGAGCTTTTAAAGGAAGAAATCATTAAATTCGACTTCCCAGATTAAACCTTTCACATTATTATCAGTCTAATATACAAAATCCAGAAATGATGGCTAAGAATAATTCACCATTTAAAGTAACAAATAACTATTTCGATAGCTTGGAAAAAGAAATACTTTTAAAAGTAAGTCTTACCCCAAAGAAGAAATACTTATTTCCAATGACTAATACACTAATGAAATATGCTGCAGCACTATTATTGTTATTGGCAGTTGGAGCAATGTTATTATGGATTCAGCCATCTGATTTAAGTGATTCTTCAAATCAAATCTCACAATCAAATACAATAGATTCAATCGGTCAAAAGGTTGAAACAATCGTAAAAGATGAGCCTATTGTTATTGAAAATGAAAAAGTAAATTTCAAACAACAAAGCCTAAAACCTCAAAACAAAGTAGAGGAAAAGGCTTTTCAAGAAATTGAACTTACTAAAGAAGAATTAGAATATTTAGAGTATTACTTAGAGACGGATGTATTAAATGATTATTTAACATATAATGATGTAGAACTATGAAAATGAAAAGATTGATTTTAATGTTGGTTGTTTCGCTTATGGCAATCCCAACAATAAACGCACAAAACCAAAGAAGAGATAATAATTGCGAGCACTTTGCTAAAGATGGCAACAAAAGACATGCAATGGACAACTTAAAACACAAGATGAGGGTTAATAAAATAGCTTATTTAACTGAAGGGCTTGATTTAAGTGTTGAAGAGGCTGAAAAGTTTTGGCCAATATTCAATAATTATGAAGACGAGATGAATGCAGTGAGAGAAAAAGTTAGACCAAGAGACACAACCACAGAAGGTTTCCCAAAGCGTCCTGATTTTCTAAGCATGAGTGAAAAAGAAGCTCAAGATATGATCAATATCCACCTAAAGAGTAAAAAAGACCTTGTTGAAATTCAAGATAAATACTCAAAGGAATTTAAAAAGGCTATTCCTACTCAAAAAATAATGATGCTATTTATGTTAGAAAAAAGACATATGAGTGATGTTATTGGAAAGTCTTGGAAGAATCATAAGGGAGATAAGGTTGGAAAATCAAATAAGAGCCATAGAAAATTTAATAAAAGAAAATCAGTAGACTCTAAATAGTAGAGAAAAATACAGATTAAATTAATTTTTAGACTAAAGGGAGGTTTTTCAACTTCCCTTTTTCCTTTTTCTTTCTTTGATTCATCAAATTCTTTCTTTGATTCGTTGCCGTAGATCTTTGATTCAGTAAATTCTTTCTTTGATCTAATCTCGTAGATCTTTGATTCATTTTCATAATCATTTATTCTGGCAAAATTGAGTAGTAAAAGCAGAAAAAAGAGGCAAATTATAATTTATTTTCTTCAAACTAATTTACAATCAAACAAAAGATTGGCTTTTATATTAAAATATTCTTATTAATTCTGCATTAGTTATTTTCAATTTTTGTATCTTTGCCAGTCTAATACGTAATAACTAAATAATTAAAAATTCTCGATATGAAAAAAATCTTTCTATTAGTTTTGTGTTCAGTTGTAGTTTTTTCATGCTCCACTAAACAAGTAAATTCCTCAATCAACGAACGTGAAGTTCCAGAACGTTACGTCAATGATTTGAAAAGGACACGTCCAAATGTTGAAAAAAGAACATGGGAAATGGTTGACTCAACTGCCTATAATGTTAAGTTTCTTGAAAATGGCAATCAAGTAAGAATTAAATATCAAAGAACAGGCACAGAAACTGATTGGATAGTGCCTATGGAATACGTTCCTTCACAAATAATAGATTATATAAATGAAAACTATCCAAGTGCAAAGATAAATGAGGTTGCAATTGTTGATTTCAAAAATAAGAAGACATACCACGCAAATATCACTACTAAGAAAGAGTCTAAAACCTTAGAATTTGACTTAGGAGGTAATTATAAATCTGATGTAAACTAATTAATCAGTAGTATTCTAATCCCAATCTTCTCCAACAGGGAAGTAGTTGCGGAATGAGATAAGAGATTGTTTGTCTAATGTATGATAAGCAATCTCTTCTTTGTTTTGCTCAGTTCCAACTAAGGTCTCACCCTTAAAGTTTAAGATTGTTGAGCATCCTAAATAAACTAAATTAGCTTTATCCACACCAACCCTATTAACTCCTATCACATAAGATACATTTTCAATTGCTCTTCCAACCAAAAGACTTGTCCAAGCAAAATTTCTTGCAGATTCCCATGATGCACAGTAAATCGCAATATCATAACCATAGTTTCCGTCCTTATATGTATTCCTACACCAAGACGGGAAACGAATATCGTAGCAAGTTAGAAGGGCAATATTCCATCCCTTATAATTAACTATTTTCTTTTGATTGCCAGGTGTTATAACCTTTGGCTCTTTGCTTAAACAGAAAAGATGTTTCTTGTCATAATACTCATATTTTCCATCTGGGAAAACAAAGAAATGGCGATTAACATACCTGTTTCCCTCTTCAATTAATAATGTACCCGATATCGCAATGTTTTTTGCAATTGCCTTAGCTATCATCCATCTCAAACTATTGCCCTGCATTGTTTGTGCATCTTTAATATCTATGGAAAAACTGGTAGTGAACATTTCTGGAAAGACCAGTAGTTCGGTGTCTTTATCTAAATTATTTAAAATTGAGTCATATCTTTTTAGATTTGATTCAGCTTCATTATCAATTGTGTTAGCTTGAAAAATTGCTACTTTCATATTGTATATTTAGTTAGGTTTTTAGGATGCAAATTTACTAATTATTTAGCTATCTTAATAAGAAGATGCAATATATATTTACTGAAACTATATCTTTAGGAAGAATAAAAAAATTACCTATTGCAATTGCATGGGTGGGCTAATCTTATTTTTGTTTTAGGGAAGAGGTCTTTGATTTCATTCTGCTCCTCTTTATTCATTTGAATGGCTCTAAGGTCTAAGTAATTGAGCGTTTCTCCCATTTCCTTAAACTCTTTTGGAAAACTCCTAAGCCTATTATCCCACATAATTAAAGTGTCCAATCTCAAAACGCTTATTTCCTTTGGAAGGTCTATAATGTTATTCGATGATAAATCTAAATACCGAAGTTTGGTGAGTAAAGATAATTCTTTTGGCACTTCTTTAATATAATTCCTTTTAAGAATTAGTCTTTCTAAGTTAGGGAAAAAGATTAGTTCTTGTGGGATGTGTTTGAGCCTTTGTCTTTCTAAATTAAGTGTTATGACAGAATTAGGATGAGAGAGAGCAGAGTCAAGGTTATTAAAATAGCCACCCTTTTGAGCAAAACTAAGTGAGCTTATTGATAATAATACAATAATTATTAGTTTATTCATTGTCTTTGAAATATTGATGAGCTATTTCAATATCCAAATTGATTTGATGTTTTAACTGCTCTAAGTTTTCAAACTTAATCTCTTCTCTTAAAAATTCTTTTAGCTTGATTTTTATATTCTGTCCATATATCTCTTTGTCAAATTCTAAGATATGAACTTCAATTGTAACGGGTGAGTCAATGATTGTTGGACGCCATCCAATATTCACTAATCCAGAATATCCCTTTTCATTAACATCAACTTTGCATAAGTAAACTCCAAACAAAGGAAGTAGCTTATGTTTTTCAACTTTGATGTTTGCAGTTGGACAGCCTATGGTCTTACCTATTTTATTCCCATGAACAACCTCTCCACTTATAATATATTCTTCATTCAACATTGAATTAGCTAAACCAATATCTCCTTTTGCCAAAGCTTTGCGAATTTGGGTTGAGCTAACTTCAATATCCTTATATATAACACAATCATCTGTCCTTTCAAGAATTAGTCCTTTCTTCTTATTTTCAAGAACGAGCTTATTAAACTCGTCTGAGGATTTATTTCCAAAATGGTTATCATATCCTAATAGGAAGTATTTAGGAGAGTATTTCTTAATCAATAGGTCGAGAAACTCTTGTGCACTTAGTTTGGCAAACTCTTTTGTGAAGTGTATTGTGATAATATCTTCAATTCCCAAAGAATTTAATTTCTCGAATCTTTCCTCATTGGTTTGAAGAAGACGTATCTTGTCAAAAAGCTCTGGTTTTATAACAAGTTGTGGGTGCTTATCAAAAGTAATGACAATTGGCTTTGTGTTATATTTTTCAGCTTTTTGTTTTAGTATTGATAGGAGTTTTTGATGTCCAATATGAACACCGTCAAACATTCCGACAGTCATCACAGGACTATAGCCTAAATCTATCGTTTCATCGAAGGGTATAATATTCAATATCTGTAGTTTTATTTGATTTGCAAAATTACTAAAAATACTTTGTTTAAAGGCTTTTAGATATATTTTTTTGTTTTTCTTCCTTTTTCTCAAAGAATTGATGTAAATTCGCACCTTAAAATAAAGATTGTTTAGTTAAAAAATATAGTTTATGAACGTAGTAAGTAGAGGCAAGATATCTCAGATTATTGGTGCCGTTATAGACGTTAGTTTCGAAGAGAATGAAAAATTACCTAATATTTATGATGCTCTAAGAGTTGTTACATCAGATGGCTTGCATATTGTTTTGGAATGCCAACAAGGAATTGGAGAAAATACAGTTCGAACAATTGCAATGGATTCAACTGATGGTCTAAAAAGAGGACTTTTGGTTGAAAACATGGGAGAACCTATTTCAATGCCAGTTGGAGAGCATATAAATGGACGATTATTTAATGTTATTGGTAAAGCAATTGATGGTATTGGTGATGTTGATGCTACAAATTCATATCCGATACATCGTGACCCACCAAAATTTGAGGACCTTTCAACTTCTCAAGAAGTCCTATACACAGGAATAAAAGTAATTGACCTTATCGAACCTTATGCAAAGGGGGGAAAGATTGGACTTTTTGGAGGTGCTGGAGTTGGTAAGACAGTATTAATTATGGAGATGATTAATAATATTGCTAACAACTACGATGGACAATCTGTATTTGCTGGTGTTGGTGAAAGAACAAGAGAAGGAAACGACCTTTTAAGAGAAATGCTCGAGTCAGGAGTTATCCGTTATGGTGAAGACTTTATGAAAAGTATGGAAGAAGGAGGATGGGACTTGTCTAAGGTTGACCAAGATGAGCTTGCTAAATCAAAATGTACTTTAGTTTTCGGACAAATGAATGAGCCGCCAGGTGCAAGAGCAAGAGTTGCCTTATCTGGACTAACACTTGCTGAATATTACCGTGATGGTGACGAAAAAACAGGAGGAAGAGATATCCTTTTATTTATAGATAATATATTCCGTTTCACCCAAGCTGGTTCTGAAGTCTCTGCACTACTTGGACGTATGCCCTCAGCAGTAGGCTACCAACCAACACTTGCTTCCGAAATGGGTATTATGCAAGAAAGAATTACATCCACAAAAAGAGGATCTATTACATCTGTTCAAGCTGTTTATGTTCCTGCGGATGACCTTACAGACCCTGCTCCTGCAACAACCTTTGCCCACTTAGATGCTCAAACAGTATTAAGTAGAAAGATTTCAGAGCTTGGTATTTATCCTGCGGTTGACCCACTTGATTCAACATCCAGAATCCTTACTCCGGAAGTTGTTGGTGATAAGCATTACGAAACAGCACAAAAAGTAAAGAATATACTACAACGCTATAAAGAACTTCAAGATATTATTGCTATTCTTGGTATTGAAGAGCTTTCTGATGAAGATAAATTAGCAGTTTCAAGAGCAAGAAGAGTTCAACGTTTCTTATCTCAACCTTTCTTTGTTGCAGAACAATTTACAGGAATGCCAGGGGTATTTGTTGATATTGAAGACACGATAAAAGGATTTAATATGATTCTTGACGGAGAGGTTGACCAATATCCAGAGCTTGCCTTCTCAATGGTTGGAACAATTGAAGACGCTATTGAAAAAGGAAAGAAACTTCTTTCTGAATCAAATGTAGAATAAACTTATATTTATAGAAATGAAAGTTAATATAATTTCACCAGAGAAATTGGTTTATGAAGGAGAGGTAACTCTATTGCAACTGCCAGGGATAGACGGATTGTTTCAAATATTAAATAACCACGCATCCATAATATCTGTCCTTGCAAAAGGAAACATTAGATTAGTTACAAAGGATGAAGAGCTTTTCTTCCCAATAAATAGTGGTGTAATAGAATGTTCAAACAATAACATACAGATACTAATTCAATAAAACGAATTAATTAATTACAACCAAAAAGACTTCACAAAACTAATACGTGAAGTCTTTTTTTTATAATCAAAAACAAAACACTACGAAAAAATCCCCCAGTAAGGTGGTTTTTGCTAAGCTCTTTAAAAGATAGACAAACAAAGCAAACCTTACGAGGGAGGTTGTTGGGGGTTATTTAAAGCCTATCTTATTTCTTATTGGTTTTCTATCAATTAGCTCAACATCGCATAAATTCTTTATATCATCAATACTTAGTTTCTTCCCAGATATCAACTCTTCAATCACGTGCTTCCTTGTTATATTCTCTATCTGACCGCCACTAAAGTCATAACTCTCTGCAAGTATTGCCGCTTGCTTTGGCTTAATACCTTTGAGCATAGACATCCAAATCGATTGCTTAGCCTTCAGGCAGGGTTTGTCAAACTCTATCTTATATAAGAACCTTCTTTCAAAAGCATTATCTAAATTCTTGGTAAGGTTACTCGTCGCTATCATTATACCGTTTAATTCTTCCATCTCTTGCAAGATAATATTCTGAATAGCATTTTCTGTTTGCTGAACATTCCCTTTTCCTTCTCCCATTTCTTTTCTCTTGCCAATAACAGCATCAGCCTCATTAAAAAGAAGAATAGGGGCAATTTCAGAGTTCTTAACCAAAGACTTGTAACTCGAGAATATCTGCTTAATTATCTTTTCACTCTCCCCAAACCACATACTTTTTGTCGCAGAAATATCAACTATCATTATATCTCTACCTGTTGCCTTAGCTAATTGATATACCGTTTCTGTCTTTCCTGTTCCGGGTGATCCATAAAACAAACAAGCAAATCCACTCCTCATTCCTTTATCACTAAGTCTTTTCTGAACATTCTTGAAATTATCAATATCGAGCAAAGAACTTAACTCCTCAATTTGTGTTTTCTCCCTATCATTATAAAATAAGTCTTTTTTAATAATAGAGTCCGCAACAATAATATCTTTATCCTTAGTCTTAGTTTTTGAATCAATGAAAATATCAATGTCAGAAAACAAATCTTCCTTTGTTTTGTTAGTCAATTTAAAGTAATTAGGGTCAAGAAAACCTCTCTCATCAGTGTTTTCTATATAACCAAAAGTAAATAGTGAATTAGTCTTTGTTTTCAGGGAGCGTTTCAGGTAGTTATGCTCTTTTATACTAAAATACTCTTGATAATCATGCTCACCAACGCAATCATCATTATCATTGATAAACAAATGACAGAAAAGAATCAATAGATTATAATCAGAGACATTATGGATTATCTTTTTAAGAGCAATCATCTTATTAGAATAGTTCAAATGCCTGTTGTTTATGAATAAGTCCATCGCTTCATCTTCAAAACCCTCATTAGTTATTTCCTTATTCTCAAGATTTATTAAGTTGTAGTTAATATTTTGTAGTACCTCATAAAAATCAAGATTTGATTTGATAGTCGGTTTATACTCTTCCCCCTTCAGAATAGATTTAATAACATCAGAAGGAACCCTATAAGATTGACCATCCATACTACCTCCATTTTTCACCCTTATATATTTCTTTTTCTCCAAAGCTTCAATATCTTCAATATAACCAAACCACTTTAATATGCTACAATCTAAATACCTCAAAACATTATGAGGCATAACATAACCATCGTTGATAAAGTTCATAAAAACAGATAGAATAACAGCCTGAACGGGACTAAGATTTAAAGTTTTAGAAACAACACTGATATATTTCTTTGCATCCTTGAAAAACTCCTCATTAAGTTCCGAACGCTTAGACAACTTAACAATCATCTCAATGTTTTGGATTAACGATAGAGTTTCCTTCTTCTTAGTAGGCGTTTGACCTTGGCTTTTTTTTGTTTTGCTCTCTGACTTCATTTTGAATAAGATTTAAATTACACTGCAAAATAAGACCATCATTATGCCAAATAGCCGCAGAATGTAAAGATAATGATTAAATATTAGTTTAGAGAAATGAATCTTTGATTCAAGAAATTAGATCTTTGATTCAATTTTTTATTCCTTTGATTCAGCAAATTCTTTCTTTGATTCATTTTCTTAGAACAGCGTTTCATTTTTATATCTCTTAAATGTTATCTTTGCATATCATTTAATCATTTATTACTATGGCAAAGAATTTATTTAATCGTTATGTTTGGTTGTTGGATACCATTAGTTTTAGACCAAATATTAGTTTTGATGAAGTTAATAATCTTTGGAAGGATTCTTCTCTTAATGATAGTGGGAAAGATTTGCCTTTAAGGACTTTTCATAATCATAGGGAGGCTATTAGAAATGAATTTAGTGTAGATATTGCTTGTGACAGAAAAACTAATTTGTATTATATAGATAATTTTTCAGATTTAAAGGGTGGAAATATTAAGAATTGGCTCTTTGAAACTCTTGCCGTTAACAAGGCTATTTCTGAAACGGTAGGGCTTAAAGATAGGATAGTTCCTGAGAGTATCCCTTCAAGTTATAAGTATCTATCAACTTTTCTTACATCTATGAAAGAAGATAGAACTATGACTATTACTTATAGGACTTATTATTCAGACCATGACTCGGTTTCCGTTATTCATCCTTATTTTCTAAAACTCTTTAAGCAAATCTGGTATATTGTAGCTTATAATGAGAATAGAGAAGCAATTAGGATGTATGCTTTAGATAGGATAGTGGACTTAAAGATTAATGATACCTGTTTTGAGTTCCCTAAGGATTTATGTTCGGAGAATTATTTCAATGATTATTATGGGGTTACTATTACGGAAGATGTGGAGAAAGAGACTATTCGTATTAAAGTCTTTAAGGATAAAGTGAAATATATTCTTGCTCTTCCTCTTCATCATTCACAAAAGGAAATTGAGAGAAATGAAGATTATAGTATTTTCCAATATAAGATTAGACCAACTTATGATTTTAAACAGGCTATCCTTTCAAGCCTATATGAGTTTGAAGTTATAAGTCCTGAGAGTTTTAGAAATGAGATTAAAGAAACTATTGATAGGATGGCTAAATTATATAAAAAATAACCCTTGACTATTTTTATAATCAAGGGCTAATTCATAACTCGGATTGCTTTACTATAAGTTATTTATATATTGTAAATGATCCTTTTTCTGTAATTACTTGGTTCCTCTTTCCTGCGTAGCGATATTTTGCAATCCAAACGTAGGTTCCTTGATTAACAAATTCTCCTTTAAATTTACAGTTCCAAGCTATTTCTTGGTTTGTTGTTGAGAATAGTCTTTCTCCCCAACGATTGAAAATCTCTAATTCAAATTCCATTGGATCGTCAACATAGACTCTAAATTGAGATACTCTTGGGTCTGTATCATAAACATATACTGTGTTTGGTGCCCAAAGGAAATGTGTTTTTGAAATTCTTATAATGTTTGTTGTTGAGTCTTCACATCCTGCATCATTTTCTACATATAGGTTGATAAGATATGATTGGTTTGTGTCAGCAAGGTCAAATAGATGAACAAATAGAGATTCTGTTGATGTGCCTCCATCACTCAATTGCCATCTTCTTAAAACACTACCGTTTGTTTCATCACTAAAGATCACTGTAGGGTCGAGGTCGTCAATAACTGCTGGGTTAAATGACATTTGTGCAATTGGTAAATTATGCACTAAAACCTTAACAGTGTCGATGTTTTCGCATCCAATATCACTTAATCCATGTGCAAAATAAAGAGTCGTTTGTTCTGGAGCAACCATTAGATTCTTTAGGGTGCTATTCTCCACATTTGCATCAATAGGATATGATTTCCAGAAATAGCTATCAGCATCTCCAGTAACATATATTTGTGCAGAATCAGAATAGCAGATATTTACGTCAGGACTCGCTATAACACTTGGCTTTCTATGAGCTGTAACTATTATTTTTTCAATAGTCTCACATTGTGATGGTCCAAATTTAACGCTAACCTCATATTCTGTTTCTTCTTCAACAGGTCTTGTAGTTATTGTTGATGTGGTCTGTCCTGTTGACCATGAGTATGTGCAATTAGAAAGAGAAGAGCTTGCTGTTAGAGAGGTTGAATTACCTAAGCAGATATTAGTATCACCACTAAGAGTAACGGTTGGAGCATCATTAACAGTTACATAAATTGAGTCTTTTGCTTCACATGAGAAGTTGTCTGTTAACTTATAGTAAATAAGACCTGAGTTTTGAGGGGTATATGATAATGTATCGTCTGAAGAAATTGCACTATTTGCATAATACCATAATGAAGAACCTACTACTTCTTCTTCGTTCGTATTCCATAGCTTAATTGTGTCATCCTTACATATAGTCATTTCGTTGGCAGAAATAGCCACACCAAAGGAGCGAGGATGTACTCTAATTGAATCAACTCTTGTACAAATTCTTTGCCCATCGTCATTATGATTATCTACTTCAAAAATATAAGTAGTGCTAACCGATGGAGAAACAACAATAGAGTTTGGATCAACTATATCTTGGTAAGTTGGAGATATCATTCTATAATAGTTACCTCCTTCTAAAGAAATGTTCATATTAGAGCCCGTACATATAGTATCATTATATCCAACGTTTCCATTATGAGTAATAATAAATGGATCTAAATCAATAGGAACAACAAGACAAGAGTCAAAATAAAATACTGGTATAGCATCAAGCCTTGTAATTGTTGTTTTCATAATATACCATTGAGGACCATCTGCTGATGTAGGATTGGCAACAGTTTGGTAGTCTTCATTTGATTCAATAGGTATTGTTGCTCCTCCAGATGCTGGTCTACTATACCATTCTGTCCATGAAGGTAAGTTCCCCTCAGGTCTAATTCTCCAAGCTTCATTTGTTGCACTCCACTGAGTTGCTGAATTGTAGTTTGATACCACTGTGCATTCTGTTGCATTGGCATTTTGAATCCCTAAAATGGAGCGTCCACCATTCCATCCTGTGCAGAATGGTTTGCTTTGCATATAAAACTCAATAGTATTAGTAGTTTCATATAATACTATCATATTTGTTACTAAACTAGATGTGCAACTAAATAATGGAACTTGATAAAAACTAAGTACAAGTTTTCTACAAGGATATTCTCCTATAGATTGAAAATACATACTTCCTCCATAACCAAAATGTATATCATGATAAGGTCCCATAATACTATTCTTATAAAGAGTACTAGAAGGAAGTGAAGCGGTATAGCTCCACTGACAAAAAGTAAAGTTTGAAGCGGTAACAGTCCCAATTGTTTGAACAGATGGATCAAAAGAAATGAGTCCATTTGCACCTATAACGCAACTTAAATAAGTGTTTCCGTAAAAGTCAAATGAAAAAGGAGGAACGCCAGGAGGATTAGGGGTCCCAAAACCAAGCGACATTAATTCTCCCCAGCAGTCATCAACCGGAAGGGTGTATTGGACTCCAGAGTTAAAAGCGTAAGGAGGAGCGTATGGGATAGATTCTACAACATAAGAATCTGAAGCCCCAGGAGCAAAAATCTTTGGAGACAATAACACAGAAGGCATGTCACAGGTTAGCTGTATAGTATTTCCAGAACAATCTACCCTATTAGTTGAATCGTATATTGAGGCATCAGGACAAGCCTGGGAAAAACCATTAAGACTTAGAAAGCCTGATAAAAACAATAATAATAATAATTTCTTTTTCATATGTATCTCCGATTTTAAAGTGCAAAAATAGTTAATTCTACTATAATAACACCATATATACAATAATGTTTACTATTAAGCTAAGAATTCTTCCTTCTTTAAGACTAAACATTAGATTGAATCAAAGAAAGAATCTGCTCAATCTTTGTTTTAGTAAATTATTACAAAGATATAATTTGCTGAATCAGCGTTTCAATACCCGAATCATGCACATGATTCATAGCAAATGATGTGCATCATTTAGGGTGAAAGATGTACATCATTTTATTTAATGAAATTTTATTGAAAATTTTGGTATAAAACACCAAGGACTTAATCCTACAATTTCTATTATGCAAATATACGAAATATTTCATTAATTGTCAATGTTTATTCAAAGTTTTCCATAAAAACAAACTATCTCCCTTATTCAACATTCTAAAAACGGAATATTTCACATTCTATACATTATTATATTAGGTAGACCCAAAACCTCTCTTTATTATCATAATTTCTTTGTTTCTATTTTTTCAGTTCCCTTCATAAAGACCATCCAGCACAACTCCCACAACCTTTTTTCGCCCACAAATACTTTGAATTCCAAAAAGCCATAAAATAAATCGAAAAAAAGATTTAAAAATATCCCTTAGGTTTTCAAGCAGTTAAGTATAAAACGCAAAAAAAGATATAAAAAAAGCAAACAAAAGTTTGGTAGTTATAAAAAAGGTTGTACTTTTGCACTCCCAATCAGGACACACTCTAACAAACGGACAGAGGCGAAGAGGCAGAAGAATTAGAGTACTAAGCGGGGATAAGTTCATTGAAACAAAGGAAACCAAAGGTAGCGAAAGTTTAGAAAAGAAGAAAATCTTATCATATTTATATGATAAGTAATTTGGAAAATACGAATAGAGTCAAGAAGAACAAAAATTTTA
>Ga0265294_10005245_pt1 | contig 15860 bp, 16 predicted proteins | sample MunlanPumphouse3_FD_192504 | JGI IMG/M metagenome (GOLD analysis project Ga0265294, IMG submission 192504) | Groundwater microbial communities from a municipal landfill in Southern Ontario, Canada - Pumphouse #3 | ecosystem: Environmental > Aquatic > Deep subsurface > Groundwater | place...
ATTGAAATGAAGAGATGATCGAACTGCGCAGGCTCGTTCCCGCCGACCAGGAGATCCCCGAAGTTCTGGTCTTTCAGAACTCCCCGGAAAACCTGGAGGCTCTGTTTGAGGATCTCTTCACGGTGGGCGACGAAGAGCAATCGCGGATACTCTCCCGGCCTCCGGATCAGGCTCTTGTAGTCGAACGCCGATACAACGGTCTTTCCCGTCCCCGTGGCGGCGACGATGAGGTTCCTGTAGTTGTTGCGCACCTCCCGCTCGACCTTCAGCCGTTCGAGGATCTCTTTCTGGTAGTAGTAGGGCTGGATGTCAAAGACCGGGCGGAGATCGAACTCACCCCGCTTCTCCCTGGAGAGAGCATGCCGCAACTGCTCCCGGCTCTCCGGGGTGTATGCGGCGAACTCCGGATCATTCCAGTAAGTCTCGAACGTCTCCTCGATCTTCCTGATGATATCGTACGAGTCCTGCTCGGTGATCTTGATGTTCCACTCAAGGCCGCTCGTCATCGCAGGGCTCGAGAGGTTTGACGACCCGATGTAGGAGGTGGAGAACCCGTTGTTTCTGTGGAATGTGTAGGTCTTCGCGTGGAGCCGGGTCCTCTCGGTATCATAGGATATCCTGACGGTCGTATTCGGGAGGGCCGCGAGAGCCTCGACCGCCTTGATATCAGTCGCCCCGGTATAGGAGGTCGTGATCACCCGGAGACGGCCGCCGTGCCGGACAAATTCTTTCAAGTCATCGAGAATCAGCCGGATTCCGCTCCATTTGATGAACGAGACGAGAAGGTCAATGCGGTCAGCGGACCGGATCTCCTTTCGAAGTTCGTTCACGAGACCGGGCTCTTTAGGAGACCCGGTAAAGAGGCTGCTCTGCGCGATGGAGGTCTCTGGCCGCGCTGGTGCAATGATGTTGAGCGCGGAAGGATTGCGTTCCGCAAGGGCGAGCAGGACCTCCGCGTCGGGCGTGATCGCACACCGCTCAAGCGTCTCATCGTGCAGTTCCGCGGCAAGGTGGCCGATGAGGCGGTTGCAGATCCGGACCTGCTCCGCCAGCGGGAGATGCCGTTCATCGGCGGATAGAAGGGCATTCCTGAGAATCTTTGCGATGTGTCGTGCGAGGACGTTCTGGGGGTCGAAGCGTGCAAGGGGATCTTTAAGAACCCTCCCTTCCCTTTCGGGGCCGGAGAGTTTTGATGCGAGATATTCACTGATGACCTGTTCGTAGATCCCCGGAAGCAGTTCCATACTTCCCATTTGGGAGAGGGATTAAAAATGACTCTGATATGCTCCGACCTCATCGCGGCAGGGTGAGCGGGATCCAGATACCCTGCCATCTGGTCCGGTTCAGGAGGAACCCCGCCGGTCACCGCACCTCGACACTGTGCCGGTACGTCCTGCCGACGTCCCCGTCCAGCGTAAGGCTGACCCGTCTCGTCTCTCCTGCGGGGATGAAGACCAGTACCGAGACCTCATCGCGGGTAAACCCCTTCTCCTCGTCGATCAGTCTCGCGGTCACGGTGACGTCTCCGTCGCGCCCGTCGTTCTGGATCTCCGCGTTCACGTTGTACACGAGGCCTTTGGCGAGGCTGATGTCCCGGGTCGCGGAGTCCTGCACGACCTTCGGGTCGGGGCCGACAAGCCCGATGCAGCCTGCTGCGAGGACAAAAGCCGCAAAAAGGCCCAGAATAAGAATCGGTCTGCGCATGAAGAGGGTCTGTGGATGACCCCATATGAATTCACAGGAACCGGCGGGTTATACGCATCGGCCTGAGGCGGGGTTCACGGCCGGTCCGGGCCTCCCGCCCGGTACCGCGACCGCACCCTCTCCGGGAGGATACTCTGCCGGAAGACCCGCTCGAAGTAGCGGTCGGTCATCCCGGCGATGAAGTCCCGCACAAGCTCCGCCGGCGCAGCGGTGGCGATGTAGCGCGGGGACGCCCACGGCGCGTTGATGAGGTCTTCGTAGACCGCTGAAGCCTCGCGTTCCTCCTCGATATCCTCGAGGGTGCGGTCGAAGAGGTACCGGAACATGAACCGGATCTTCTCCCGGTTCGCGATGAGCCGCGGGTTTCCATAAATGTGGCGCATATTGAACGCCTTGAAGGCCGCGACAGAGGCCGAGGCCTCCGCGGAGAACGCAATGCTCTCGGTATCGTAACTCATCGCGACGATGTCCTTGATGAGGACGTCGAGCACCCTTCGATTGATCTCTGCAAAGTCCTCCTTTCCTCTCCCGGCGATACTGAAGAGAGCCATGCAGTTCTCCGGGAACTCTGTAAGATCGTCCTCGTCGATGACCGCGACCTCGAGAGCATCCGCGAGATCGCGGCCGAGGTAGGAGATGCTGTCGGCCATCCTCACCACACACCCCTCGGCGGTGAGGGGGAGGGCGTCGCCTCCGCCCTCGATCGTCCTCAGTTTCTCCGCAAACGAGGCCCAGTCGGCATCACCCCCGGTTCTGAGGCTCCGGTCGTGGGCCTCGCCGTTATGGCAGAGGATCCCGTCGAGCACCTGCAGGGTGAGGTCGCAGTCCTCGACGGTGTCGAGGAACCGGACGCTCTGGACGTTGTGCTGGAACCCCCCGATGTTGTGCTCCCGACAGAGGCCGTCGAGGATCTCCTCCCCCAGGTGGCCGTAGGGCACGTGGCCGATGTCATGGCCGAGAGCGATCGCCTCGATCAGGTCCTCATTCAGGCCGAGCGCCCGCCCGATCGTCCTTGCGATCCTCGACGCAAGCTGGACGTGGAGGACGCGGTGGGTGATGTGGTCGTTCTCGACCAGGTAGAAGACCTGGGTCTTGTCGATGTAGCGCGAGTAGGCCTTCGAGTGGACGATCCGGTCGGCGTCGCGGGAGAACGGCGGCCGGATGACCGGGTCCTCGGGTTTGCAGCCGGATCGCCGGAGGTAATCGGCGTTCCGGGTCGCCCGGCGCGAGAGGAGCGATTCGCGGTCGGCCATGCTCCGTTCCATACGGTCAAAGATACTCTGCGGGATCTCCATCGCCGTCCTCCGGCAAGAAGTTCTCAGCAGGGAGAGGGATAGGGTTTTCTCTTCCGGTCAGGCCAGGGCCGACGGAGCAGGGGGCGGTGCACCTGACGTACTCGATGAAGAAGTGAGCGGGGCGGCGTTCATACCGAACGAATGCCCTTCTTTTCTGCGCATCAGATCCTTCCGTTCGGTAATAGCGATCAATCCGGTCCGTGAACCGATCCGCCTGAAGACTGCCGTGGCCTCTACCGATGCACCACCAAGAGAGGCTTAATCGTAGGATAGCCGGGTTTTTTCATCGGTAAGGGTGGGGGCAATCAGGTCTTTCCAGAGTGCCGAATCCCAGGAGCCGAGATTCGTGTGCGTGGTGAAGTATTTCTCCGGGATAGGGTGGGTTCCCACAACCACGTCCATGCCGTATTTTTCCCTGATGAACCGGGAAAAGTACGAGATCCGCGGACAGGGAGGATACCCGACAACCATGCCGGTGGCGAGGTGCACGACCTCGGCACCGTTGTTCTTCATCTCCTGCGGGACATACTCGATGTTCCCGCCGGGACAGCCGTTGCAGGTCGCGAACCCGACAAGTTCGACGTCTTTTCCTTTGTAGCGTTCAAAAGCGCCTTCGCGGTCGCGCAGTGCCCGCAGGCACTTGCCCCCGGCACAGGTCCGGTACCGGTCGCAGATGATGATTCCCAGTCTGATCGGATCTCCCATAGATATCTCTCCGGGATACAGGATATTCAATAGCACCTCTGTAGTTCATGAGAAAAATATGCTGTGAAAGGCGCCTGCCTGGTGCCGGCAATGCAATTGTCGTATCAATGGGCAACCATGCTTTTTCATACACCCCAAGACGTCCCTATCCAGGAGTCCCTTCCTCTCCCGAGGGCGCCTGGAAGAGGACGGACGCCCGTGCCACATGCTCGGGCATGCCCAGGACGATGACGATATCGTCGGGCAGGATCTCCGTCTCTCCACCTGGACTCGTGAGCGTTTGATCTCCCCGCAGGACGGCGAGGATCAGCACGTCGTGTCTTTTGCGGAGGTCGATCTCACCGAGCGTCTTCCCCGCCACCGGGGCGGCCGGGTCGATCGTGTAGGTGACGATGCTCACGTTGGAAAGCCGGTAGATCAGATCCGTGAGCGTCGGAGGGTGTTTTTGTGGGTTGCGGAGCATCTGGTAGGTGTCCGAGCGGATCTCAGCCGTCAGCCCCTCGATCCGGTCCTTCGGGATGAGGTATTTGTTCAGCACCCGGGTGAAGATCTCGAGCGACGTCTCGAATTCCTCCGGGACCACCTCGTTGGCCCCGAGATCCTGCAGGGGCGCCACCTCGATGAGGTAACGGGTTCGCACGATGATGTAGAGGTACGGGTTTAAGCGGCGGCAGGCCTCCACGATCTGGCGGGTCGAGACGGGATCGTTGATCGCGATCACGGCAATACGGGCGGACTCAATATCGGCATGTACCAGGACCGTCTCCGTGGTGGCGTCACCGTAATGGATGGGCTCACCGAGAGCCATTTCCTTTCGCACGGTCTCGGGGTTGATCTCGATGATGACGTACGGGATCCCGCCGACTTTCGCCGCTCGCGCAAGGTTCCTCCCCGTCACCCCGTAGCCGATGATCATCACGTGTTCCCTGAGGGATTCCCGCTGGGGCTCCTGTATGGGGCGGCGAGCGTCCAGGGTCCGGTGGACGAACTCAACGCGGCGGAGGCGGTCGGAGAGCATCGGTCCGCCGCCGATGACGAACGGTGTGGTGGCCATCGTGATGAGGGCGGTCACCAGGAAGAGCTGGTAGCTCTCGGGGGAGAGGATGCCGTAATCAAGACCGCTCCTCGAGAGGATAAAGGAGAATTCTCCTACCTGAGCAAGGGCGAGCCCGACGAGGGTGATGGTGCGGATAGGGTAGCCCAGAACCACCGGAACCACGGCGGCGATCAGTCCCTTCGCGGCGATCACACCCACGATCAGGAGGAGCACCACTCCGAGGTGCTCGAGTAAGAACCCCACGTCGAGCAGCATCCCCACCGAGACAAAGAAGAAACTCGTGAAGATGTCGCGGAACGGCACGATGCTGCCGATGGCCTGATGGCTGTACTCCGACCGGGAGATCAGGAGTCCGGCGAGGAGGGCGCCCAGCGCGAGCGAGATCCCGGCGAACGAGACGAGCCAGGCGACACCGAAGCACGTCACCACGATAAAGAGGAGGAAGAGTTCGCGGTTCTTTGTACTGGCGATCTGGTAGAGGAACCAGGGAACTCCCCACTTTGCAGCCACGACGAGGACGACCAGGATCAGGATGTCTGTGGCGAGCATCGACGAGAGGGCCTCCATGCTGAACGCCTGCACTGCCGCGGGCGCGGAGATGCTTGCGAGGAACGGTATGGCCATGATCATCGGGATGGCGACGATGTCCTGGAAGATCAGGACCCCGAGGATGATGTTGCCGTGCGGGGTGCTCATCTCCCCCCGCTGGTGGAGGATCCGGAGCACGACCGCGGTGCTGGAAAGGGCGAAGAGGAAACCCAGAAGGACGGCTTCTGCAAACGGCAACCCGATGAGCGTCGCTACGAAGAAAGAGACAAGAAACGTCAGGAAGACCTGGATCGACCCGCTGATGAGGAGCATGTTCCGCATCTGCCAGAGGTGGGCGAAGGAGAACTCAAGACCGATGGTGAAGAGCAGCAGGATGATCCCGATCTCGGCAAGGATATTGACTTCTTCGAGCGACTGCACGAAGCCGAGCCCGTTCGGCCCGACGATGATGCCCGTCAGGATGAACCCGACCAGCGGCGGGATGCGCAGCGGGTTGAAGAGCAGTCCGACAATGAGGGAGATTCCGAAGATGAGGACGATGGCGTTCAGGATCTGAAGTTCCATTTCCGGCTCCCGTACTTCGTTCTATCTGTTTTTAGTTTGAGCCTTTTGTAGATATCGGACGATCCGGGTACCGATCAAGGACACCGGGCCCGTGATGCCTGGACGACGAGAAGGAGGAGAGATTCTACCCCTAAGAGATAAAAAAACGGGAGGTCGACGCAGGGTTCGGGCTGTATCTCGTCCAGATCCTCATCGAACGCTACGGCAGGAAGGTCTGGGTCGAGGACCGGGTGCCGGGCTATCCGGAGGAAGAGGCGGCTTTTTGCTCACGCTCCGGGAAACGGCTGAACGGTGACGGACAGATCTGCCGGGGAGCAGATACGCAGGCCGGGATTTCCGGGTGCGGAGCGCATACGCTTTTTATACTGTCGGCGAGCACGAAATATTGTGCTATTATGGTTAACGACGTAGAATTTGGTGCCGACTCCCCTGAGTCCGGCGCTGCTATGGCTTCGGCACGCTGGTTCGTGCTGCTCCTTGGGGTTATCGCGATCCTCTTCGGCGTTCTCTTCTTCGTCTACCCCATCCCGACGCTGACGCTCCTCGCCACCGTCCTCGGCATCTACTGGCTGCTCAATGGTATCGTCGTGCTCCTCAGCCTCTCCGGGGATAAAACCGGATGGGGCTGGAAGATGCTGGTCGGCGTCCTCGGTATCCTCGCGGGGGTCACCGTGCTCATCTACCCGTTCTACAGCGCCGTCCTCATCCCGACGATCTACGCCATCATCATCGGGGTGGAGGGGCTCGTCATCGGGGCAATCTACCTGGTGCAGGGGTTCTCCGGCGAGGGATGGGGGACGGCGGTCCTCGGCATCCTGAGCATCATCTTCGGGCTGATCCTGGTCGCACACCCGTTCATCGCGGCGCTGGCCTTCGTGCTGCTCCTCGCGGGGCTTGCCGTCGTCGCCGGGGTAGCGGCGATCATTCTTGCTCTGCGGATGCCGGGGTGAGCGGGGGCGCTGCCCCCCTTTCTTTTACTGATTTCACTCCGTTTTCGCGGCGGCAACGCCGGCGAGGAGCACCCCGACGACGCAGGGGAGCAGGGCGGGCGTCCCGGTGCTGAGCCCCGTCGGCGCCGATCCGATGAAGGAGTAGGGTGCTGCCGGGAAGTGCAGGATGAACGCGGTGCCGGCGAGGGAGGTGGTGAATGACAGGATGCCGGTGTCGTTCGCCATGGGTTCTCGGAAGAGACATGGGTGAGGACCCGTTATCCGTTTTTTGGATTGCACAGGGCGTCAAAAGCAGCCAAAAAAGAGTTCAGTCAGAAACGATGACCGCTCAAAAACCAAGCCGCTGGGGGGAATCGAACCCCCGACCTGCTGATTACGAATCAGCCGCTATACCGCTAAGCCACAGCGGCAACTGCCCTAGAATATTACACCTTCGGAATTAAAAAGGTATCACCTGCCGGGAGCCCGTCGGTCCGGCCCCGTTCAGGAGTACCCCCGGATGGTGACGTTGCTCTCCTGCTGCGCTGTGGCCTCCGGGGCGGTTATCTTGCCGAACTTCTGCTCGTAGTCGGCGACGCTCTTCGCGAGCACCTCGACAAGGTTCTTCGCGTGCCGGGGACTGATCGAGACGATTGCCTTCCCCCGCGCCTGGTTCATGCCGGGGATCTCGTGCAGAAAGAGGAACGTGAACTCGTCTTCCTTATAAGCGATCTGGATGCGGTTGGAGTAGACCGGATCGAGGTTGCCGGGGATGTTGACCGATATCTCGCGGTTTGCCATACCCTTCTTCTGTGACCCGCTCCGGCATAAGGGTTGGTCTTGCCGTCACATCGACGAAAACGGGATCTCATCCCCGGGCGGAAGCGCACCGCCTCCGGCCTCCCCGTCCGCCACCGGCAGCCAGTCCGCCGGCAGGGAGGGAACGACGGCGGTCGCCGGTCCGGGTGCCGTCGTCCCCGAGAGGCATCCCCCGGAGAAGGCCGCACAGCCAAGCACGATCAGCGTGGCGATAAGAATCAGGTTCCGGTTCATGGATGTCCCTTATTTTATAGAGGGAGGGTGTAAACCTTTCTATACGTGATTGGCTGAACATGAGCGAATACATCCCGGTATCCGGCGTCGTCGCGTGCCACATCTGTCCCCGCCGCTACTACTTCGAGCGGTCGGAGGAGCACCCGGAGTCGCCCCGCTACACTGTCTGTAAACAGGTCTCCACGCACCTCGGCGAACTCCTCGAGGCAGAGGAGATCTGGCGGGAGGTCCTCTGCGTCCTCCCCGACGCCTCCGAAGAGACCCGGGAACTCCTCGATGAGTGCGTCGGCGCCTGCCGGGAGACCGCCTGGCAGCGGCCCGTCCAGGCCGACCTCGCCGTCGAGTCCGACACCCTCGGCATCCGGGGAAGAGTCGATAAAATCTTCGAGGACGGAACGTTCGCCGTCGCCCGGTCGAGCACCGCCCCGAAAGCGGGGATCTATGGCACCGACCGGCTCCGGGTCGCCTGTTACGTCGCCTGCCTCAAAGAAACCCTCGGCCGCCCCATCGCCGGCGGCTACGTCGAGTACGTCGCAAGCGGTGTCTGCCGCTACGTCGAGCCCCAGCCCCGGGACCGGCGGGAGATGATCAAGGCGATCCGGGCGGCAAAAAGGGTGGTCGCGGGCGAACTCCCGCCCCGGCCCCTCCGGGCGCCCTGCGAGGGGTGCCCGCACCTCGAACGGTGCACCGCCGGGCCGCGGCGGCTCTCCGACCTCTTCTAAACGCTCTCGAGCAGGGTCTTCGAGACGATGTACTCGCCCTTCGCCTCGCGGGTCGTCCCGACGATCAGCCACCGCTCGTCGCCGTGCTCCTCCACGACGCCCTTCGCCTCGATGACCTCCCCCGCGAGCGCCTGGCCCGAGTAGGTGTGGGTGAAGGAGAGCACCCGGCTGATCTCATCGTGATCCACCGCGTAGATCGCCGGGCTGTCGAAGGAGAGGGAGGCGTCGGTGACCGTCGCCTCGATCGTCGCCCGGCCGACCACCTTCCCCGCGCCGGAGGGGACCGCATCCAGGTTTTTGTAGGCGCGGGTATAGAGGAGGTCAAAATAGGTCCCCTCGAACTCCCCCCGGTTCCACTTCCGCTGCTCGTGCAGAACAAAAGTTTCAAAGGAGATCTCCGGCACCCTCTTGTCGTAGACCTTCCGCCACATCGCGGTACTCATCCCGGGGATCACTCCCGTCTCCACCAGGCGGCGGAGCTGGTGCTGCGCGACGAACCAGGCGTCGCCGTAGACCACCAGGTCGATGTCGGAAGCGTCGTTCTCCAGGCCGCAGAGCAGCGAACCCGTGCACCCGAACGAGCCCGGCGAGAGATCGAAGTGGGAGAGGAGCCTTGCCACCCGGACGTTGCGGGCCGCCACCCTCCCGATCTCCTCCTCCGGCTTATAGATCCGGACCACGTCGCAGTAGGGCACCCGGTGGACACTATCCAGGTACTCCGGCTTGTGCTCCCGGACCCAGTCGAAAGACTCGGCAAAATCGTATTTATGATACCGCCGGCCGGCGCGGTTCGTTCGCTCCCCGTCCGCGTCGGGAACGTAGCGGAGGATGCACCCGATCCGGTCGGCGTTGTCGTAGTTCGAGACCGCATAGAGGCAGCCGTCGCGATCCTCGATGAAGTCGCGAAGCCGTATCGCATTCATTTCAGGCTCTCCAGGAACGCCTCCACCGCTTCCCATTTCGCACCCTTCCGGAGGATACGCCGGACGGTCAGGTCCACCACCGTGCTCGGGGTCCCGGGGAGTTCCCCCCCATCAACCAGGTAGTCGTGGGGGACCGAGACCTCATCGGGCCGGGTCGGCGGAATATCGTCCGACATATTCGCGCTGGTGGACGTGATCGGCGCATCAAGCCGGGCGATGATAGCGATAGCGACCGGATGATCGGGCCACCGGATACCGATGAGACCCGTCCCGCCCGTCAGCACCGCCGGCAGGCAGGACTTCGCCGGGAGGAGCACCGTCACCGGGCCGGGCAGGAACCGCTCGATGAACGCACGCGCAGCATCGTCCACCACCGCGACGGCGGCAAGCATCTCCGTATCCGAGACCGCGATCGATATTGGTTTGCCGACCGGCCGGTTCTTGGCTTCATACACACGCATCACGGCATCCTCGGAGAGTGCGTCCGCCCCGAGGCCGTAAACCGTCTCGGTAGGATAGACGACGAGCCCGTCCCGCGAGAGCACCCGAACAGCCATATCGATGGGATCCATATCAGAATTCACGCCCACGCACGCGGTTGATATCAAAGACGGCCTTGCCGCTGACGTGCATCACGGCAAAGACCCCGGCCTGGATGGGGTCGGTCACGACCAGATCGGCGTGCGAAGGAACGCTGCCGGCCATCTTGAGGGCGATCACCGGGATGCCCGCCGCCCGGACACGTTCCACCGCCCGCGAGACCTCGCCGCCCATCAGCGACCCGGCGAGCACCAGGATGGTCGCCCGGGGCAGCCGGGCCACCGCATCCACGGCGAGCGCCAGATCCTGCTCGCCGACGAGAGGAATCGTGTCCACCGATATCCGCTCGCCGCGGATGTTGTGGCGGTCCGCCTCGTTCACGGCGCCGAGCGCCACCTGCGCCACCTGTGCACCGCCGCCGATGATGATCACCCTCGACCCGAATATCCGGGAGAACGGCGGGTAGATGGTGACGTCGACGACAGACGGCACCCGTGCCAGATCGGCGATGAGTTCGCCATGATTTCCGCACTCCTCGAACTCGAAGTAGAGGTAGGCATTCCCGGTGTTCGGGCCGTCGGTGATGATCGACTGCTGGATCATCTGGATGTTTGCCCGGTAATCTGCCATCACCGTGGCCACATCGCGCAGCACGCCGGCCCTATTCTCGGTGATGATCGAGAGAGCATACATATCGGTATCGGTGGTCATGACCCTCCCCGGTCGGAGATCAAAAGGTCCTCCGATCGCTTCACGAACAGGGCATTTTTCGTCATATCCTCGTTAATTGATAGATTTTGGTCTCATAAGAGTTATAGGTTTTCAGTAGGGGTCTCCCGCGCGGCAAGAGCGGCCGCGAGGAGACCGAGGGGAATGTTAAGGAAGTAGAGGATCAGCCGCCAGAGAACGACGAAGAGGCCGAGGAGGTAGGTGGGCACGATCCGACTGTACAGCGTGGCAGCGCCAAGCTCCGCGATCCCTGCCGCGCCGGGGACGAGCGGGACGGTTGCGATCATCTGGAGGACACCCTGGAAGAGGAACGACTCCGGGAGGGACGGCGGCAGCCCGAGTGCGATGAGCAGTGCCGATGCCGTGGAGAAGAGGAAGACCCAGTCGATGATGCTGATCAGGATCGCGCCGCCGACGGCCCGGCGGCCGGCCCTCGCAAACCGGGAAGAACTCGCGGCAAAGGTCTCGGTTTCGCGCTCGATCCGCCGGGTGAGGTGCTCCGCACCCTCCGCGCCTGGACAGAACCGGAGCCAGCGCCGGCTCCGGCCGCACCGATCGAGCACCCGGATGGCAGCGCCGCCGATAACCCGGTTCGCGAGGGACGGGCGGCGAATCAGAACGGTGAGTGCAGCGAGAAGGACAAGGACGAGGAGGAGGAAGGCCGCCACCGGATAGAGGATGGTGGCGGCAAGGTAACTCCAGAGGTGTCGGACGGCGAAAAGGGCTGCAAGAGTGATGGAGACGAAGACGGCGAGGTCGAGGACCCGCTCCGTGACGACAACGGCAACGGCGTCCCCGACGGCGAGCCCGGCTCGCGAGAGCCGGTGGATCCGGACGGGTTCGCCGCCCACCTGGCCGGGGGTGAGCGAGCCGGCGAAGAGCGAGAGGCTCTGGGTGATCGCGAGGCTCGATAACGGCACGGTGTAGCCGAGGCCGCGGCAGATGACCCCGATCCGGACCATGCGGCAGAGGATCGACGCGGCCCGGAGCCCCAGGGCAAGAAGGAGGGCGGCGACGCCGACCTCCCCGAGGTAGGCCCGGGTTGCTGGGGTGAAGGTCGCCGCGAGCAGCCCCGCGAGGGCCGCGCCGCTGAGGAGGAGCGAGAGCGCGATCCAGCGCAAGTTCTTCATGCCGGTCCCCCTCCCCGGCGGCTCCTTATCCAGTGGTGCACCACAAGAGAGGGTAGGTGGCGGGAGGCCGTGATTATGGTTCCCCCGGGGTTTTGGATCCGGCAGCTCCTCCTCCGGGCCGGTAACAGTCGGGGGCGAGAGGAGGACACCTCAGGCCGTCAGAGAGGGTTTATGGGCGATAAACGACAGATTACCATCAATGGACGGCAAACACCGTGCAGCCTACACCGTGATCGTCCTCTTCGGCATCGTAAGCCTCTTTGGGGATGTCATCTACGAAGGGGCACGGAGCGTCTCCGGCCCCTACCTCTACATCCTCGGTGCCGGCGCTCTCGCCGTCGGGGTGGTCGCGGGGCTCGGTGAGTTCCTTGGCTACGCCCTGCGCCTGGCCTCCGGGTACCTGGCCGATACCACGCGGCACTACTGGGCGATCACGTTCATTGGCTACGGGATGCTCGCCGCAGTCCCGCTCCTCGCGCTCGCCGGGTCCTGGGAGGCCGCCGCGCTTCTCCTCATCCTCGAACGGGCGGGGAAGGGCATCCGGGTGCCGGCACGGGACGCCATCCTGGCGAATGCCACGGCGACGGTCGGCCGGGGTTGGGGATTTGCCGTGCACGAGGCCCTCGACCAGATCGGGGCGGTCATTGGGCCCCTGATCTTTACCGCCATCTTCCTTGCGCAGGGAGACTACCGGAGCGGGTTTGCCCTCCTCGCCGTCCCGTTTGTGCTGATGATCCTCGCCCTCCTCTTCGCCCGGCGTCGGGCGCCTGAACCGGTTTCACTTGAGGATAGCGGCTCCGATTCCCGGGGAACCACCCTCCCGGGGTCCCTGCTCCCGTACGCCGTCTTCACCGCGCTCACCATGGCCGGGTTTGCGGCGTTCCCGGTCATCGCCTACCACTTCGCCGTCACCGGCACGGTCTCAGAAGCAGAGATCCCGCTCTTCTACGCCGTCGCCATGGGCGTCGATGCCATAGCGGCTCTCGCGATCGGGCGGGCATACGACCGGTTCGGGCTTGTCACCCTCCTCTCCGTGCCGCTCCTTGCCATCGGCATCCCCTTCCTCGCCTTCGGGACGAGTTACGCCCTCGCGCTTGCCGCTGTTCTGCTCTGGGGCGCGGCGATGGGCGCACAGGAGACGATCCTCCGTGCTGCCGTCGCGGATTATACCCATATCAGCAAGCGCGGGACGGCATACGGGATATTCAACACCATCTATGGGGCGGCCTGGTTTGCCGGGAGCGTCGTCATCGGCTGGGCCTACACGGTCGCCGTGCCGCTCGTCGTCGGGTTCCTGGTGGCGATGCAGGTCGGGGCGCTCGCGGCGTTCGCCTGGATGAGACGCGGGTTTGCCGCACCGGCGGGCTGAAAAAAGGAGGTATCGGGACGATCTGTCCGGCATAATGTTGCTGGGGGATGGCACGCGAACCCTGGCACTACCGGGCGCGGATCTCCCGCGCCACCTTTCGCCCGAGTTCATACGCCCGGGCAAGCTCGTCGCCGTCCGGGCGGTAGTTCACCTGGAACCCACCGTCGATCACCTCAATCCCGGCCGCCTTCAGGGCATCCTCTGCCTGGGCGACCGCACCCCCCATACCGCCGTGCGATCCGAACGCGCACCCGATCTTCTTTGCTCCAAGGCGGCCCGGCCGAAGCCCGCGGAGGTAACTGAGGAATCCGGCCACCGTGGGGAGGACCTCGTCCTGGAGCGTCGGCGACCCGACGAGGACCGCCTTCGAGTCGAGCACCTCCGTAACGATGTCGCTCCTGTGCGTTCCTTCGTAGCGGCCGTCGGCGAGGAGGCAGACCCGGACGTCGGCGCCTTCGGCCATGGCACCCTCGGCGATCGCCTTTGCCATCATCGTGGTCGAGCCGTGCATGGTGTCGTAGACGATCGTGACCTTGTCTTTTGCAACGCCCCGGCTCCAGTCGGTATAGGCCTTGAGGATATCGCCGGCATGCGACCGCCAGATGATGCCGTGGCTTGGCGCGATCATCCTGATCTCGATGCCGAGGCTCCCGACCTCGTCGAGTTTCTTTAAGACCTTCGGCGCAAGTGGCACGATCAGGTTTGCGTAGAACTTCTGCGCATGGGCCATCGCCGCGTCGTGCCCGATCTCGTCGTCGAACCGGGCGGCGCTCGCGACGTGCTGCCCGAAGGCGTCGTTCGGGAAGAGGATGGCGTCTTCGGCGAGGTAGGTGAACATCGAGTCGGGCCAGTGGAGCATCGGCGCCTCGAGGAAGACGAGCGTCTTCCCGCCGAGGTCGAGGGTGTCGCCGGATTTAACAACCCGGATGTTCCAGCCCGTGGTGTCGTAGTGGCGGGCAAGCCCGATGCGGGCCCGCTCCGTGCAGTAGATCGGGACACCGGGCATCCGCCGCACGAACGCGGGCAGCGTGCCGGAATGGTCCATCTCGATGTGGTTCACGACGATGTAGTCGATCGCGCCGGGGTCGCAGACGGCCCCGATGCGGTCGAGGACCTCTCCCTCGAAACCGTGGTAGGCGCCGTCGATGAGCGCCGTCTTCTCGCCCCGCACGAGATAGGCGTTGTAGGTCGTTCCCGGGAGGGTGTAGCCGTGATACTCCCTCAGGTTCCAGTCGATAGCCCCGACCCAGTGGACGCCGGGGGCAAGTTCTGTAGCCATCATGGTTGTTCCTCAAACCGTTCGTTACAATACGAACATACCTATATCAGAACATTCCCTATATCCCTTTTTCGATCTTGATCTGAGGAGCGCCAGATGGGCGCCGGGTGGAGAGCAGACCGGAGCCGCGAGATCGACCACTGCTGCCCCGACCAGGCATACGGGTGCATCATGACCCGGCCGGCCGGGCCCGGAAAAGAGAGGTATTTTGAGTGACAGTGAGAGGCGCCACCGATAACCGACACCCTAAGTCTCCGAACGCTCCGGGGACTCAGGTTTTACTATAAGATCATCCGGTCCGTTCTTGCGAATGCAATGGAGGCAGTGTAGCGGGCCCCGGAGAATAGCCCGGACCGGCTCACCATGGTAGTTGCAACGCGCCTCACTGTGTGGCATCGACCTCGATCACGTACGGGTTCGGGAGGTAGTGCCCGCTGACCTCGTAGTTGTTTAAGGTGACGGTGTAGTAGCGGAGGAACTTCTCCTTGACGTCACGCATCACCTGCGGGTTCTCGTTGACCTTCGCGTTCACCCAAAGGGTCCGCTTGTTGCCGTTCGAGACGATCTCGCGGTCGTTGATGACCTGGACCCCGGTCTTGAAGAGGTACCGCACGCTCGAAAAGGCGTTCTCGATCTCGTCGGGCACGTAAGGCTCGTTCGGGTTGAAGTCGTAGACGGCAACATCCGCTTCGAGGCCGGGCACAAGGCTGCCGTACATGTGCGCAAGACCGAGCGACTTTGCCGGCCCTGCCCGGGTCATCTGCGCGATCTCGTAGAGGTCGAGTTCGCGGTCGATGCCGGCGATGTTGGTCGCGTCGATGACCTTGTCCTTGTGCTTGAAGGCGTCGATCTGCTGCTCACGAGCCTCCTGGCTCATGAGCCACTTCATGATCCGCGGGTAGCGGATGAACGGCCCGGCGTTCGGGTGGTCGGTAGTGATGAAGATGCGCATCGGGTCTTTTGCGAGCAGCGCAAGTTCGAGGCCGATGGCCCACTGGATAGCGCAGACCTTGATATCGGGGCTGTAGACGTAGGGCACGACGCCCGAGCCGGTCTCGAGTTCCACGTCGGTGTTCGCCCACTTCAGATGGTTCAGCTCGGTGAGGTGGTGCTCGAACGGCCCGTCGGCGGTCATGGTCGTGGTCTCGTCGAGCGTCACCTGACCCATGTCGATGGTGATGTTGTCGTGCGAGTTCACGTAGTCCATGATCTCTTTTGTGCGGGAGTCGACGTTCGCCCAGGAGTCGCCACCGTAGGAGTGGAACTGGACGTGGGTGTGGTGCATCACCTGGTCGCGGCCGAACTTGCTGTT
>Ga0265294_10005248_pt1 | contig 15851 bp, 11 predicted proteins | sample MunlanPumphouse3_FD_192504 | JGI IMG/M metagenome (GOLD analysis project Ga0265294, IMG submission 192504) | Groundwater microbial communities from a municipal landfill in Southern Ontario, Canada - Pumphouse #3 | ecosystem: Environmental > Aquatic > Deep subsurface > Groundwater | place...
GATTGTCGGCCTCCTATTCGGCCGGCTCCTCATGAACACGATCAGCGGAGGTGCTGCGGATCAAGCCCACCCGCATCGAGACGATGGGCACCAACATCACTTTCCCCTGTTCGGCGCAAACAAGCCTTTTTCTGGTGGACAGACGGCTTCTCGTGATCAAAGCTCGTTTTCATGGGCGCAGTGTACTCTCGAGAAAGTCCGATGTGCAAGATTAAGATTATGATTATGATTAAGATTAAGATTAAGATTATGATTATGATTATGATTTATTGGCCCCAACAGAACTGCCATGCGCCTCTGCACGAGTCGGCTGAAAAATTGAACGTGACAATTTCATGAAAAATGTCACAATAGAGCGCGTTTTCTTGACCCCATCAGGCCTCTTTGGAGAATGACCCTCTTATGAAAAAAGCCGAACAGAAAAAAACGGTCCCGGCCGCCACGGCGGCACCGCGAATCCGGATCACCGACACCACGCTGCGTGACGCTCACCAATCGCTCTGGGCAACCCGCATGCGCACCGACGACATCCTCGCCATTGCCGAGGAAGTGGACAACGCGGGCTACTACTCTTTGGAATGCTGGGGCGGCGCCACCTTCGACGTCTGTCTGCGTTTCCTTCGCGAAAATCCCTGGGAACGTCTGCGCCAGTTGAAGGCGGTCTGCAAGAAGACCCCGCTGCAGATGCTGCTGCGCGGGCAGAACATCCTCGGTTACAAGAACTATCCGGATGACGTGCTGGAGCGTTTCGTGGCGTTGGCCTGCGAAAACGGCATGGATATCTTCCGCATTTTCGATGCCCTGAACGACACGCGCAACCTTGAACGGGCGATCCAGGCGGTGAAGAAGTACGGCGGCCACGCGCAAGGCACGATCTGCTACACCTTCAGCCCGGTGCACACCGTCGATAACTTTGTGGCGATTGCCAAAGAGCAGGTTTCGATGGGCATCGACACCCTCTGCATCAAGGATATGGCCGGCATCCTGACGCCGGGCGCGGCGACTGAACTGGTGGGCGCGTTGGTCAATGCGGTGAAGGTGCCCGTGCAACTGCATTCGCACATGACCAGCGGCATGGCGGTGGCCATGTACCTCTCGGCGGTCAAAGCGGGTGCCGGCGCGATCGACACGGCGGTTTCGACCATGTCGGGGTTCTCCTCGCAGCCGCCCACTGAAACCCTGGTGGCGATTCTCGAGTCCGAAGGGTTCACGACCGGCCTCAACCATGCGGAGGTCGCGAAGATCAACGCCCACTTCCGCGCACTTAAAAAGATGCGCCAGCCCTCTTCGGCCGGCGCGGTGGAACCGGTGGACGCGGACGTTCTGGAACATCATATTCCGGGCGGCATGATCTCCAACCTGCGCTCGCAACTTCAGCAGCAGGGCGCGCTGGAGCGTCTGCCCGAGGTTCTCGAAGAGCTGCCTCGCACCCGCGCGGACATGGGGTATCCGCCGCTGGTCACGCCGACCAGTCAGATTGTGGGCGTCCAGGCCGTGCTGAATGTGTTGGCCGGCAAACGCTATGAAATGGTCACTCAGGAGACCCGCGACTATGTCAAGGGGCTCTATGGCCGTTCGCCCGCTCCGATCACGCCCAAGCTCGCCAAGCAGATCCTCAACGGCGAGAAGCCGGTGACCTGCAGGCCGGCCGACCTGCTCAAGCCCGGTCTGGCCGAAGCCGCCGCGCAAATCGCGCCCAAACTGATTGAGAAGGAGGAGGACATCCTCTCGTACTGCCTCTTCCCGGAAGTGGCGCTCGGCTACTTCAAGTGGCGCGCCAAACCGGCTGATCAGCGCGATCCGATCCCTGCCGACATCGAAGAGGGGAGCGCGAAGCACGTCGAGACAAAAAGCAACCTCGACACGCCTGCGCCGGTGGCACAGGCCGACACGGATACGCAGCGTTTCGCCGAGATCGGACGTTTCGTGGCGTCGCTCGCCGGATTGGTGCAAGGCTCCGGCACGATCAGCCTGCCGGCGTCCGCGCCGCTTCTGCCGCAGCCGGCCGCTCCGGCCGCGGCACCTGTCGCGCCGCCCGTGAAAACGGTTGACGCCACGCCACAGGGACCGACAATCAACGCGCCATTGAACGGCACCTTTTACCGTTCTGCGGGGCCGGACAAACCCGCTCTGGCCAACGAGGGCGACAGCCTCAAGACCGGCGCCCCGCTTTGCATTGTGGAAGCCATGAAACTGTTCAACCAGATCAAGGCGGATAAGCCGCTCAAAGTCGTGAAGTTCTTGGTCGAGCACGGTGCCGTGGTGTCGAAAGGTCAACCGCTGGCACTCGTGAGCTATTGAGCGCACACGTGAATCATCAATGAACGGTGCCGGTCTCCGGCACCGTTTTTTTTACCCTTCACAGTCTGCACGCGGGGCTTGCAGGCTAAGGGGCGTTGTATTACCATGATCACCAATTGCCATCGGGGTGCCGTGCGTCAGGCGGCTGAGAGAACACCCGTTGAACCTGATCCGGATCATGCCGGCGCGAGGGAATAGGCGGTGACAGCCTCTTTTTGAGCGGACCGGAAACGGCCGCTTTTTTTGTTGCCTGGAGACGAAATGACCGAGAATGAAACCGATTACAGCGCGATGCGCCGTGTCGTGGCGCTGACCATCGCGGGCAGCGACAGCGGCGGCAACGCAGGCATTCAGGCCGACCTGCGCGCCTTTCACGTTTTTGGTGTGCATGGCTGCACCGTACTCGCCGCCCTGACCGCACAGAATCCCTTCGGCGTGCGCGGCATTCTGACGGCGGACGCCGAATTTGTCGGCATGCAGCTCGATGCCGTGCTGGAGGCCTACGCGGTCTCTGCCCTGAAGACCGGCATGCTCGCATCTCCGGATGTGATCGAGGCGGTGGCCGACCGCCTGGTGCTGCACAATCGGATCAGCAAGGTGATGGATCCCGTGATGGTGGCGACCAGCGGCGCGCGCCTGCTGCAGGACGATGCGGTCGCAACGCTCACGGGTGCCCTGCTCCCGCTGGCCACGCTGATGACGCCCAATCTGCCCGAGGCGGAGGTGTTGGCCGGCCATGTGATCGAGGGGCGCGACGCCATCGTCGATGCCGCGCGCGAACTGGGCGACACCTTCGGCACCGCCGTACTGGTTAAGGGCGGCCATTGTGCGGCCGCGGAGGCCGAAGACATCCTCTTTGACGGCGAACGCGTGTACCGCATCGCGACGCCGCGTATCGATCAGCCGATCTCGACGCACGGGACCGGCTGCTCGCTCAGCGCGGCCATCGCCGCGGCACTGGCCTGCGGCAAACCGCTGCTCGACGCGGTGGTCGAGGGCAAGGCCTATGTCTATGAATCGATCCGCACCGGCATCTGGGTAGGCGAGGCCGCTGCGGTTTTGGGAACGCCTGCCCGCCTGCCGGTCGAACAGGTTCGTATAGACAATGTGCAGCCGGCCTGAAATAACCTTCTGCGGGGGTACCCCGTACACACGCAGCTATCGGATAGACACTCATGACACAGCTTCAAGCAGCACAGCAAGGGATTATCACGGACGCCATGCGCCGTGTGGCACAGGACGAAAAGGTCGCACCTGAACAGGTGCGCGACGCAATCGCGCGCGGCCACGCCGTGATCCCGCTGAATCCCGCCCACGCCAACGCGCGTCCGGTCGGCGTGGGGCGCCTTTTTTCCACCAAGGTCAACGCGAACCTGGGCCGTTCGACAACTCGCTCCGGTAAAGGCGACGAACTTGAGAAACTGCAGATCTCACTGAGGGCCGGCGCGGATTTCGTGATGGATTTGAGCGTGGGCGCCGATCTTCGCGCGATCCGTCAGGGCATGCTGGATGCCTCGCCGGTGCCGCTCGGCACCGTGCCGGTTTATGAAACGATCTCACGCCTTGAGGGCGACGTGCCGGTGATGAACCCGGACCTGCTGCTGCAGGTTATCCGTGAACAGGCCGAGCAGGGGGTCGACTTCATGACGCTCCACGCCGGGCTGCTGCGCGGGCATGTCGACCTGGCCATGCGGCGCATCATGGGGATCGTCAGTCGCGGCGGGGCCATCATGGCCGAATGGATGAAACGCAACCGGATGGAGAATCCGCTCTATACGCGCTGGGACGAGGTGCTCGACATTCTGGTGAAGCATGATGTGACCGTATCGCTGGGCGACGGTCTGCGCCCCGGCTGTCTGGCGGATGCCAGCGACGAGGCTCAGTTCGGCGAGCTGGATGTGTTGGGCGAGTTGGTGCAACGCTGCCGCGCACGCGGCGTGCAAGTGATGGTGGAGGGGCCCGGACATGTGCCGTTCAATCAGATTCAAATGAACATGGAGCGTCAGCAGGACGTGTGCGACGGCGCACCGTTTTACGTGCTGGGACCCGTGGTGACCGACATCGCGCCGGGGTATGACCACATCACTTCCTGTATCGGTGCGACCGCCGCCGCGACGTACGGTGCGTCGCTGCTGTGTTACGTCACGCCGGCCGAGCACTTGGGCCTGCCCGACGGCGAAGAGGTGCATCAGGGCATGATCGCCTACCGCATCGCGGCGCATGCCGGCGACGTGGCGCGCGGCTTTCCGGGCGCGCGCGAACGCGACGACGCCATGTCGCGGGCACGCATCGCGTTCAACTGGGAGGCTCAGTTTGCGCAGGCCCTTGATCCCGAAAGGGCGCGCGCGCGCTGGCTCAAGACCCGCGCCTGCGAAGGCGCAGCGTCGGACGATCACTGCTCGATGTGCGGCAAGGAGTTCTGCGCGATGCGGACCTCCACGCGCATCCGCGACATTCCGTCGTGATCCGGTCGCCGCCGCTCAGGCGGCCTCGTCGCCGCGCTCGTCAATGATGGCCTCGCCGATGTTGAGGCAATCCTCTTTCAGGCGGCGATAGACGTTGAGCAGGTCCATCAGCAGCACAACCTTGATCGGATCGGCATTCGGATCATGGTCCGTCAGCCGCTGGAGCTGCGCGGCGCGCACTTCCTTGATGCGCTGCGAGATCGCGTGCGACTGGGTGTGCATGTTGGCAAGCACTTCAGGGGCCAGGCTCTTGCCCAGTCGGAACGCCTCGGTCACTTTGTCAGCGAAATTCGAGCACATGTCATGGAGAGCGAGCATCTCGTCCCTGCCCTCGTCCGACAGGGTCATGCCGTTGGAACGCATGCGCATGATCATCTTCAGCAGCGCCTGCACTTCATCGCTGACCGACTCATATTCGTCTGCCACGCGCAGCAGCATGCGCGCGCGGTAGGCGACATCCAGCGGCAAATGGGCGGACATGACTTTGCCAAGGAAATCCGAAACTTCATGCTGGACAGTATCCAGCATGTCCTCAGCCTCGAAAATACTGCGCTCCAGCTCCTCTTTGCGCGTGCCCGCCAGAATCTCTCGGAAATCATTCAGGCTCTTCAAGGCGCACGAAGCCATGCGGTGAACCTCCTGTCGCGCCTGTTCGACGGCGATCACCGGCGAGAGCTTCACCGGGTCCAGTTTCGCCAGATGCGGCTGCTCCACAATCACGCTGTCGGGGATCAGATGACGCACCAGCAGGGTGAAGAGCCCCAGGAACGGAAGGAATAGAAAAGTGTTCACCACATTGAAGCCGGTGTGGACCAGCGCGATGGGCGCGGTAATCTTGGGATAGACCATACCGCTGGCCGTCGACTGCCCCTCCATCATGGCCGGAAACGCATGATGCAGCCACGGCACGATCACAATCATGAACAGCGGGGCGAGGACCACGACACCGATACAATTGAAGAGCGTATGCGCTAACGCCGCGCGCCTCGCCTCCGTGGAGGCGGTCAAGGCCGCCAGCCACGCGGTGATGGTCGTGCCGATATTCATGCCGAAGACCAAGGCAACCGCAGTTTCAAACGAGATCACGCCGTTATACGCCAGACTGATTGAAATCGCGGCTGAGGCTGCAGAGGATTGAATGACGGCGGTCACCAGTGAGCCCATCAGCACGCACTTCAGCACGCCCCACAGGGTTGAGGCGTCGAACATGTGAAACCACTCGATGAACCCGGGGTCGGAACGTAGCGGCGAAAGACCTTTGCTCATGAGTTCCAGCCCGAAGAAAACCAAGCCGATGCCCAGGCTCGCCAAGGCCGTGTACCTGACCTTTTCTCGTTTTGCAAACAGATAAAACAGGGCGGCAACGGCGATGATGATCATGCTTTGATCACCCAGTTTCGTCGGCAGCAGTACCACGAACCAGGCGGTCGTTGTCGATCCAATGTTGGAGCCAACGACGACATTGACAGCCTGACGCAACGTCATCACGCCAGCGGTCACAAGCCCGACAACCATGACCGTCACGACCGAGCTGGACTGTACGATACCGGTCACGAAAGCCCCGGTCACGATGCCGGCAAAACGGTTGCTGGTGCATGCGGCCACAATCTTTCGAAGCCGTTTCCCTGCCACGGCCTGCAACCCTTCAGAGAGTTGGTTCAGACCGAGCAGAAAGATGCCCAACCCGCCAGCGGTGTTGATCAGAATGGAACACGTCGTTGCCATAGCATTTCCGTTGGTTGTTCAGTCGTTTGCGTGTGTCGTTTACTGGATGGCCAGCGATTCGAAAAAGGTGACGGGGCCCAACAGCCCCGAAGCGTGCAGGGGGGTCTCTTTTTTGACCTGTTTGCGATTCACGAGGGTCACGCGCCTGGACTCCGGCCTGCGTGTGCCATGCAGCACCCACTGCGGCCAGGTCTCAAGAATCCCCTTTTCATTGGCACCGGTGTCGTCGGGCAGTTGCTCATCGCCAATGAAACGGTTGAACCAGGTGTTCGCCACGCGCACTGTGAGCGTGTTGTCACCGGTGCGCAAGGCAGCCGTGATGTCGAGGCAGAACGGCTTTTTCCAGAGAACACCGAGCGCCCGTCCATTGAGCGCGACAGCGGCGATTTGGCGGACTTCGCCCAGATCGAGCATCACGCGCGCGGCAGGGGAGCTGCCCTGCCATACGAATCGGGTCTCGTACTCCGCTGTGCCGCTGAAATAGCGGACGAGCGGGTCATCCGCCTCTTTCCAATCCATAAGCGCCGCCCAGCGGCAGGTTTGTGGCGCGCGGTCCGGGTGGTTGAAGGTCACCGCCCATGTCCCGCGCTCAAGCTTTAAACTTCTCGGTTCCGGACCGACCGTCCAGTTTCGCGTCGTGCCGTCGGAGAGGCGCGCCGCATATAAACCGGACGCCTGCACGTTCAACGTGAGCGCTCCGGAATTGGCATAGGTCACGGGAGGCCAGGCGACCGCAGGCCGCACGGATGCCGTCGCCCCGCGCGCGCGTCGGGCTGAATCGGCGATTTCAGCATCGGTCAGGGTACCCTTGCTGAGCGTGAGGCCTTCGCACGCGCCCGCGAATTCCGCCGCCTCACCGGAGGACGGATGCGGAACTTGCCCGCTGGCGACGCCCTGCTGCACGAGGCGCCCGTCGACATAGAGCGACGGCCTGCCTTTCACATAAACCAACGCCACGTGCACCGTCCGGTCGATCGGGGCTGGTGCCGCCCACACCAGGACCGGCGCAATGTTCTGGTGCCAATGCTCAAACACGGCGACACCGTTGCGGCCGACCGAGAATCCGGCCCCGGAGTGGCCGTCACCCCACGCATTGCCATGTGCGGGGAAAACGACGAAATTCTGTTCGCGATTCTGCACGCCGCGCGCGGCCTGCTGCGGCAACAGGATCGTTTTGGCCGGCTTCACGCTTGCGGCCATGACGAAGTTGCCGGGTTCTGAGGCCGACGGCGTCGCCTGCGTGACCGCATCGCACGAGGCGACAGTCTCGCCATTTCGCATCAGAGCGCGCACCGACGGGCGCTTGCCCAGCGGCTGGCGGAACACGATGAAACGCGAGCCGGCTGGTTCTAAGCGCAACGGCACGCGCGTGGCGTGTGGACCCGCGTCGAAAAGAGCAGACGCGCAACGTGTGCCGGTCTGCGCGTCCCAAATTTCAGGAAGGCGGCCGGTCACGCGGAATTCGGGTGCGCACTCAAGCGGTTTCTCGGTCTGATTGCTCACGAAATAGAGGTCGACATCTGGCGCGGTGCGGTGGGTCCAGAGCAGTTCAGGCGGCGCATGGGACACATCGGGGCGCACGTCGAGTGTCGCGAAGACCTGTTCCAACGTGAAGCCGTGGAAGACGCTTCCTTTCCGCACGCTGCGGCGCTGCGGCGTGCACGGCGCATCCCCCCAGAGACGCGTTGCCGCGGCTTTCACCTTGCGGTCGCACGCGGGGTAACCGGCGAGACTCGGTGAGCGCTGCGGTGGCGCTCCGACGAGGATCAAGCCCTGGCGCACAAACGTTTCGATGCGCGCGAGCAGGCGCGGGGTCATGGTGTCGGAAGGCGGCAGCACGAGTACGCGGTAACTCGGGCCGCCGGGCAGGGTAAGGCGGCCGTCTTTGCAGGCGGCGCGCGTGAGAAGGACCTCCGCATTGATGTAATCAAAATCGTAACCGGCGGGCAGGGCAGGGGACTGCGAACCGTTCATGCGCGGCGTGTCCTCGCCAAAAAAGTAGGCGACATCCGCAGCGTGCGTGCCGGTTTGGAGCAGTGCGCAGCAGCGCCGCAGGTAGTCGGTCCAGCCCTTCCCATACTCGGCGAACCACGTCGAGTTGCGGTTGAAATCCGCGCCGAACCACGGCACGAGTCCGGGCTGCGCCTCATAGGGCTGGTGCGTGTAAACGTGCAGCACAAAGTGGTTGATGCCTTGAGTCATGCACCAGTCGCCGCGGGTCTTCATGTTCGCGGGCGTCTGCACGAAATTTTTCCCTGAGGTGAAGGCCTCTGCGGAGACCACGCGCTTGCCATAGGTGTGGGCGCAGGAGGTGGCGAGGCGGCATTCGACATCGCCCAGCGAACTCCACAGCCAGTATTCGCCGCCGATGTCATCCGAGGCCCCGCCATATTGCAGGGATTCTCCGGGGAAGCCCCAATGGCCGTAATTTTCGAGCCACGTTCTGAGTCCGTGACGGTTGGCCGCAGCCTTGAGGCCGCCCACATAATTGCGCGCGACCAGATCGGCGACCAGCCGGCGCCAGTCCCAGAGAAACCGGTCGGTCTGCTCGCGCGAAGCAACGATACGCCCGCTCAGGCAGGCGAGCCACGGTGTCGGATCATAGCCGTAGGCGTCATGGAAGGTGTCGCGCATGCCGTCGGTCCAGTTTTGCGGACCGACCTCATAGCTGTCCAGCGTGATGTGCTGAAACCCGCGTCTGGCATCCGCCGGAATGCGTCTCACGAACTCGCCGATCATACCGTCGAAATGCGCGGCGACCGCCGCGCGGCTCATCTTGTCGCATTCCAGTCCGCGCGCCTGCGGCGGCGTGGGCCCGCACATGACGCCGGTCGAGGCCATGCCGATGCGCGCGATGATCCAGTCGCGGCCGGCCGGAGCTTGCCAAGCAAGTGTGCCGTCCTTCGTGACACGCGCGGTGAGGTCCACGATGCGCGCGGCCTCAACGGCTGTGCCGGGAGCCGGCTCGGGCTGTCGCGGCCAGAGAAAGGCGTCCACAGGCGGCACCGGTTCCGGATACATGCGTCCGAGTTGTTTCTCTGCCGCAAAGTCGATACGGGCTGCGCCGGAGCAGCGAAGCCCGTGAAGGACCGGCGCGCCCTCCAGCCGGCTCACGGTCAGGCGCAGGTGGCGGACGGTGACCGGCGCGACCGAGAAGTCGAAGGGCGCTGTGACCAGCGGCCCCATCGCGGTGCTCAGGTTGGTCCGGTAGACGGCGATGTCGCGCAGCGGTCTGGCGGTGCCGTCCTCCACCGTTGCCAGCGTGCCGGACAGCCGTACCGGGGAGTCGCCGAAATCCAGGGTCAGCGTTTGGAGCGGCACGGGTGCGTCAAAAAAGAGATCCAAAGTGAACGGTTTCGTCGGGAGTTTGACGGGCGGCGCGACGTCCGCACCGGTCAGGTGTGCCGCAAGGCTGTCGATCTCCGGTTCGCACGCAACGCGCGCGGGACGGGCCCATGCGCTGTCTTGCGCGGGCACGGGATACGCGATCACCGCCACGTCTTGGATGGCCTTGGCGTGACGGGCCGGTTCGCCGTTGAACGCCGTTCCGCCCGTGACGCGGGTTTCGGCGCTCACGAGATAGCGCATGCTCTGCTCGGGGGTCATCCAAGGGCCTCCCGATTGGCTCCATCCCGGGCAGTTGAACATGCCGACGCGGACACCGATCCGGTCGCCTTCGCGAACGGCGAACTCCACAAGCTGCCACCAAGAGGGGCTGAGAATCGGTACGGTCCCCTCTGGAATGCCCTCGCTGATGACGTGGCCGATGAAAGCCTCGCCGATGCCGGCCTGGCGCATCGCCTCAAGGTCGGCGGTGATCCCCTTCGCGCTGACGTTGTTGTTGAGCCAGTACCAATACATGTAGGGCTTGGTGCTGTCCGGCGGCGCGTCAAACCGCTCTTCCAGCGTGTCGGCACAGATCGTGAGCGACAGAACGGCGGCGGCACAAGCCGCGAGGGCACGGGGACGCATCATACGGAGACTCCTTGTTCAGCCGGGAAGAACATGTACTCCATGAAACAATCCGAGAAACCGGGTTGACAGGAGAGGTCGATGTGTTGCGTACGGTCGCGCAGGGACTGGGCGCGCGCACGTTCGGTCTGAGCGAGCAACGCCTGTTTCGCGCCGGCGAGCGACGCGTTGCCGATAAAGCGGACGGCTGTTTCTTCGGCGTGCGGCAACAGCCCGATGCGCATGGCGTTGGCGATGCGCAGTGTGTTGCCGAAGCCGCCGGCCAGCAACAGTGCGCCGAGCGAACGGGCCGAAACGCCGGCGGTGCGCAGCAGCGTTTCGATGCCTGCTCGAATCGCGCCGGAAGCAAGCTGCAACTCGCGGATATCCTGCTGGGTGAGTCGCACCGCAGGTTCGCCGGCGGTGTCCCAGGCCAAGGTGACGGACGCTTCGCCACCGACTGTATGAAAACGGCGCGCCAACACGTCGGATGATCCTTCCGGAACGTGCAACGCACCGGTCTCGTCGATGGCGCCGAGCCGCAGCAGTTCTGCCACCGCATCGACCAGCGCCGACCCGCAGAGACCGCGCGCCGGGCCATCACCGATCACATGGCAGGACAGGTCATCTGCCTCGCGCCAGACGGCGTCAATCGCGCCTTCCGCAGCGCGCATGCCCTGACGGATCCGCGCGCCCTCGAAGGCTGGGCCGGCTGCGGTGGAAGCCGCGCAAAGACGGCCGTCGTGCTGCAGCACGATTTCGCCGTTGGTGCCGACGTCAACCAGCAGGGCCGGGTAGGGGAGCGTGTCAAGCCGCGATGCCAGCAGGCCGGACACCGTGTCCCCGCCGACAAAGCCGCCAATTTGAGGGAAGACCATGAGCGTGGCGTCAGGATGCAAGCGGAGGCCCCGTTCAGCCGCAGACACGGTTTGGGCGTCCGTGAAAGCCGGCGTGAAGGGCGCCTCGCCCAACGGCGAAGGATCGCGTCCGAGCAGCACGTGCTGCATGGTGGTGTTGCCGGCAACCACCGCTTCACGGACTGCGGCAGCGCTCACCTGACAGGTCTGGCACAGGTCAAGCAGGATCGCGTTGAGCGTGTCGGCCGCGAGCCGTTGCAGATCGTTCAGGGCGTGCGCATCGCGGCGGACCGCATCGATGCGGCTGATGACATCGTCGCCGCGCGTGATCTGGCGGTTCATGGCCGCGCGCGTCGCGAGTTCTCGTCCGGTGTGCAAGTCGAAAAGCGTGCCGGCCACGGTGGTCGTGCCGAGATCGAACGCTACGCCGAACTCGCCGGACGGGCGGGGGTCATGCGGCATGCTGACCGCTGCGCCGGACGTCAGGATCGCGTGCATGCAGGCACCCAGGGCCGCATCGGGGATCTCCACCTCGAGCGGGCCGGTCACCGGCGTCGCGCAGGCCAGTCGCCAACCGGCATCAAGTTCCGCGCGCGAGAGGCACGCGGCGGAGCCGGCCTCAGTGGCCTGGCCGGCACGCAACCGCACACGACACTTGCCGCAGGTGCCATGGCCTCCGCACGGCGTCTCCAGCAACTCGCCGGCCTCGTGGGCGGCCTGCAGGAGAGGCGTATGGGTCACGACGTGCACCGTCCTGCCGCGGGGGAAAAAAGTGACGGGCCAGGGCATCGCCCTCCCCCTTAACCGGCGGTATCGCCTTCGCGGTGTTTATTCCTGCACTCCGAGCAATAGAAGAACGGCTTGTCCCACGTCGTCTCTTCTTCACGGCCGCAGGTGTCACAGACGCGAACCTGCTTGCGGTGTTCATTGCGGCAGGTCGAACAGAAGAAGTCGGGGCCGGCCCACGTCGTGGTTTCCTCGCGTCCGCAGTTTTTGCAGGCCCTGCGTTGTTCCTCGCGAACCAGCCTGATTTTTTGAGCATGCTCGTCTAGGAAGATCGGGGGCATATCCTGAATGCCGGGCGTCGTCAGCAGCATCGCGCTGGTGAGGAATTTTCCGTCGAGATTGCTCATGCCGACGATCTGCACGCGTTTGCCCATGGCACGCACGCGCTTCAGCATCGGGATATAGTCGGCGTCGCCTCCCACCAGCGTGGCCACATCGTACGCGCCGGGCACGGAGGCGAAGTAAAGCATAGACGAGGCCAGCGCGACGTTCACCCACTTGTCGTCCGGACGCGCCTGAGGCTCGCGGCGGAAGTCGATCTCAAGAATTTCCGTGTCGTACGCGCATTGCAGGGCCAGAAACTCGTAAAAGGCCTTCTGCTTGGCCGGATTGTACCCCTGCTTGTTCACCGGAATGGTGCCGAAGTAATTGGTGCGGACCACATCGACCTCCGCGTCGAGAATATCCGCTATCTCGTGAGCGATGATATCCGGAATCCGCTTGTAGTCGATTTCGAAGCCGCTCTCTTCGCCCAGCGACTCAAAGAGCGCTTGGCGGCTGTGGTACAGCCAGCTTCCGTCAACAAAAATCATGGTTTTGACCGACATCACTATTAGCCTTTCTGCTAGTCCCGCTATTTTTCCCCAGGACACTGTCCCTATTATGCAAAGGCAGTGCCCTAACTGTTAGAATAGTATCGCAAAACCGGTGGGGGTTGTCTATGAGGAAACCGCTATTTTAAGGACGATTTTCTTTACGGACGACGGTTTGTCCGTGTACCGTGACGGCAGGTGGGCGTCCTGCGGGAAAAAAATCGCGAACATGCCTTTGCGCAGCAGGGTGAACCACGCCTCGCCCTCGTAAAACGCGATGTCCTTGGCGTCATCATGGGGGGAGGAGACCTTCTGGTTGGTCAGCGGCGCATACCCGACGAACTCTTCGCCGTCAACCAGGAACTGAATGTCGATGTAGCGCCGATGGGCCTCCAGTCTGCCTTCTTGGATCGGCCGGGTTTCATAGCTCTGCGTCAGCGCAAAAAGTGCGTCGCCAGCCAGATCTGTCCTGCCGGCAGGAAGTTCGTTCACGGACGGATTCCTCAAAAAATCAAAGGCCGCTTTAAACCGGGGATGGAGAGATTCGTAGCGGCGGGCGTTGTCAAGTGTATCGATGACCATGGCACGGTTCCTTTCAGGGTAATCGGGCCGTCTTGCCGGCGGTCCGTTCCAGATACGTGATGAGGCCCGGAAGAGCCTCGCAAATCAGGTCGCGGCAGCGCCGGTAGTCGGCGAGTGACCCGCAGAACGGATCGTCGACGGCCGCGTATTGCGGTGAGCAGGGGTCAAACGCGCGCAGCAGAAAGAGACGGTCGCGTACAGACGGAAAACGCTGGATGAGCTGATCGGCCTGAGCCGGCGTCATGGCAATCACGGCATACGCCTCTCGCAGCAACGTCTCGGTCACCGGTTGGCTGCGGTGGCCTTTCAAATCGCCGCCCGCCTCGGCGACGGCCTGCACGGCCTCGGCGCAAGCGCGTCCACCGACATGCGCGGCGAGTCCGGCCGAGGCCGCCCGCCAAGGCGCGCCCGGCCTCAGCGCCAGCCTGAAGAGCACTTCAGCCATCGGACTGCGGCAGGTATTGCCCGAGCACACAAAGAGGATGAGGGGAGCCATCGCGCTCAATCCGGGATCAGCACACGCCAAGGGATCGTGCCGGTGTTTTTCGTTTTGAGCGGAATGGCGGTCGCGAGCCGGCCAGCCGGAACCGGCGGCGGCGTGACACCATCGGCGGGCACCGGCGGATCTTTGACGGCCGGCGGAAATTTTGGGGCGGCTGCTGTGGCACGGGGCGGGTGTGTGGGGGGGGGGGGGACGTTTTGGGCGGCAGGCGGTTTCGGCAAGGAAGCCGCCTGAGGGGCACCGGTTGCCGTTGCGGGCATTGCGGCATGACCTGCTTTTTCCGCCGGCAGGGTCGCAGGTTTCGTCCGGGCGGCCTGCGCGGCAGGGGTGACGGCTGCGACATGCGCGGGGTGCGGGCGGTCCGGCACCGGCTGAGGCACGCTCTTGGGTGTGTTTCGTTCGCGGTTTAGGCGCTCGTTCTGCGCCTGTATGTTTTTGAGTTCGCCGCGAAGCTTTTCGAGTTCGGACTCCTGAGCGGCGACGCGGTCATGCACTTTGGCCGCAATATCACTGACCCCGTTCAATTTTTTGTCCAGGGAGGCTCGCAGTTCCGTGGTAGCCTGGGAAATCTCGCGGACCGAGGCTTCGAAGAGCGGCGAAGGTGCGGGGGCCGCCGGTGCGGACACCACCACGGGCTGGGGTGGGGGCGCGTGGGACTCTTTGGCCGCCAGCGCAACATCCAATAATTTGGTCTGTACGTCGGACATATTCCGTAACATGAAAATGCCAGCCGTTAAGAAACCGGTCACGACGACGCCCATCAACACAGCGAAAAAAACGGAAAGCTGCATAACGCGCTTACGCGCCTGCGCCCGCTCAGCCTCGATGTAATCTTGAAAAGCCTTGAGCACAGGAAAGGATTCCGCGTTCGCATGCGAAGCCGCGTTATACATGGCCACCAGGCCGCTGCCTGATTCGGGCACCTCGTAAGGCGTTTCCGGTGTGCGCTTGGGAGGGATGTCGCTCATGGCCAGTAGATTAGAGGATTTGGGTCGGGCGGGAAAGTGCAAAAAGAGGTGCGCGTATGCTTTCTGCTGCACGGCCGCGCCGTATCGGTTTGACGCCGCGCACGCGCCCGTGTAAAGTGTGAAGCGCCTTCAGAGCAAGGCGGCAGAGGAGGTTGTCGTGGGGAGAGAGATTGGATTCGCCCTCCTGGGCACAGGCATGATCGCGCACGTCCATGCGCGTGCCGTACAGGCTATCGGCGCGCGCCTCGTGGCGGTTTGCAGCAGGGAGATGTCGCGTGCCGAAGCCTTTGCGGCCGAGTTTGGATGCATCGCTTGTACGGATCTCGCGACGATGTTGGCCCTGCCAGAGGTTGAAATCCTGGTGATCGCAACGCCATCCGGCGCCCATCTCGAGGCGGCCGTTGCCGCGGCTCGGGCCGGCAAACATGTTTTGTGCGAAAAACCGCTGGATGTGACTATTGAACGGGTCGATGCCATGATCGCAGCGCACCGCGAGGCCGGCACGACTCTGGGCTGCACCTTTCAGATCCGGTACTCGCCGGCGCTGGAACCGCTGCGTGCTGCACTGCGTGAAGGACGTTTCGGCAGGATCACCTCAGCGGGCGTTTACGTTCCATGGTGGCGCTCCGATGCGTATTATCACGAGTCGTCGTGGCACGGCACGCAGGCGCTGGATGGGGGAGGTGCCTTGCTGAACCAGGGCATTCACATGATCGATCTGCTGTGCGACCTGCTGCCGCCCGTCCAAACCGTCTGCGGTATGACTGCCTCGATCGGGCATGCCGGACTCGAAACGGAGGATGTGGCCTGCGCGGCGCTGCGGTTTGAGGGCGGTGCCTTGGGGATGGTTTATGGCAGCACCGCCGTCTGGCCGGGCTACCCGAAGCGGCTCGAAATCTCAG
>Ga0265294_10005249_pt1 | contig 15849 bp, 20 predicted proteins | sample MunlanPumphouse3_FD_192504 | JGI IMG/M metagenome (GOLD analysis project Ga0265294, IMG submission 192504) | Groundwater microbial communities from a municipal landfill in Southern Ontario, Canada - Pumphouse #3 | ecosystem: Environmental > Aquatic > Deep subsurface > Groundwater | place...
ATTCCTTTTTGAACCGCAAATTTTTCTAGTGAAGAAGAAGATGGAGAAGTAAGAATAAAATCTTCCATTTCAGAATCAACAATTAATGTTTCAAATAAACCAATTCTTCCTTTGTATCCAGTGTTGTTACAATAAGCACATCCTTTTGGAAAAAGAATTTTTGTATTTTCGTTGAATTCTGGAATTTCTATTGATGAAGGAATTTTTTTTAATGTTTCTTTTAATTCCGCGTGTAATTCTTTAGGTATTGTTTTTTCTTCAGCGCATTTAGGACATAATTTTCTTATTAATCTTTGAGCAACAACCATATTAATAGCCGGAGCAATATTTACTGGTTTTTCTCCTAAAGCATTAAGTCTAGCAATTGTACCAGCAGCATCGTTAGTGTGAAGAGTACTTAAAACAAGGTGTCCTGTTAATGCGGCTTGTAAAGCAATACTTGCTGTTTCAAGATCTCTAATTTCTCCAACTAAAATTACATCAGGGTCTTGTCTTACTATTGACCTTAATCCTGAAGCAAAATCATATCCTTTTTTAGGATCAACTTGTGTTTGAGAAATACCAGACAAATGATATTCTATAGGGTCTTCAATGGTTACAATTTTAATTTCAGAGCTTTTTATTTTTTTTAAAAAAGCATAAAGAGTTGTTGTTTTACCAGAACCAGTTGGACCAGTAACAACAATCATGCCATTAGGTTTTTCTGATTGGTCGGTGAAGATTTTATACAAGTCTTTTCTTAAGCCAAGGTCCTCCAAACTTATTAAGCTTTTAGGATTTAAAACTCTGATTACAATTGTTTCGCCGTATTCTGAGGGGAGAGTAGAAACCCTAATTTCTATTTGTTCAATAGTTTCTTTTTCTAATAAAACAGTAAATCTACCATCTTGCGGTTTTTTTTCTACATTTAACTTCATCTTTGATAAAAGTTTTATTCTTGAAACAATTGATTTGTATTGAAAAGAATTAAAAGAGCAGACTTTTTGAAGAACACCATCTATTCTCATTCTTAGTTCGCTTCCATTTTCTTCGGCTTCGAAATGTAAATCAGAAGCATCGATTTCAATAGCCCCAGCCATAATTGTTTTTAAGATAATACTTGTATCTTCAGATAAAGAAGATTCTATAAATTGAGAAAGAGAAGAAACGTTTTGAAGTTTTTCTTGATTTTTAGTTAAAAAATCATTATCAATATTTATTTCACCAGTTATTTTTTCCATAATAATGAAGTTATTTCTTTTTCTGCTGAAAAAAGGTCTTGATTTTTAGTTAAAAAAATCCCCCCTTCTCCTTTATATGATCCATTGTAGGTATTTTTAATTTTATTAACCAGGTTTTCTTTTTTAGAATAGAAGACTCCCTTAACTGACACAGGAGAAGATCTCCCTTCCCATAATAGCATGAAAGAAGGAATAGAGAAATAGTTTTTTATTTTTTCTATTACAAAAGATATGTCAGCAGAAGTACTATTGTTGTCTTTTAAATCTTTTTCAGACAAAGAAGAGATATAAAAATTGTTAGTTTCTATAAATTTAAGATTTTCAATAGTTTTTTCCAAAAGAGAAAGTTTTCTTTTTGTTTCTGGTTTTGTGTAATTAAAATATAAATTTCCTCCTTGTCCAATTAACCATTTTATTATTTTTAATGTTTGAGAAGTTTTTTTATTATTAAAGTTTGATATTATGCCCCATAACAAAAAGCCAGCAGCTTTATCATTAATATTTTCATAAATATTTTTAATTAATATTGCTACTTGTTCTGAAACAGAAGAATTTTTTTCAATAATATTTATTTCTCCATAGTTTTCATTTTGATCACTGTTATCAATATTCATAACAGTACAATTATAGACTGAATCAGTGTTCTCTTGAAAATAATTTTCGAGCTCATTAAATGATTTAATATTAAAAGCAATTATTAAATCAAAAATAGGCAAAGAAGAAAAAGAGTCTGTTTTTTCTTCAGATATTAATTTACAAGAAAAATTTTCAGGATTAAGGTCTTCAATGCTTTTAGGAATTAAATGAAGGTCTATGCCATTATCGTTTTTTTGGTAAGAAATTTCAGAAATATCATTTTTTAAAGAAATTACTATTTTTTTCTTTCCCATGCCTTCATTTAAAAACTCAATTAGTTTTTCAGGATTTTTCTCTTTAGGAAGGAAAACATTGTATTTATTTTTTAAAGTAAAAAACATGGCTAAAGTAGCCGCTATAATGTCTTTATCAGCGTTATTATTTGCCACAATTACTATGTTTTTAGCATTTTCTATGCTATTCTTTATTCTTTCAAAATAATCCATATTTTTTTTAAAACTACTGTATTTTAAGGCAAAAGTCAATTAAGATTGCGTTTATCTTTTAAATTAGATATAATCCAAAATATGAAGGTAATTTCTAATAATTTTTTAGAAACAAAGAGATTAGGAAAGCAATTGGCTGATAAAATTTTATCTTGCAAAAATAAACCCATTATTTTGAGCTTAAGGGGAGATTTGGGATCAGGAAAAACCACTTTTGTTCAAGGTTTTGCGTCTGCTTTAGGAATAAAAAAGAAAATACTAAGTCCAACGTTTATAATTTTAAATAAATTTAAAATAAAAGATAGATTTTTTTATCACATAGATTGTTATAGAATTGAAAATATTAAAGAAGTTAAAAGCTTGGGATTAGAAGAAATACTTAAAAATCCAAACAATATTGTTTTAATTGAGTGGGGAGAGAGAATAAAAAAGATATTACCTTCTGATACAATAAAAATTAAATTTGAATTTTTAGAAGAAAATAAAAGAAAAATAACTTATGAAGAAAAAGACATTTGTAGTGATTGATGGAAATTCGGTAATACATCGAGCTTTTCATGCTTTACCTCCTTTAAAAAATAAAAAAGGAGAGATAGTTAATGCTGTTTATGGATTTCTTTTAGTTTTAATAAAAATTATTAATGAGTTTAATCCGCAGTACTTAGGAGTTTGTTTTGATTTGCCTGAGCCAACATTTAGAAAAAAAGCTTTTGCAGAATATAAAGCAAAAAGAAAAAAAGCTCCCCAAGAACTTTATGATCAAATTCCAATGATTAAAGATTTCTTAAGGATATTTGATATTTCTATTTGCGAGAAGCCAGGATTTGAAGGAGATGATATTATAGGTACACTATCTCATTGTTTTGATGATGTAAATAATATTATTGTTTCTGGAGATTTAGATACATTACAGTTGGTTAATAAAAATACAAAAGTATATTTTTTAAGTAAAGGCGTTAAAGAAGGCTCTTTTTATGATGAAGATATGGTTAAGAAAAGATATGATGGATTAGATAAGGAAAAATTAATTGAATATAAAGCTTTGAGGGGGGACCTGTCTGATAATATTCCTGGGGTAAAAGGAATAGGAGAAAAAACAGCAATAGAATTAATAAAAAACTTTAAAACCATTGAAAATCTTTATAATAATATTAATAGCCCTAAAATAACAGAAAATATTAGAAAAAAGCTTTTAGAAGGAAAAGAAAACGCTTTTTTAAGCAAAGAATTATCAGAAATAAGAAAGGATGTTCCTTTAGATTTTTGTTTACGTAACTATGAATGGGGCAACTACGATCAAAAAAAAATAAAAAACACATTAGAAGAATACGGTTTTAAAAGTTTAATTCAAAAGGTTCCAGGGCTTAAAGGCTCTGGTGAAAATTTAAAATTGTGGTAAAATATATTTATGGAAAACCTCAATCAAGAAATTGAAAAAAAAGAAAAAGAATTAAGAAAAATTAGATTAGCTTTTTTGAATATTTTAGAAGACACTCAAGACGCTAAAGATTGGGCAGTGGAGGAGAAAAATAAAACAATGGCTGTTATTAATAATTTTACAGATGGTCTTTTAGTTATTGACCATGAGAATAAAATTGAATTAGTAAGTCCAACCATAGAAAAATTATTCAAAGAAAAAAAAGAGAATATTTTAGGTAAAAGTATTTTCAAGATTAATTTTAAAAAAATAAAATTAAAACCATTAATTGAAATATTAAAAAAGAAAAAAGAAGTTTACAGAAAAGAAATTGAATTGGGCGAAGGAATTCTTTTAGAGATGACAACAGCTTATTTTGATTTTGGAAAAAGAAAAGGCATATTAGTTGTTTTACATGATATATCAAAAGATAAAATTATTGAAAGAATGAAAACAGAGTTTGTTTCTATTGCTGCTCATCAGCTAAGAACTCCTTTATCAGCCATAAAATGGTCACTTAGAATGATTTTAGATGGAGATGTTGGAAGCATTAACGAAGATCAGAGAGATTTATTAGAAAAAACATATACAAGCAACGAAAGAATGATCGGTTTAATTAATGATTTGCTTAATGTAACAAGAATTGAAGAAGGAAAATTTCTTTATAAACCAGAGAAAATGCAAATGGAAGGAATTGTAGTTAATGTAATTCAAGACAGTGAAGATGTTATTAAAATGAAAAATGTTAGCGTAAAATTTGAAAAATCTAAAAAATTACTTCCACCAGTTGTAATTGACGAAGAAAAGATGAGCTTAGCAATACATAATCTTTTAGATAATGCCTTAAAATATACTCCAGAAAAAGGAAAAATAGCAATTTCTTTAGAAGAAAAAGACAATGAGATTGTTTTTAAAATTAAAGATACTGGAGTAGGTATTCCTGAAGATCAAAAAGAAAGAATATTTACAAAATTTTTTAGAGGAAGCAATGTTATAAAAATGGAAACAGAAGGATCTGGTTTAGGGTTATATACAACAAAAAACATTATAGATTCTCATAAAGGTAAAATTTGGTTTGAATCTGAAGAAAACAAAGGCACAACTTTTTATTTTTCAATTCCTGTATAGACTATAGACAATATCTTAAAATTGATATAAAATCATAATAACATGAGTAAGAAAGTATTAATTATAGAAGATGACAAGTTTTTAAGAGATCTTTTAGGTAAAAAATTATCTAGCCTAGGGTTTGATACTGTTTTGGCTGTTGACGGGGAAGAAGGCTTGGAAAAAATTAAAACAGAAAAACCAGACATTGTTTTGTTGGATTTAATTTTACCAGGGATAAACGGTTTTGAGGTTTTAGAACAAGCAAAAAAAGACCCTAGTGTTAATGAAATACCAATTATTATACTTTCTAATTTAGGACAAAGCGAAGACATTGAAAAAGGATTAAGCTTAGGAGCAAAAGATTTTTTAGTAAAAGCTCACTTTACTCCCCAAGAAATAGTAAAAAAATTACAAGTATTTTTAAGTTAAATGCCCGAGCTTCCAGAAGTAGAAACAATTGTTAGAGGTTTAGAAAAAAAAGTCCAGGGCAGGACTTTTCTTAATGTATGGACTGATTCAGAAAAAATATTTAAAAATATTTCTTTTGATAATTTTACTAAAAAAATAAAAGGTAAAAAAGTTTTAAAAATAAAAAGAAGAGGTAAAAACATTTTATTTGAATTATCTGATAATTTAGTATTATTGATTCATCAAAAAATAACAGGACATCTTCTTCTAGGTAAATGGAGAAAAAAGAATAATACTTGGATTTCTGATAGGTTTATTAAAGATAAGGCTAACCAATTTATAAGGGTTATATTTTTTTTAGACAAAGGGGTTCAAATGGCTTTGTCTGATTTAAGAAAATTTGCTAAAATTGAATTGTGGAATAAAAACGAAATAGAGAAAGAATTAGAGTTATTAGGACCAGAACCATTAGAGATTAATTTTAGTGATTTTGAAAAATTATTTTTGAAAAAGAAAGGAGTAGTTAAGCAAGCTTTAATGGATCAGAATTTTATTGTTGGTATTGGAAATATTTATGCGAGCGATATTTTGTGGGAAGCAAAAATTGATCCCAGAAGAAAAATAGAAACATTAAATAAAAAGGATTTTAAAAAAATATATTTAGCAATGTTAAGTATATTAAAAGAGTCGATTAAATTAAAAGGAGATAGTTTTTCTGATTTTAGGACTGTATTGGGCGATAAAGGGGGATATCATCAGGTGGTTCGGGTTTATGGAAAAGAAAATGAAAAATGTAAATGTGGAGGAATAATTAAAAGAATAAAACAAGGAGGAAGAAGCACGTTCTTTTGTCCTAAGTGTCAAAAATAATGATTATACTTTTTTATGGAAAAGATTCATATAGGCTGAAAGAAAAAATAGATGAAATTGTTAAAGAGTACAGAAAAAAACATAATAGTGGTTTTAATTTGAAATTTTTAAATGCAAAAGAAATTAATTTCGATGATTTTAAAAGTGATTTTTTAAGCATATCAATGTTTCAAGAAAAGAAATTATTTATTTTAAATAATGTTTTTTCTAATGTAAAATTTAAAGAAGGCTTGCTAGAAAAAGGACAATCAATTTTTGATTCTATGAATATTCTTATTATTGTTGAAGACGGGGATATTTCTTCAAGAGACAAATTGTTTTCTTTGTTAAAAGAAAAAGCAAAAGTAGAAGGCTTTAATTTTTTAAGAATAGATCAGATTAAAAAATGGGTAAAGAAAAAATTAAATAAAAGAGAAATAGAAGACAATGCTTTAAACAAATTAGTAGAATTTGTTGGTAATGATTTATGGAGAATGTCAAAAGAAATAGAAAAGCTAATCAATTATTCAGAAAAAACAATAAAAGAAAAAGATGTTGAGTTATTAGTTTCTCCTGTTTTTGATAATAATATATTTGATACAATAGATGCTATCGCAAGAAGAGAAAAGAAAATAGCAATAGATTTGATTAAACATCATATTGAAAGTGGAGACGCAGTACCATATATTTTTTCAATGATAGCTTTTCAATTCAGAAATATTCTTAGTGTTAAAAATATTAAAAATCCAGAAGTTTTAGGAATGAATCCATATGTTTTAAGAAAATCAATATCTCAAGCCAAAAACTTTTCAATGGAAGATTTGAAAAGAATATACGAAAGAATTGTTTCTTTAGATACAGACATAAAAACAGGACGTATTAGTCCTGAAATTGCTTTAGATTTTTTGATCCTTGATGTGTAATTATTTGTTTAGATTTTTAGCAATTCTTGATTTTTTTCTACCAGCTGTATTTTTTTTAATAATACCTGTTTTAGTCGCTTTGTCTATTGCTTTGTAGATACTGGGAATCATTTTTTCTAACTCTTCTTTTTTTCCTTCTGCAAATAAAATATCAGCTTTTTTAATAAGCTCTTTCATGTTTTTTTTCTTAATATCGTTTCCTTTTTTCCTTTTTAAGCTTTGTCTAAGCTGTTTTTTTGCAGATATTTTAATTGGCATATGGATATTATATACACTAAATACCTAAAATATGCAAGTCCTTTCCTGATTTAGTAAATAGTGATATATTTAAACTAATGATTAGTTTTGTGTCAGGTAGAGTAACTTATAAGGATGATAAATCAGTAATAGTCAATAAACAGGGCCTAGGCTTTGAGATTTTTTTATCTTCTAACAATTTAGAAAAAGTAAGGATTGGGGAAGATAAAGATTTTTATACATTCCTTTTTATGGGAGAAAAAGTTTTAGAGCTTTATGGATTTTTGTCTTTAAATGAATTAGAGCTTTTTAAAACTCTTAATCATGTTTCAGGAATAGGTCCAAAAACAGCAATGATTTTGTCTTCTGTTGGTTCTTTAGAGAAGCTTAAGGATTCTTTAGAAAAAGGAGAGATTCCAGTAAAGGGTGTTGGGCAAAAGAAATTGCAAAAAATTCTTTTAGAGATTACAGGAAAGATCAAAGAAATTAAAAAACCAGTTCAAAAAGACGAAGTATATAAGGCTTTAGTTTCTTTGGGTTTTTCAAAAGAAGAAATTGTTCAGGCAGTAACAAATATCCCAAGCGAAATTGAAGCTCCAGAAGAAAGGATAAAATCAGCTTTAAAGTTTTTAAAAAAATGATTAAAAAATTAATACCAGAATTTATTAAGAATTTTTATCATTTAGCTTTTGCTTTTTTAGGAGCTCTTTTAAATGGTTTTCCTTCTAGAAAAATAAAAGTTATCGGTGTTACTGGAACTAATGGAAAATCAACAACTATAAGTATTACAACAAAAATATTAGAAGAAGCAGGATATAAAGTAGCTTCTTCTACGTCCATTGCTTTTAAAGTAGGAGATAAGACAGAAGAAAACAGATTAAAAATGACAATGCCGGGAAGATTTGTCTTGCAAAATTTTTTAAGAAAAGCAGTTAAGGAAAAATGTGATTATGCTGTTATAGAGGTAACATCAGAAGGAATAAAACAATATAGGCACAAGTTTATTAATTTTAAAACAGCTTTAATTACTAATTTAAACCCAGAGCATATTGAAGCTCATAAAGGATTTGAGAATTATAAAAAAGCCAAGGGGGAACTATTTAAGGCCGTTAAAGATGTTCACATTATAAATATAGATGATCAGCATAAAGACTATTTTCTTTCTTTTCCAGCAAACAAAACAATTACTTATGGGATTGAAAACAATGACGCAGAAATAAAAGCAGAAAACGTAGAAACTAGCTATAAAGGGACTAAATTTAAAGTTCAAAACATTGACTTTGAATCAAAGCTTTTATTTGATTTTAATGTATATAACCTTTTAGCAGGCATTGCTATTGGTTTTTCAGAAAAAATTAGCTTAGAAAAGTGTAGAGATGGAATTAAAAAAGTAGAACAAATACCAGGAAGAATGGAAGAGGTTATTCAAAGTCCTTTTAAGGTTTTTGTTGATTATGCTTTTACACCAGCTGCTTTAGAAAAAGTATATAGTTTTTTAAAGCCGAATAATGGAAAATTAATTTGTGTTTTAGGTGCTTGTGGAGGAGGAAGAGATAAGTGGAAAAGGCCAGTTTTAGGTAGTATTGCTGAAAAATATGGAGACGTGGTTATTGTAACCAACGAAGACCCTTATGATGAAGATCCAATGGAAATTATTAATCAAGTAGCTTCTGGCTCTTTTAAAGCAGAAAAAATATTAGATAGAGAAGAGGCGATTAAAAAAGCTTTATCTTTGGCTGTTTCGGGAGATGTAGTTATTATTACTGGTAAGGGTTGTGAACCATGGATATGTGTTAAAAACGGAAAAAAGATTCCTTGGGACGATAGAGATATTGTAAGAAAAGCATTAAAGTGATACTACTAATATAGTAATTTTTAAAAGGTGGTAATATGTTTGTAGAGGAAAATTTAATTAATGACGAAGAAGTAGAAATAATTTTTCCTTTCCCTGAAGAAACCCCAGTACAAAAAATTTCAAATTTTTTCTTAAATTATGCTTTAAGTGCAGATAACATTATTTTTATGAACGAAGATTTGCCAGAGAATGATCTATTTTTTACACTTTCTGGATATATAAAATTTTCTAAAGACCTTCAAAGAGGGATAAAAGATCTTAAAGAAGAGTGTTCAAGTAATCAGTAATGATTACTTTTTTTCTTGACATTAAGTTCTTTTTAGGTAAGATGTAATTGGCGAATTAGCCAAATTATTTTTTAAATATGCAAATACATATAGCTTTATCAGGTGAACCACTGTTTAATTTGTTTGGTATAGAAATAACTAATACCTTTGTTTTGAGTGTTTTAATTGCTATTTTAATGATGGGCCTTTTTGTTTTTGCTTTTAGAAAAAAAGAAATAATTCCAGGAAAAGTACAGAATTTTTTTGAAATAATCCTAGAAACAATATTTAGTCTTTTTGACAGCATGACTGGTGACAGAAAAAAAACAGAAGAAGTGTTTCCTTTATCAGCAACACTTTTTTTGTTTATTTTTTTAAATAATTTATTAGAAATAATCCCTGGTTTAGGGGTTTTTCCATTTTTAAGGTCTCCCAGTTCTGACTTGCACTTTACTTTAGCTTTGGCTATTTTTGCTATGGCCTTTATTCATATTGTTGCTTTAAAAAAAATAGGAGCAATAGATCATTTTAAAAAGTTTTTTAACTTTAAAAATCCAATAATGTTTTTTGTGGGAATTTTAGAAGGCATGGGAGAGTTTACTAGAACATTTTCTTTAGGGGTAAGGCTTTTTGGAAATCTTTTTGCTGGGGAAATTCTTTTAATGATTGTTTATGTAATGGCTCCATATTTTCTTCCTTTGCCATTTTTAGGATTAGAATTATTTGTTGCTTTTATTCAAGCATTAGTATTTTCATCATTAATTACAGTATTTTATGTCTATCACACAGAACACCAAGAACATTAAAAAAGGTTTTGGCCAAGCGCTTTTTTTAGGATCAGAATTAGGCTTTTTAATAGCATTGCCATTAGTTGTTTGTATATTGTTGGGCTTGTTTTTTGATCAGAAATTTGATAAGTTTCCAGTATTCCTTTTAATGTTTATTTTTATAGGAATAGTGTTAACCATTATTGATGTCTATAAATTGGTGTTGCCATTTTTAGAAAAAAGGTCGTTAAATAAAAATAATAAAAATTAAAAAATTATCATGGAACCATTAATAAGTATTGCTGCAGCATTAGCTATTGGTTTAGGTGCAATAGGTCCAGCTATTAGTATTGGTATAATTGGATCTAAAGGAGCTGAAGCTATTGGTAGAAACCCAGAAGCAGCACAAAAAGTTCAAACAGGTATGATTTTAGCTATTGCTTTTGCAGAAGCAGTTGCTATTTATGCTTTAGTAGTCGCATTAATTATATTATTTGTTTAATAAACAATGGAAGGCTTAAATATAGATTGGAAAATTTTAATAGGACAATTAATTAACTTTGCTATTCTTTTCTTTGTATTAAAGAGTTTTGTTTATGCTCCATTTTTGGGTTTAATGAAAAAAAGAAGAGATCAAATAGAGGATGGTATTAATAAATCTAAAGAAGCAGAAGAAAATCTTAATAAAATAAGAGAAGTTAAAGAAAAAGCTGATAAGGAAAATGAAGAAAAAAAGAAAAAAATAATTCTTGACGCTGAAAGGCAAGGAAAAGAAAAGATTAGTGAGGCAATTCTTTTAGCTGAAAAAGAAAGAGAAAGTCTTTTGTTAAAAGCTCAAAAAGAAGCAGAAGAAATAAAAGAAAAAGAAAAAGAAAAAATGGAAAAAATTGTTATTGATAGTTCTTTTGTTTTAGCTGAGAAGATTTTGAAAGAAAACATTGACCAAGAAAAGAATAAGAAAGTGACAGAAGAATTTTTAAAGAGTATATGAAGAAAGAAAAAGAAGTAACAATTCTAGCTAGAAGTTTATACTTGTCTCTTAAAGAGAATCCAGAAAAAAAGCAAGAGATTTTTTCTAATCTTTTAAAAATTTTAGAAAAAAAGAAAGAACTTCTTTTTCCTATTTTGAAAAAAGCAGAAAATATTTATAAGAAAGAAGAGATTGCAGAATTAGTATTAGCTTTAGATTTTGACAAAGAGTTAAAAGAAGAATTAGAAATAAAGATTCAAGATATTCTTAAAGAAAAAAAAGAAATTAATTATTCTTTAGATGAGAGTCTTTTGGCGGGTTTCCGTTTAAAAACAAAAGACATCTTTATCAAAGCTTCTTTAAAGGATGTTTTGATAAAGATGAAAAAGAAATATGGACTTAATAGAACAGTTTAAACAACAATTAAAAGGTTTAGAAATTAAAGGAGAATTAGAAGAAACCGGAGAGGTAATCGAGGTTAAGGATGGCGTAGTGAAACTTTCTGGACTAAAGAATGTAGAAAATTTTGAACTTATTGAATTTGAGGAAGCCAATGTTTTGGGGTTGGTTTTAAATTTAGAAGAATATGAGGTTGGAGTAGTTGTATTAGGAGAAAGCAGAAACATTAAAGAAGGAATGATAGCAAAAAGAACTAAAAAAGTTTTTTCTATTCCAGTTGGAAAATCTCTTTTAGGTAGGGTGGTTGATCCTTTAGGAAGACCTCTTGATGGAAAAGGAGAAATTAAAGCAGATGAATATTTGCCACTAGAAAGAAAAGGGCCATCAGTTATTGAAAGAAGCCCTGTTTCAGCTCCAATACATACTGGAATTAAAATGGTAGATGCTTTAATTCCTATTGGAAAAGGACAAAGAGAATTAATTATTGGAGACAGGAGTTTAGGAAAAACAGCTATTGCTATTGATACAATAATAAATCAAAAGAAAGAGAAAAATAGACCATACTGTATTTATGTTGCTTGCGGTCAAAAGAAAAGTAAAGTTAAAAGATTAATTAGTACTTTAGAAAGAGAAGGGGCAATGGAATACACAACAGTGGTTTTTGCTGCTGCTGATGATCCAGCTAGTTTCGTATATTTGGCTCCTTTTTCTGGCGCAACAATAGGAGAGTATTTTAGAGATAATAAAGAAGATGCTTTAGTTGTTTATGACGATCTAACAAAACAAGCTTGGGCTTGGAGAGAGATTTCATTAATTTTAAGACGTCCACCAGGTAGAGAAGCTTATCCAGGGGATGTTTTTTATCTTCATTCTCGTTTATTAGAAAGAGCTGCTAAGCTTTCACCTGAAAGAGGAGGAGGATCTTTAACAGCATTACCAATTATTGAAACTCAAGCTGGAGATATTTCTGGATATATTCCTACCAATGTAATATCTATTACTGATGGACAAATATTTTTAAACTCAACTATGTTTAAAAAAGAACAAAAACCAGCTATAGATGTCGGAACTTCTGTTTCAAGAGTAGGTTCAGCTGCCCAATTAAAACCAATGAAAAAAGTAGCAGGACGTCTTAAGCTTGATTTAGCTCAATTTCAAGAATTAGAAAGATTCTCTGAGTTTACTGAAGAGCTTGACCCGCAAACTAAAAAAACAATCGAAAAAGGAAAAAGAATTAGAGAAATATTAAGACAAGACGATTTAAATCCAATGCCTTTTGAAAAAGAAGTGATTATTATTTTCGCAGGAGTTAATGGTGAATTAGAAGATATTCCTTTAAACAAAATTAAAAATCTTGAGAAAGATTTAATAGAAGAAGTTGAAATTAATCACAAAGAAATTTTAAATAGTATTAGAGAAAAAGAAGATTTTAGCGATGACGACCAGAAAAAAGTTTTAGAAATAATTAAAAAAATTAAAGCTGATTATGGATTTAAGAGAGATTAAAGGAAAAATATCTTCAGTCAAGAATATTTCTGAGCTTACTTCTGCTTTAGAGACTTTTTCAGCTTTAAAGATGAGAAAAACCCAGAAAAGATTCTTAGATTCAAAACCTTTTGCTCAACAACTAGCTAATGTCTTAAGAAGAATAGAAAAAGCTTTAAAAGAAGGTAATTCTGTTTTTTTAGAAAAAAGAGAAATTAAAAAAATATTAGTTTGTGTTATTGCTTCTGATAGAGGGTTTTGTGGTTCCTTTAATAGTAATTTAATAAAGTTTACCAATAAAGAATTAGAAGCAATTAAAAAGCAAGGAGAAATAGAAATAATGCCAATTGGAAAAAAATCAATTGAATTTTATAAGAAAAATAATGAGATAGTTCATAGTTTTTCGGGAATTGGTGATTATTGGAGGTTTAATCAAACTAAAGAAATTTCTGACTTTTTAGTTAAATCTTTTTTAGAAAATAAATACCAAAAAATATATTTGTTTTATACGCACTTCTTTTCATCTTTTATTCAAAAACCAACAAAAGTTCAATTGTTTCCTTTAGAAAAAGAAACATTTGATAATTTCTTGAAAGAAGAATCACAGAAGAAAGAAACAGATTATTTGCTTGAGCCTTCAAGTAAAATAATTTTAGATGATGTAATCCCTGTGTTTGTTGAATATTTAATTTATCAGTTTATTCTTTCTGCAAATACTTCAGAACATTCAGCAAGAATGATGGCAATGAGAAATGCATCTGATAATGCAAAGGGTCTTCTTGAAGAATTAAGATTAGACTATAATAAAGCAAGACAAGAACAAATAACTTCAGAGGTTTGCGAAATATCGTCAACTAAAGAAGCAATGGAATAATAATTAAGAAAATTAAGTATGGCAAAAATCACACAAGTTATCGGTCCAGTAGTTGATGTGGAGTTTGAAGAAGATCATGTCCCTCAACTATATAATGCATTAAAGGTTAAAGATAAAGACCTTGTTTTAGAGGTAGAACAAGAATTGGGAGAAGGAAAAGTTAGGTGTTTGGCTATGGGCCAAACAGAAGGAATCAAAAGAGGAGATATTGTTGAAGATTCAGGATATCCAATAAAAGTTCCAGTAGGAAAAGGTTCTTTGGGTAGAATTTTAAATGTTTTGGGAGAGCCAATTGATGAAATGGGAAAAGTAGATACAGACTTAAGAGATTCTATTCATAAAAAAGGGCCAGAATTTAAAGAACAAAAAGATGAAATAGAGATATTAGAAACAGGAATTAAGGCAATTGATTTATTATGTCCAGTAGCAAAAGGAGGAAAAGTAGGGTTATTTGGTGGTGCAGGAGTAGGAAAAACAGTTTTAATTCAAGAGCTTATTACTAATATTGCAAAAGTTCACCAAGGTTATTCTGTTTTTGCTGGTATTGGAGAAAGATCAAGAGAGGGTAATGATATTTATAGGGAAATGACAGAATCAGGAACAATGAAAAATACTTGTCTTGTTTTTGGACAAATGAATGAGGCTCCTGGTGTTAGATTTAGGGTTCCTTTTACTGCCCTAACTATTGCTGAGCATTTTAGAGATAAAGAAAAGAAAGATGTGTTGTTGTTTATGGACAATATTTTCCGTTTTGTTTTAGCTGGTTCTGAAGTATCGGCTTTATTAGGAAGAATTCCATCTCAAACTGGTTATCAACCAACTCTTTCTTCAGAAGTAGGATTATTACAAGAAAGAATTTCATCTAATAAAGATGGTTCCATTACCTCTATTCAAGCTATTTATGTTCCTGCTGATGATTTGACTGATCCGGCTATTGTGGCAACCTTTTCTCATTTAGACTCTTCTTTGGTATTATCTCGTGCAATTGCTTCTTTAGGAATTTATCCAGCAGTAGATCCATTAGAGTCAAGTTCTTCATTGTTAAGTCCAAGAATTGTGGGTGAAAAACATTACGAAGTAGCAAGTAATGTTAGAAAGATTTTACAGAGATACAAAGAATTACAAGACATTATTGCTATTCTAGGAATAGAAGAATTAGCAGAAGAAGATAAGGTGGTTGTTTCTAGAGCAAGAAAAATTCAAAAATATTTATCACAACCTTTTTTTGTGGCAGAAGTGTTTAGTGGAATTCCAGGAAAATATGTTAGAGTTGAAGAAACAATTCAAGGTTTTGAAAAAATTGTTTCAGGAGAATTAGATCATTTAGGTGAAGATGCTTTTTATATGAAAGGAAACATCAATGAAGTTATACAATGAAATTAGATATTTTAACACCAGAAAAAAAAGTATTTGAAGGAGAAGTAGAATCAATAAACATTCCTACTCCTTTAGGATTTATTACTGTTTTGTCTAATCACGCTTCTTTGGTTTCTTCTATTTCTCAAGGGAAAATTAAGATTAAAACTAAAGAGGGAGAAAATAGTTTTTTAACCTCGGGTGGACTAATAGAGGTTTCTGACAATAAAGCAGTGCTTCTTTTAAGGAAATACGAAGATTAAAGCAAGGAGAATGCCCCCTTGTTTTTAGTTATTTTAGTGCTGATAGCATGAAAAAGGAAAAAGCATTAAAATATCAAACAATCAACAGAGATAATTATTGGGAATTTTTAATGAAATAAATAATTTTTCTTGACATCACCTATTAAGTGAGGGTATAATATTTACATAAAGAAAAACACTAATTAAAACAATGAAATTTTTTAAACAATCCTTTACTCTAATTGAAATTCTAGTCGTGATTGTTATTGTGGGCATTCTTTCTTCATTTATTCTCATTGGAACGAGTTCTTTTTTTGAAAGCGCTAGAGATTCTCAAAGAAAAGCAGAGATGACAAGACTAAGAAATGCAATCTGGTCAGCATCAAACA
>Ga0265294_10005254_pt1 | contig 15838 bp, 13 predicted proteins | sample MunlanPumphouse3_FD_192504 | JGI IMG/M metagenome (GOLD analysis project Ga0265294, IMG submission 192504) | Groundwater microbial communities from a municipal landfill in Southern Ontario, Canada - Pumphouse #3 | ecosystem: Environmental > Aquatic > Deep subsurface > Groundwater | place...
CATGATCCTGGTTTTTAGGAGCAAATTGTTCTATAACAGGTCCTTCTACAAAAGAACAATTGTCTTTGTATGCTGAAACAATTTTGTTTGGATTGACTTTTGATGTTTTTCTGATTAACTGAAAAAGAGACATCTCTTTTTCTTTACCGTCAATTATAAAGGTACCATTGAATATTTTATGACGGCAGTGTTCGGAGTTTACCTGAGAAAATCCGAAGACTTCTGTATCGGTAAGTTTTCGTCCCAGTTTTTTTGCAACAGAATCAAGATATTTGATTTCCTTTTCACTGAGTGCAAGTCCTTCCTTTTTGTCGTATTCAACTATGTTGTCAATTTCTATAATTGGCTCAGGCTTTTTATTGACGGTAAAAATATCCTGTCCTATATTATTGTAAATAGCCTTTAACATTGGATCGTACCCTGCAGTTTTGTCGGGAACACTTACGAATTCCTCTATGCGGATTATTCCTTTTATTCCCATGTTTTGGGTTATTTCTACTGCATTTGTACTCCACGGGGTTATCATTTCCTTACGTGGTCCTACAAACCACCCCGGCAGAGATTTCTCTTTTAGGAGTGTTGCTTCATTAAAAAGCCATTTTAGTTTGTCTGTATCTAAGCCTGATATAGGTGATACTGTTTGAACGGCAACAATACTGTTCTGTTTTGTTTTAAAGTATAGAATCATTATGAAGTTTTAGAAGATAAACTGTGTCATAAAACATATTGCAAAGATAATCATTCCTTAAAAAGAATTCCTTAGAGTTGGTGAGAAATCAGTAATAAATTAATAATTGCAAATTAAAGATTCCTGATTTTTAGATTCATAAAAGGTGGAAACCTATCGTAAATACTCCATTTTCTTAAGATAGAATCAAAATTTTCTCGGAATAAACGTTAAAAAAAGTATAATACCTTAAATCCGCAAGAGTATTTCTACTACAAAGCCTAACTGCCCATCATTGTTGAGAATGCTATCAAAAACCTACTCACCATAACTCGGCTATGTTTCCGTTGCTTTTTGATGCGCTACATCAACACTAATAGCCATTTAGACTTTTCGTTACTAAAACCCATGCGGATTTAAGGTATTATAAAACAAGTATGATCGGGATTTTAGGTATTACTTGAAGGGTGTTTTAAGTTGTGAAGAAATTGATAACACTATAAGGGATATTAAAATTGATGGTCAAAAAGTACTTCCCTGTGATTATAAAACAGAAATGAATTATAAATAGGAGTGTGTTATTTGTTTTAATACAATAAAATCCGAAATGATTTTACAAAAGTGATCCCACCGGGACTCGAACCCGGATCGTCAGAATCGGAATCTGATATTCTATCCATTGAATTATGAGACCTTTTTAAAAAACATTGCAAAAGTAAGATTAAAAAAGTTAAATCCGAAAGAAAAAACGTAATCAAACTATTTTGTTTCCGGATTTTTTGAAATGTTTGTTATTCCCAAATTTTTTGATTGATACCTCTACTGTAAAGTTGATTTTGTATAAATGATGTTTTTAATAAAAAAAATAAAAAATTAGAAAAAGAATGACTAACTTTAGAGTTTGAATATACATAAAAAAAGGATGTAGTAATTGTATTGAGTAACAGGTACTTTATAAATATTATGGAAGAGACAAAAAATAAAAACGAGAATTTATTTGAAGCGGCAAAAGCTTTTTTTGAGGATTATTCCCAAAAAATGATCCAATGCGAGAATTCTTATGTCACAGACAATTTACAGTTAAAAAAAGATCATTCTCTGAAGGTGGCTGCATTAAGTGTTTATATTGCAGAGCATTTGGATATGAATAAGGAAGATTGTAGGCTTGCCGAGGTAATTGGTCTTTTACATGATATTGGACGATTTGCTCAGTTTCAAAAGTATGAAAGTTTTGATGATTTGAAGACGGTTGATCATGCTGCATTGTCTTTAGATATTATTCAGAAAGCAGACTTTTTTAAAAAATTTCAGGAGAAGGATCAAATGGTTATTCTTTCTGCTATAGGTAATCATAATAAGTTCGCTATTAATGAAACGGATGAGCGTCATCTGAAATTTTGTAAGATTCTGAGAGATGCCGATAAACTGGATATCTGGGAGACATGTATCATTTATATGAAGAGGGATGGTTCTTTTAGTATGCCGTCTGTCAGTATGAATTTACACAATAAACCAATTCTGAGTGATGCTGTAAGAAAAGAAATTGAAATGGGAAAGTTAGTTCAGAAAAAAGATTTGAAGACTGTTCTTGATTTTAAAATATTTTTGTTGTCTATGGTTTATGATATTAATTATAAGATTAGTTTTCATTATCTAAATCAGAGACAGTTGATTAAGAATATTTATGAGACTCTTCCCAAGAGAGATGAAATTATCGGTATTTATCGTCAGATTAGATTGCTTATTGAAAATAAGTTTGTTCTGTGATAATTTGATATTAAGAAAACGTAAAAAGGCAGTGCGGTAAGCATTGCCTTTTTAACTTCAAAATAGTTTGTTTTTGGTTGTTTTTACCAGATGACAGCTCTTTGGTTTTCGGGTATATACATTTCGTCTCCTTCTTCAATGCTGAAAGCATCGTAGAATGATTTGACATTACGCAGAGGACCGTTGACTCTATATTTTCCCAGAGAATGTACATCAACTTTTGTGAGTCTTAATTTTTCTTCATCCCTTATATTCTGAGCCCAAACATGAGCATATGAAAGGAAGAATCTTTGTTCGGGTGTCCATCCCTCTATCTTATCTTTTATCTTGTTTTTTATCTTGTCGTTGTTGTCGTTTAATTCTTTTTTAAGAGCATCGAAAGAAATATTTAGACCACCCAAATCTGCTATATTTTCTCCCAGACAAAGTTCTCCGTTTGCTTTTACAGTGTCCAGTACAGTGAACTGGTTGAATTGTTTTACAAGAATGGCTGTTTTATTTTCGAATTTTTTGGCGTCTTCTTTGGTCCACCATTCGTTTAGGTTACCTTCTTTATCAAATTTACGTCCTTCATTATCGAATCCGTGAGTCATCTCGTGACCTATTACTACTCCTATGGCTCCGTAATTTAAGGCCTGGTCTCCGTTAAAATAGAAAAAAGGAGGCTGCAAAATGGCTGCAGGAAACACAATCTCATTGGCTGAAGGATTATAATAGGCATTAACGGTTTGTGGTGTCATGTACCATTCTTCCTTGTCAACGGGTTTGTTTATCTTTTTAAGTTCTCTCTGAAAATAGAATTTGTTGGCATTAATAACGTTTTCCATATAGGAATCACGTGAAACATAAAGGTTTGTATAATCTTTCCATTTATTAGGATAACCTACTTTTACGGTTATTGATTTCAATTTTTCAAGAGCTTTTTGTTTGGTGGAGTCGGTCATCCATGTAAGCTTTTTAATTCTTTCACCAAGAGAATTAAGAAGGTTGCCAACTAAGGTTTCCATTTGCTTTTTTGCTGCAGGGGGAAAATATTTTTTTATGTACATCTGGCCTACGGCCTCTCCAAGTATAGAGTTTGTGAGTCCCTGAACTCTTTTCCATCGAGGACGGTTAACAAGGGCACCGCTTAGTGTTTTTCCCCAGAAATCAAAGCTTAGGTCGATGTATGCTTTTGGAAGCTGTCCGGTAAAATCGGAAATAAGATGATATTTCAAATAGCTTTTCCATGAATCCACAGGTTCTGATTTTATCAGAAGATTGAGCTCTTTGAAGAAATCAGGTGTTGATACATTTATTCTTCCTGGATTTTGCAGTCCTGTTTCGCTGAAAAATTCTGACCAGCTAAATCCGGGAGTTAGTTTGTCAATTTCTGATGGTCTCATCATGTGATAGACATTGTATGGATTTCTTCGGTCGAGACGACTCATTGAAAATTTTGCTATTTTTTCTTCTATATTATATATAGTATCTGCTTGTTTGTCTGATTGAGCTTTTGACGTTCCTGATAACTGAAAGATTCCGGAAATAAGTGCGCGGTATTTTTTTTGAATGATTTTTGCCTTCTCGTCTTTATCCAGGTAATAATCGCGGTCGGATAATCCCAGACCTCCCTGATCAAGAGATGCAATTCCCATGTCAGAATTTTTCAGGTCGGGTTCTTCTCCAAACGAAAAGAATGGATTAAGATATAGCGGCTGCCATTTTATAATTAACTTTTGAATATCTTCTATTGTGGAAATTGATTCTATCTGAAGGAGATATTTTTTTAGTGGTTTTAATCCTTCCTTTTCTATTGCATCGGTATCCATTCCGCTTTTGTAAAAATCGGATATTTTTCTTTCAACTGTTCCTTCCTTATATTCTTTGTCGGTAAGATCTTTAAAAAGTGACTGGATTTGTTTTATGACATTGTCGTTGAGTTTGTCGAAAGAACCGAACCGGCTTTTCTCGGCGGGAAGAGGATTCTTTTTTCTCCATTCGTTGTTGGCGAAAGCTTCAAAATCGTTTTTAAGATTAACGGTAGAATCGGTGTCGGCAAAATCAGTCTGTTGTTTCTCTGATAATGACTTGTTGCATGAAACTGAAAGTAAAATTAACATCATAGGTAATATATATAAATTAAAAATTTTCATGATTTAAAAATTTTATGTTTGTTTTAATAATGTCAAAATTAATATTTTTATGACGTTTTTGCTGATTACTGTAATATTTTAATGCTATTTGTTTGTTTTTGATCGTTCCTGACATTATTATAATCTCATTTTTTTTTAAGAGAATGAGACTGATCTATTACCTTTTCATGGATTTATTTATCTTTGTGTTATCAAAGTAGAAATTCATGGAAGAAAAAATAATAATTCTTGATTTTGGTTCTCAGTATACACAGCTGATAGGAAGACGTGTGAGGGAACTGAATATTTATTGTGAAATACATCCTTATCATTCGGTTCCGGAGATGGACGAATCTGTTAAAGGAGTTATTTTAAGTGGAAGTCCCTGGTCTGTAAGGGACAAGAAAGCTCCGATTCCGGATCTTTCTAAGATTAAGGGTAAAAAACCTTTACTTGGTGTCTGTTACGGAGCTCAGTATCTTGCCCAGTTTTACGGCGGTGAGGTTCTTCCTTCCGATTCACGTGAATATGGCAGGGCAAATCTTGAATTTGTTGATCAGAAAAATGTTTTATTTAAAGGTGTCAGCCAGAATACGCAGGTATGGATGTCTCACGGTGATTCTATTGTGAAACTTCCCGGAAATGATACGGTTCTTGCTTCTACTGATGATGTAAAATATGCAGCCTATCAGATTGAAGGTGAAAAGACTTATGCCATTCAGTTTCATCCTGAAGTTTATCATACTACTGAGGGTCTTAAGATTCTGAAAAATTTTGTTGTTGATATCTGCGGATGCACACAAAACTGGACTCCTGATTCTTTTATCGATACAACTATTAAGATGTTGAGAGATCGAATTGGCAGTGATAAGGTATTGCTTGGTTTATCCGGTGGTGTGGATTCATCAGTAGCAGCTCTTCTTATACATAAAGCTGTGGGAGAACAACTTACCTGTATCTTTGTGGATAACGGACTTCTTCGTAAGAATGAATTTAGTGAGGTTCTTAATTCATATAAGAATATGGGACTTAATGTGATAGGAGTTGATGCAACTGACAAATTTTTGGATGATCTTAAAGGTGTACGTGAACCTGAAAAGAAACGAAAGATTATAGGCCGTGATTTTATTGAGGTTTTTGATGCTGAGGCTCAGAAACTTAAAGAAGTTAAATGGCTGGCTCAGGGAACTATTTATCCCGATGTTATTGAATCCCATTCTGTTAACGGTCCTTCGTCTGTTATTAAATCACATCATAATGTTGGTGGTTTACCCGAAAAAATGAATCTTAAGGTTATAGAACCTTTAAATCGTTTGTTTAAGGATGAAGTTCGTAGAGTAGGTAAGGCTTTGGGTATGAAACCTGAGCTTATAGGAAGGCATCCTTTTCCGGGTCCTGGTCTGGGAATTCGTATCCTGAGTGATGTTACTCCTGAGAAAGTTCGTGTTTTGCAGGAAGCTGATGATATTTTTATTAAAGGTTTAAGAGAGTGGAATCTTTATGATAAGGTATGGCAGGCCGGAGTGATGTTGCTTCCTGTTCAATCTGTTGGAGTTATGGGAGACGAGAGAACATACGAGCATGTTGTTGCTTTGCGTGCTGTGATGTCTACAGATGCTATGACTGCTGACTGGGTTCATTTGCCTTATGATTTTTTGGCTAAAATTTCTAATGAAATTATAAATAAGGTTCGCGGTATTAATCGTGTAGTTTATGATATAAGTTCTAAACCACCTGCAACTATTGAGTGGGAGTAGTTTCCTTAAAAACAGGTATAGATATTACAAAAACTATAGAGGATTAAAAACAGGAAAGGATTTTTGAAAATTAATATTCCTGAGTGTTTTCTATAAATTGATTTATAATATGATGAAAAAAACAGGACTGGTTGTAGTGATGATCGTCATGCAGCTTTTCATGGGGTATTCTTTTTCTCAGGCACAGGGTCTGGAGAAGAATATGGTTAAATATGGTCGTCTTTTACAGTTGGTCAATAGTTGTTATGTTGATACTGTTAATTTGGATAAATTAACGGAGGATGCCATTGTCGGTGTGTTAAGTAATTTGGATCCTCATTCTGTTTATATATCCAAAGAAGAGGTGGATAAAATGAATGAACCTCTTGTTGGTAGTTTTGACGGTATCGGTATTTCTTTTAATATTTTAAGAGATACTTTGCTCGTGGTGACTACTATTCCTGGAGGACCTTCGGAAAAGGTGGGACTTATGCCCGGTGACAAAATTATTTATGTTGACGGAAAACTTATTGCCGGGATAAATATTGTAAATAGTGATGTTTTTAAGATGCTGCGTGGAAAAAAAGGTACGACAGTAAAGCTGAAAGTATATAGAAGAGGGAAAAAAGAACTTTTTGATTTTAATATTATAAGGGACAGAATTCCTATAAATAGTCTGGATGCTTCGTATATGCTGGATGATCAGACTGGATATGTTAAACTTAACCGTTTTTCGGCTACTACAGTGGATGAATTTACGGATGCTTTATCCGACCTTGATGAAAATCCTGGATTTAAAAATCTTATTCTTGATCTGAGAGAGAATGGTGGCGGATATCTTAATGCGGCTATTGGAGTGGCTAATCAGTTTCTGAAATCAGGAAGACTTGTTGTTTATACTAAGGGAGTTCATGATTCAAGACATGATTACCGTTCTTCTTTCCGTGGAAATTTTGAAGATGGCAGACTTATTGTTTTAATAGATGAATATTCTGCCTCGGCAAGTGAAATTGTTTCCGGTGCTGTTCAGGATTGGGACAGAGGACTTATAGTTGGAAGAAGATCTTTTGGTAAAGGTCTGGTTCAGCAACCTTTTGAACTTAATGATGGTTCTGTTATTCGTCTTACTACTGCCCATTATTATACTCCGAGTGGAAGATGTATTCAGAAACCTTATGATGATGGTATTGCTGCGTACAATAATGATTATATTAATCGTTTTACAGACGGAGAGCTTTTTTCGAAAGATAGTGTACATCTGGACAAGAGTAAATTATATAAAACACTGATTTCTCATCGTAATGTATACGCCGGTGGTGGAATTATGCCTGATATTTTTGTACCTATGGATACTTCTTCTCATTACCAGTATTTTAATCTTCTGAATCATAAGAATATTCCATATTCAACATTGCTGGATTATTTAAATATTCACAGGAAACAGTTGCAGAAAAAATATGCTGATTTTGAATCTTTTAAACTTAATTATCAGGTTAGTGATGATCTGATTAATACTATTATAGCAAACGGAGTAAAAGAAGGGATAAAGGATGAGGAAGAAGAAAATGTAACTTTTGCGAAACCATTAATTAAAAGGCTGATGAAGTCATTAATGGCAAGGGCTTTATATGAACCATCGTGTTATTATCAGGTAGCTAATGAGGATGATAATATTATTAAAAAAGCTCTTAGTGTTATTGAAGATGAATCGTCTTATGATAAATATCTGAAAGTACAGTCCACTTTAAAATAAAATGTAAAATACAGGGCTAAACTGAGGGATTATTTTTTAACAAAATAAATTCACAACAATGGAAGAAAAGCAGTTGGAAAAAAATATTGTGGATAATATTGAAAGTACTATTGCCAGATTATCTGATAAGGAGAGTTATAAGCATGTTTGCTATGATCCCCGTTGGTCTGATGGTCCTGTCCCTATTCCTTCAAGAGACAAACTATCTCAGATAGTTGATTTGGTCAGAGAAATTTTATTTCCCGGTTTTTTTGGTAATACAACCGTGCATCCCGTGACTATTAGTCATTATATGGGAGTTTATGTGGATAATTTGTTTCGTCTTTTAGTTGAACAAATTTATGAAGGGTTGTGTTTTAATTGTAAAGAAGAAAATTCAGATAAAAGGGATGCTCATCATGAATTGGCACGAAAAATTTCTTCTGATTTTATATCTTCTCTTCCTGAAATAAGGAGAAAGATGGTAAAAGATGTTGAATCTACTTATGTAGGTGATCCTGCTTCAAACAGCAGAGGTGAGGTTATTTTTTGCTATCCCGGAATTCTTGCAATTTCAAATTACAGGATTGCTCATCGTCTTTTAGAGCTTGGTGTTCCTTTGATTCCACGTTTTATAGGAGAAATGGCACATTCCGAAACAGGAATTGATATTCATCCAAGAGCTCAGATTGGGGAATCATTTATGATTGACCATGGTACCGGTGTTGTAATTGGCAGTACCTGTATAATAGGGAATAATGTGAGGTTGTATCAGGGGGTAACATTGGGAGCCAGAAGTTTTCCTCTTGATAAAGCAGGAAATCCTATTAAGGGTATTCCTCGTCACCCTATTGTTGAGGATAATGTTATTATTTATGCCCAGGCTACAATTCTGGGACGTGTTACTATAGGCAGGGATTCAGTTATTGGTGGTAATGTATGGATTACCCAAAGTGTTCCCGCCAATTCAAGAATTATGCAAATAAAAGGAAAGGAAACATCTTTTGATGAGAGATTATAAAAAAGTTATAGCTACTACCTATGCCGGGCTGGAAGACGTGCTGGCCGGAGAGTTGAGGAAATTAAATTACAGAAATATAGAGGTATTGAGACGTGCTGTGTCTTTTTCTGCCTCGCTGGAAGAAATATATAAGGCTAATTATTGCCTTACTACTGCTTTAAAAATTCTGGTTCCTGTCAGAAGCTTTAAAATTTCCAGTTCCGATGATTTGTATAACAGATGTTGCGAAATTCACTGGGAGACTTTTTTTGATGTTACAAAGACTTTTGCAGTTCAGCATACTGTGTTTTCTGATATATTTAGAAATACTATGTTTGCTTCTTTAAAACTTAAAGATGCCATTGTTGATCGTTTCAGACAGATTGAGAACAAACGTCCGTCTGTGGATACCAAAAATCCGGATATTATTATAAATCTTCATATTTCCGGAAACGATTGTAATATATCTCTTGACAGTAGTGGTGAGTCTTTGCATAAAAGGGGCTATCGTATTGAAAATCATATTGCTCCTATCAGTGAGGTTTTGGCTGCAGGAATGCTTAGATTATCCGGATGGAAAGGTGATAGTGTACTTATGGATCCGATGTGCGGATCGGGGACTATTGTTATTGAAGCTGCGATGATGGCCTCGGGAATTCGTCCCGGAGAAGTTGGAAGAAAATATTCTTTTCAGTCATGGGATAATTACAGTCCTGAATTATTCAAAAAAATAGAAGATGATATTCATCATAATACTTTAAAATTTCCTATTTACGGATCTGATATTTTAAATCAAAATATTAAGAAATCTATTGTAAATGCACAGGAAGCCGGAGTTGATGATATTGTACTTTTTGACAATGAGGATTTCTTTAAATCGGAGAATAAAAAGAATATTCCTTTTTTAATTTTTAATCCTCCTTACGGGGAAAGAATGGAAGACGGAGATGATTTGTTTTACGAACAGATTGGAGATTCTCTGAAAAATAATTTTCACGATTGTCAGGCCTGGATAATTAGTACAAAAGAGTGTTTAAAGTCTTTAGGCTTGAAACCCTCTAAGAAGATTCCTCTTTTTAATGGTCCTTTAGAATGCAGCTTTAGAAAATATGAGATGTATTCAGGATCTAGAAAAAGGAAAAAACAGGTACCCTCGGATGATAAGCAGGATGTGTAGTTTTGTGACTATGCTGCTATCTGCAAATCCTTCGGGCTTACAGATAACGAGGTTCGGGTTGATGTCATTAGTCTGCCCTTCGTTCGGGACATACTGATAACGTAGGGTTAATGTTATTGCTTTGCGAACTACACCACCCCTAATTTTGTTATTTCAGAAGGTTCACATAAAAAACAATTTTCATCATCTTCGGGAGAATAACCGATTTTAATTATTTTTAAGAGTGCTTTGCGTAGAAGGATAATATCTTTTTCACGAAGTGCTCTTTCAATATCAATATATAAATTAATTTCTCTGTCCAGTATTTTCTCTGATTTCCTTTCTTTATCCCATTGCTGTTTTTCTGATGGGCTCATTTCGTTGTGTATATAACGGTCGATGTCTTCAGTGCTATATTTTTTCATGATAAAGTTATTTATCGCCGGATGTATTATAATACCGACTTTTTTAATTTGTATTTTCCAGCTCTTTGAATCTTCTATCCTGTTTAATGTTGTTTATGAGAGTTTCTTTGCATTTATATTTTTTCTTTTTTGCATATTTTTCATTTTTGTATCCCATAAGTTTTGCAATGTTTTTTAGGGGAACTTTATCCAGAAATAATTGTAGTGTTTTCTGACAGTCTTTCCCGAGCTTTAAAAAATATTTTTGATATAGACTATATCTTTCGTTTTGTTCGATGGTCTCTATAATATCTTGATATTCTTTGTTTTTCAAATATAAGGGTAACTTTTCCTTTACCAGTAATCTTGTTCTTTTCTCTCTTAGCTGTTTTAACCATAATAATTTGCATACTGAATACAGGTATGTTCCGAAGGAGCATCTTAAGGAAAGTTGATTGTTTTTAATCTTGCGGTATATTATAATTATACCTTCCTGAAAAATATCATTGGCATCTTCTTCTACACCGTTATTTTTTAATATGAAGGAATCAATTTCGGGATAGTATTTATTATATATATACTGTAAAATAAAATTGTCATTTTGTAGTATACCATGAATAATTTTATCATTAGAATAATGTTTCATGTTATATAAGGCTAATTTGTAGATAATATAGTGAATTATTACTATAAAAGCTTTTTATTGAGAAATAAATGTCTGTTGTTTTTTATGTTTAAAATTTTAAGAAAAAATATTTTTTATGATTTTTTGTTTCTGTTAAAAAAATAATATTGCTTAATTAGTTGTTTAATAAATCTTTAAATATCATTGGCTTGTATTTTTATTTTTACTTATTCTTTTATTTTTACTATGTTAATTTATTTATAACAGAAAGATGAACTTCAATTTTATAGTTTTCTTAACATGATATTTTGGTACATTTGTGTTCTTATTAAAATGGGAAATATTTTTTTATTAAATATAAAGTAATGAGTAATCTGCAAATAGCGTTAGAATTGTTGTGTGTCGGAATGGTGACCGTTTTTATAATCCTGTGCATGGTTGTTATTATCGGCAACGTGGTCGTGCATTTTGTTAACAAGTTTGTACCGGCAGAAGCACCGAAGGTTAAAATTTCCAGAAGAAGGACTTCGGAAATCAGTCAGAAAAGTATTGCTGCTATTGTAAGTGCTGTTAATACGGTTACAGGTAGCAAAGGTCATGTAGTAAAAATTGAAAGAAGATAATTACGAAATAAAATATAGATATGAGTAAAGGAAAAATAAAATTTTCATTGGTTTACAGAGATATGTGGCAGTCATCCGGCAAATATATGCCGCGGGTTGATCAACTTGTTAAAGTGGCTCCTGCCATTATTGAGATGGGATGTTTTTCGCGTGTTGAAACCAATGGCGGAGGATTTGAACAGATTACATTATTGTCTGGTGAAAATCCTAATAATGTTGTAAGACAATGGACAAAACCATTTAAAGAAGCAGGTATTCAGACACATATGCTGGATCGTTCTTTAAACGGCCTTAGGATGAGTCCTGTTCCTGCCGATGTTAGAAAGTTATTTTATAAAGTTAAGAAAGCACAGGGTGTTGATATTACAAGACCTTTTGACGGACTTAATGATTCCAGAAATGTTCTGGCTTCAGTTAAATATGCTAAAGAAGCCGGAATGATTGCTCAGGCTGCTTTATGTCTGACTTATTCTAAAATACATACAGTAGATTATTATGTTAATCTTGCTGATACATATATTAAAGGCGGAGCTGATGAGATTTGTCTGAAAGATATGGCAGGAATTGGTCGTCCTGCATGGCTTGGTAAAATTGTTGCCGGTATTAAGAAAAATCATCCTGACATTCCTATGGAATATCATTCTCATTCTGCTCCCGGTTTTTCAATTGCTTCTATTCTGGAAGTATGTCGTGCCGGTGTTCAGTATGTAGACGTTGCTATGGAACCATTGTCATGGGGTACAGGTCATGCTGACGTGCTGGCTGTTCAGGCTATGTTGAAAGATGATGGTTTTGAGGTTCCGGAAATTAATATGAATGCTTACATGAAAGTTCGCAGTCTTACTCAAAGCTTTATTGATGATTTCTTAGGCTTTTATATTAATCCGAGGAACCGTTATATGAATTCTTTGCTTATAGCTCCCGGATTACCTGGAGGAATGATGGGATCTCTTATGGCTGATCTTGAGAATAATCTTAAGAGTCTTAATAAATGGAAGGTTAAAAATAATAAGCCATCTTTAACTCAGGATGAATTGCTTGTTAAATTATTTCAGGAAGTAAAATATATTTGGCCTTTGGTTGGTTATCCTCCATTAGTTACTCCTTATAGTCAGTATGTTAAAAATCTTGCTCTGATGAATGTTATTCAGTTAGAAAAAGGAAAGAAACGCTGGGGTCTTATCGCCGATAATATTTGGGATATGCTGATGGGTAAAGCCGGAAAACTTCCGGGCGAAATTTCTACTGAACTTAAAGCTATTGCTAAAGAGCAGGGTAGAGAACAATTTACTGCAGATCCTCAGAGCTTATTTCCTGATGCTCTTGATGATTTTAAAAAGGAAATGAAAGAACAAGGATGGGATCTTGGGCAGGATGATGAAGAATTATTTGAGCTTGCAATGCATCCTGAACAATATCGTGCTTTTAAATCGGGTGCTGCCAAAAAATCATTTGAAGAAGATCTTGCTTTAAAGAGAAAAACAGGTGCAGGTTTAAACAAAGGTACTGATAAACCTGTAGGTGATTCAGGTGAATCTTCTGTCGGATCTTTAAAACCTTCAACTCTTTATGTTGATGTAGAAGGTGAAAAGTTTAAAGTATCGGTAAGCTATGATAGTAACGATCAGGCAGTTCAGTCACCTGTAGCTACTACTGCTTCAGCTCCTCAGAATGGTGCGACACATGATATTTTAGCTCCTCTTGAAGGAAAGTTTTTTTTAACTAAAGAAAGTTCTGAAACTGCCCTTGAGGTTGGAGATCAAATTGAAAAAGGTGATTTAATAGGTTATGTTGAGGCTATGAAAACTTTTAATGCTATCCGTTCTGATAAGGCCGGAAAAGTTGTTGAAATTAGTTTCAAGAGTGGTGCAGATGTTGAAGAAGATGATGTTTTAGTGAAAATTAACTGATAATATGGATATTCTAAATAAATTATATGAGATGACTGCGTTCGGGGATATTTTTGGTAACCCCGGATATATCATCATGCTTCTTATTGGTTGTTTGTTGTTGTATCTTGGAATTAAGAAACAATATGAACCTTTGTTGTTGATTCCTATTGGATTTGGTGTTATTTTGGCTAATCTTCCGGGTGGAGGAATGGGCGTAGTGGATGCATCTAATATTCAATTGGCAGATGGTCGTTATATGAACTTTTTTGAGATAGCTCATGAGTACGGAATAATGAATCTTTTATATTATTCTTTGATAAAAACCGGTTTACTTCCTCCTATTATATTTATGGGAGTGGGTGCATTAACCGATTTTGGACCTATGCTGAGGAATCTTAAGCTTGCCTTTTTTGGTGCAGCCGCCCAGCTTGGAATTTTTATAGTAATATTTGCGGCTATCTTTTTGGGATTTACTCCAAAGGAGGCTGCTTCTCTTGGAATTATCGGCGGTGCTGACGGACCAACAGCTATTTATACAACTATTATATTAGCTCCGCATCTTTTGGGACCAATTGCTATTGCTGCTTATTCGTATATGGCTCTTATTCCGGTTATTCTTCCTTTTGTATCTAAACTTTTGTGTTCAAAGAAAGAGTTGATGATTAACATGAAAGATATGGATCGTAAATATCCGCCTAAGGTGAAGATTAAGAATCTTCGTGTTGTTAAAATAATTTTCCCTATTCTTCTTGGTATTGTTATTTGTATTTTTGTTCCTTCTTCTGTTCCTTTATTGGGGATGCTTCTTTTTGGTAATCTGGTTAAGGAAATTGGTGTTTCTGTGGGACGTTTAAGTGATACAATTACCAATGCAATTATGAATACGGCTACAATATTCCTGGGCCTTACTGTAGGTGCGACTATGACAGCTGATGTATTTTTGAACTGGACTACAATTATGATTTTAGTTGGTGGCTTTTTAGCATTTGCCATTTCTATTTTTGGTGGTATTGCTGCTGTTAAACTCACGAATTTATTCAATAAGAAAAAGATAAATCCTTTAATTGGTGCTACCGGACTGAGTGCAGTTCCTATGGCTTCACGTGTTGCAAATGAAGTAGCTCTGGAGCATGATCCTTCTAATCACATTTTGCAATATTGTATGTCAAGTAATATTTCAGGTGTGATTGGTTCTGCTGTAGCAGCAGGTGTTCTTATTTCTTTTTTGGGATAATATATGATTGATTGGAAAATAAAATAAGCAGTTCGTAACTGAAATAAATAGAATTAATTTTGAAGACATCCTAATGTTTATAATTAGGATGTTCTTTTTTGAAGAAGAAGTTATTAAATTTGTAGATTATAAAAGAATGTGTTATTTATGGCATTCTTTTTTTTATTAATGATTAATTTCAGCGCTTAGAGATTGGTGTTGTTTAAAAAACAGGAGGTAATTATGAATGTAGAAATTAAACAAATTGCGGAGAGAATAAAGGGTTTGCTGGAGGTAATGGATATTTCACAGGAAGAATGTGCAAAAACATGTCATATAACTGTGGAACAATTGGAAAAATATGAAAGCGGCACTGTTGATATTCCTGTTGGTTTTCTATCATCACTTGCTTCTTCATGTAATATGGAATTGTATACTCTTGTTACAGGAGATGTTCCGCGTATGCATACTTATTCTGTTACACGTAAGGGTACAGGATCTGTTGTTAAAAGGCGTAATGAATATGATTATCAGTCACTAAATGACGGATATATAGGAAAGAAAGCTCTTCCTTTTATAGTAACGGTAAAACCGGATGATATTGATAATACAGTTCCTTTGTATCGTCATGAAGGTCAGGAATTTAATTTGATATTGGAAGGCAGGCTTAAATTAGTAATAAATAGTAAGAAATTTATATTGAACGAAGGAGATTCTATATGGTTTGATTCTACATCATTCCATGGGATGAAAACTTTAGATCAAAAAGAGTGTAAATTTCTGGCTATGATATTTAAATAAAAATGAGATTAGTTGATCGTTTTCTTGAGAAAAGTGAATTTTCAGATACTGAGGATTTTCTTAAAAACTTTAAAGTAAAAGTACCGGATAATTTTAATTTCGGTTATG
>Ga0265294_10005256_pt1 | contig 15836 bp, 12 predicted proteins | sample MunlanPumphouse3_FD_192504 | JGI IMG/M metagenome (GOLD analysis project Ga0265294, IMG submission 192504) | Groundwater microbial communities from a municipal landfill in Southern Ontario, Canada - Pumphouse #3 | ecosystem: Environmental > Aquatic > Deep subsurface > Groundwater | place...
ATCTTGTTCTATATGTTTGAGGTTTGTTCTTAATGAACACATTCCGCAACCAATATCCACGCCCACTGCATTGGGGATAATAGCATCTTTAGTAGCCAAAACACCGCCAATGGGCATACCATATCCCTGATGAGCATCGGGCATAATGGCGATGTGCCTGAATGCAATGCTGAGATTGGCCAAGTCTTTTGCTTGTTGCAAAGCGCCTGGTTCCAAATCATCAAGCCACAATTTTATTGGTATTCGTTCTGTTTCAATTTTCTGTATCATAAGTGCTAAGATACAAAATTATTTACTGAATTCAATATATAGTGTCTGCCAGAAAAAATTGGTGGTTTTCGGGTAGACACTAAGTAATTAAAATGTCAAAACCCGATCGCATTCCACCACCCATTCAGCCAATGCTCCCATGGTCGATTTTTCTGCACCATCAAAATAGGGATGGTTTTTATAAATTCCACAACGTGCCATGCACGTTCCACAAACTTTCACTGCGACATCTTTCGCAATCAAATCTTTTAGCATTTGCGACAGGTCTTGGTCGTAGTTTGCCGGTGGTTTGCAAACATCTCTGGCCATATCAACTGAATCATTCATAAGGAAAATCCTCACTTCATGGTCGTTTTGTCTAAGTGTATCGGCAAGTCTCAATCCGTTCCAAGTTACATCGGTGTTGTCGTAAGGTTCTCTGTTGAAGATAATAAGTACTTTCATTTTTTCTTTTCTATAGTGTTTAAACTTTGTGTTCATTTCAACTCTTCTTATTTTTTCCTGCAACGGCATTAAATATCAAACCTGCAATTTGTTGATTCACGGCTGAATATATTTAGTATGGCAAATTAAAGCCGAATATCCTTATCAAAGAAGACTTTTCGGAGAGAGTTCACATTATAAATCGCAAAAATTACAATAATTGCTACTGAGAACAAAGCTATTAAGAAGTTCTGAATTTTTCTTACCTTTCTGTTTAATTGTTTTATTTATTGATGATTTTTGATTTATCTGTAAATTTATCAACTTCAATTTTCGGGTTTCCATATACGTAGATAGTACTTTTATCTCTGGCTAAAACTTCTAATTTCCTCTTAACATACACCTGAACATTCGTATTGTTTGAAGCTTTTAAGTCTGCCGATGATGCTTTCATTTTCTTTGCATTTAATTCTGCCGAATCTTCTAACTTATATTCTGCCTTATCCGTATCTCCTTCCAACTTTAGTTTCGCAGATTTTGTAAGCATAACCGTTGTTCTATCTGTTTTCATACGTGCATCAAGATCTGTTTTATCGTTCATCACAATAGTCGTTCTGTCGGAACGAATTTCAAGTTTTCCTTTTGCTTTGTCTTGCATCGTAACAACAACTTCATCGGCTATTATTTCAAGGTCAAATTTACTGGTATTATGTGTATTAATGTGCAATATATCACTTTCTATCCTCTCTTTTCCCTTCAGTTCAGCATCTTTTTTTATGGTAATATACTCTAAGTTTTTAAAGGTCAGCATAATATCAAGTTTTTTACTACTCGTTATTCTATTTGTGGTCTGAATTTTTAGTAGACCATCCTTTACAGTAAATTGAACAATGTCCTGCAGATTGCTGTCTGCCATTAGTGTATAACTGTTTTGATTACCTTGGATTAAAGTAATAACAAGTGCATCATCTACTTCAATTGCGTTGAACTCTTTGGATATATTATTGGTTATTGTTGTCACGTTTTTATCGCCTTTAATCGTTGGCTTTTTTTGTGCAAAAGAAGTAAAACTGAAAATAGCTAATGCGAATAATAGGATAAATTTTTTCATTGTTTTTTGAATAGTTCGATTTTTACCTACTTCTAAATTGAGTTGGCTTTTCGGTTTATTCCCAACTTTTTTTCACTTGAATTTTAATTCAAAATGGTCACCATGTATTTGTATTTTTATCTATTGTATAGATTTTTAGTAACGGTATTAGTTAGATTCGCATAAAACACAAAAACAGAAAATAAGTTCATCGTTATTACCAGCCATTAAAAGAAAACATTAAAAGAACACATGACTTAAGTGTTGTGACTTTTCATTTAGTTGAGTTCATTATCGTTTGAATTATAATTCTTAGGTGTTAATTTTTCTACAACTATACTCAGTTCATTTTCTTTTTGAATCCCTATTACAATCTTTTTACCATTTGTTAGTTTAATTGCCAAACCTTTGTTTCCTTTTGCGTTATATACTATTCCATATTTTGTGGAAAATCTGATTCCCCAACCGCCAAGACAACTATATTTAATCACTTCTGCACTTTCTACGTCTTTCCAACTCACATTCCTTCTAAGAAAAGGGTAGAAGTTTATTCGAATTTCATTTTCGTCAATCTCCGTATCCAAACGCAAGAAAATGAATAAAGTTATCAGACCAAATATAAATAGAGAAAAAATAATTAACCCCCAATCTGGTAAAGGGTTATTGCCAAATGGTTCTCCAAGGATCATCTGTTTGTGAATTCCATAAATCGGTAAAACTCCTAATCCGATTAGAAGTGTCCAAAGGCACCATTGAGTAAACTTTTGGCGTTCTTTAAAAATTGTTTTCATATAAGTAAAAAAAAGAAAGCAAATTTAAATTTTCGTTTTTCATTTATCTGAAAGAGCGGTAAGGATGCTCAAAGTTAAGACTTAGGCTTATATTGTTACCCATAATTTTATCATCAAAGCAATTTGTTGGACTAATTGGGAAGTCTATTTTTTCGATAGAACTAATCCATAATGATAAGGTTCTAATATAAACGGCTCTTTATCAACTTGAAAATTAGCGTGATCCATCCATTCAATAATTTGCTCAGGTCGTGGTCGGATACTTAAATCGGGACCGCGAGGAGTTGGAACATCGCTTCGCCAATGAATTATTCCAATTCTCCCTTTTGGTTTTAAGATCCGGCGGCATTCATCAAAGAAATCTTGTGGCGATTCATGATGTAGAATATTAAATATCATTACATAATCTACAGAATGATCATCCAATCCGGTAGTATGTTTTAAAACATCTCTTTCTTTAAGGATGATGTTATCAATCTTCTCATTCAATTTTTTACTCCGTACGTATTCAATCATTTCAGGTTCAATATCAAAGGCATACAATTTACCGCTCACTAACTTTGCAGCGGGTATCGTAAAAGTGCCATATCCGCAACCAATTTCTACCAAATATTCTACTTGAGAATTAATAAGCAACTCTTTTAGAATCGTGTTGATATCAAAAAAACTGCTCCACATTTTCTCATCGGGCATTCCGCTGTCTCTTACTTTCATCTATTTTTTTGTTGTTCTTAATAATTGGTTGGTTGATTTTTTAATCGAACTATTTCTTTTGTAGTTTCTGTTGCACCTTCTTCCAACACAAGATCGCCATCGGGTTGGTAACAGTTTTCGGGCAACTCCAAACGAGTTAAATCCATAACTTTAAGGTTTTTTGAACTAACAATTGAATTATATTTTTCTACAAACTTTTTCGGAACTTTTGCTTGATAATAAGGATGCATGGGAGTGTTTATTACAATCAAATTCACATTTTTCTCTTTACAGAGCTTCACTATTTTGTCCAAATAGATAAGATTTAGCGATGAAAACGAATGAAGTGTACCGTTTGAATAATATTGTAAATTCAATCTTTCATCCATCGATGCTTTCACAGGCATAACATCGGTAAAGAGATTATCATACCCACCTTCGAAAGTATTTTTATTGAACCAACTATTTATTCCTGATTTTAAAACGTGTACCAAACGAGGAAGAACTCGTTTAAAGTCCCTTTTCATCATTTTCAATTGTTCATCAAAGGGTAAGATGTAGAAATAATTGGGTGTAACCGAATTAGAATATTTCCCAAAGATATAGTCATCGTAATATTCTGAAATGTTGTGACAACTAAAGCCCAAATTGAGTTCTTGAATGTTGGGATTGTTTTTAACTGTTTGTCTTAGTTTGAAATACGAAAAATAGAGAGACTCGGAACTGTTACCCAAATTCAAACTATGTTTAAGTAAATTATCGTTGACCGCATATCTCACATGCGAATCTCCCATGTATAGTTTGGTGATATCACTATTAATTTTGTATGATTTTGCTTTTAAACCGGTTGCAAATAAAAACATGATCAATAGAGAAATAAGGATAACAATAACTGTTGATAAACGTAAAAACAGCGTATTTCTAAAGAATGTTTTCATGATTAGAGAATTTTAAAAATGAAGCTCAATAATTGTTTTTGTCAAACAGATGCATCGGTTCTTTTTCGGATCTTTATGTTGCGTTTAAAAAACTAATTATGAGTAAATTATTCAACAAATAAGGATTTAAAAAGTTTAATTTGGCAAAAGAGTTCACCTGCAAATCTTTTTTCTTACAAAGTCGTAAAGTATAATATATATAATGCATTTATTCTTAATGAAATATATTGGGCATTGCAAGCTGGGAGGCGGATGTTCTTATCAAAAAAGACTTTTCGGGACTGCTGGGTTAAGGAAAAAGTTTCCTGCAGATCCCGCAAATTTATACAGAAGTAAATGAGTGAGGATTAGAGTAATAAAAGACAAGAGGTGAGGCTTTTAATTTTTGATTAGTTTCTAAGCTTATTGAAGTGTAACTTTTTGAAACTTATTGCTTATGATTCCAAATCAACAATTTTTCTAACTTATCTTATATCATAAACTTTTAAAACAACCATTTCTTTGCATCCATTTTTTAGTCCATTACCGAATTGCTTCAATTAATCAATTTTTTCGTATCTTTGAATCTCAAACCAAAAACAAACGAATAAAATAATTATGGCTTTAACAAAAGGAGATAAAATACCCGAAATTTTGGGAGTAGATCAAGATGGAAAAGAAGTAAAAGCAAGTGAATATGCGGGAAAGAAGTTAGTTTTGTATTTTTATCCAAAAGATAATACACCGGGATGCACAGCCCAAGCTTGCAATTTACGAGACAATCAGGATGATTTGCTTAATGCGGGTTATCAAATTTTGGGTGTGAGTGTTGATAGTGAAGTATCGCATCGGAAATTTATCAAAAAACAAGATCTACCATTTCGATTAATTGCCGATACCGAGAAAAAACTGGTGCAAAAGTTTGGCATATGGCAAGAAAAAACCATGATGGGGAAAAAATACATGGGAACGGTGCGCACAACATTTTTAGTAGACGAAAAAGGGGAAATTATGCATGTAATATCGGGTAGGGCAGTGAAAACAAAAGATCATGCCGAACAGATATTAGAGCTGGAACTGGACTAACGTTCATGAAAAACAGAAAAAGAGAGATAAAAGAATATTAATCATCAAATCAAATAGATACTATGGCTGAAGAAAAAGAGAGTAAAATTAACACCGAAAAGCAAAAGGCCCTTCGTGCCACCATGGACAAAATTGAGAAGACCTACGGCAAAGGTTCTATCATGAAAATGGGCGATGAGGAAGTAGTGCAAATCGAGGTAATTCCATCCGGTTCAATTGCATTGAACGTGGCATTAGGTGTGGGTGGTTATCCACGTGGCAGAGTTGTGGAAATATATGGACCGGAATCGTCCGGGAAAACAACATTGGCAATACATGCCATTGCAGAAGCGCAAAAAGCGGGTGGAGTGGCTGCATTTATTGATGCGGAGCATGCTTTCGACAGGTTTTATGCGGAGAAATTGGGAGTAAATATTGATGAATTGCTTATTTCTCAACCCGGAAGTGGTGAGGAAGCATTGGAGATTACGGAACAACTGATTCGCTCCTCGGCATTAGACATTGTGGTGATTGACTCGGTAGCCGCTTTGACACCAAGAGCTGAGTTAGAAGGTGAAATGGGTGATTCAAAAATGGGTTTGCAAGCGCGACTTATGTCGCAAGCATTGCGTAAACTAACAGCCACTATTAGTAAAACCAACACTACGTGTATGTTTATTAACCAATTACGCGAAAAGATTGGGGTAATGTTTGGAAATCCGGAAACAACTACGGGAGGTAATGCGTTAAAGTTCTACTCATCGGTGCGTTTGGATATCCGACGTATTGGGTCATTGAAAGATGGTGATGAGGTTTTGGGCAATCAAACTCGCGTGCGAGTTGTGAAAAACAAAGTAGCACCACCCTTTCGGAAAGCGGAATTTGATATAATGTATGGCGAAGGTATTTCGCGCTTAGGCGAAATAGTTGACTTGGGTTCTGATCTGGGAATTATTAAAAAGAGCGGATCATGGTATAGCTATCAGGATACAAGATTGGGACAGGGACGCGAAGCGGCAAAAGCAAGCATCAAGGATAATCCTGAATTGGGTGAAGAGCTTGAAAAACTAATTTTTGACGCATTGAAACATAAAAAATAGTTCATTGTTCTACGTGGAAATAGTTTAAATTTTAACGAAACGAAATTGCACAAATAGAGATGTAGTTTCGTTTTGTTTTAAATATATGAGAAAAAGAAAACTGAACATTATTATCAGAAAAACCTTATAAAGAGACTCATTATATTAATTTGTTAGCTACACTATTGGTGTTTTTCATTATAAAATCTATTAAAAAAACCATGTTATGATTAGTACTTCTTACACACACAAAGAATTAAAGGGAGATCTTAAATATCTCATGCTTTTATCAAAAAATTTCCCAACGATTGCATCGGCAAGCACAGAAATTATCAACTTGAAAGCAATATTACACCTTCCAAAAGGAACGGAACATTTTTTGGCCGACATTCATGGTGAAGCCGAGGCATTTCAACATGTACTAAAAAATGCATCGGGAACAATTCGCACAAAAGTGGACGAAATATTTGGTCAAACCTTGCGCGACAGTCAGAAAAAAGAGTTGTGCACGCTTATTTATTATCCATATGAAAAACTTCGTTTAATTAAAAAAACGGAGACTGATATGTCCGAATGGTATGTGGTGACATTGAATAAACTGGTTAAAGTACTTGATACGGTTACATCAAAATATACACGTTCGAAAGTTCGAAAGTCATTGCCCCCAAAATACGAATACATCATTCAGGAACTTTTGCACGAATCCACAGTAAATCCCCATAAATCGGCATATATTAGTGTGATTATCGATTCTATAATCACTACCGGAAGTGCCGATGAATTTATTGCAGCTATGTGTGAATCTATTCAACGTTTTGTAATTGATCATTTACATATTGTAGGCGATGTTTTTGATAGAGGAGATGGTGCGCATTTGATTATGGATACATTGTGTGATTACCATAATTTTGATTTCCAATGGGGAAATCACGATATCCTTTGGATGGGTGCTGCTATTGGCAATACTGCCAGTATGGCAAACTTGCTTCGAATCGCAATGCGCTATGGAAATCTGACTACGCTGGAAGATGGATATGCAATTAATTTGTTGCCATTGGCTCGTTTTGCCATGGAGGTATATGAAAATGATCCTTGCACAGAGTTTCAACCTAAACTTTTGTCTACGGACAAAACCTACGATGACAAATCGATTGAGTTATTGAGCCAGATGCAAAAAGCAATCTCTATTATTCAATTCAAGTTGGAACACGAAATTATTGAACGTCGCAAAGAGTTCGATATGCAAGATCGCAACTTACTGCATCGTATCAATTTTGAAACTGGTACCATTACACTTCCCGATGGCTCAGAACATAAGATGAAAGAGATGAACTTTCCGACAATTGACCCGAAAGATCCGTACAAACTTACCGATGATGAAGCAGAACTAATAGAAAAATTGACGCACTCATTTTTGCATAGCGAAAAGCTGAAAAAACACTTAAACTGCTTGTATTCAAAAGGGAGTATGTATCTCTCAATTAATCAAAATCTGTTGTATCACGCATCCATACCTTTAGATGAAAAAGGAAACTTTAAGAAGATAAAAATTCAAGGAAAGGAATATTCCGGAAAACGCTTTATGGATAAAGTGGACAGATTGGTTCGAACTGCTTACTTTGAAAAAGATGATGCAGAGGAAAAACACTTTGCGCTGGACTATATGTGGTATTTGTGGTGTGGTAAGGACTCACCTCTTTTCGATAAAAGTGGAATGACAACATTTGAGCGTTATTTTATTGAAGATAAAGCTACTCATGCCGAAGAAAAAGGATACTACTTCCAGTTTCAGAACAAACGCGAAACGTGCGAAATGATTTTAAAAGAGTTTGGGTTGGAAGGACCCGATACGCACATCATTAACGGGCATGTTCCCGTGAAAGCTGTAAAAGGCGAAAAACCGATGCGCGCCGGTGGTAAGTTAATTGTAATAGATGGTGGTTTTTCGCGTGCTTATCAATCGTCAACGGGTATTGCCGGATACACACTAATTTTTAATTCACAAGGAATTCAACTGGTACAACACGAACCGTTCGAATCTGCCAAGGCGGTTATAGAGAAAGGGAGCGATATTCAGTCGGTAACCGTCATACGCGAGTTTATTTCTGATCGAATGTTAGTAAAAGACACAGATAACGGAAAAATTTTGGCTGAGCAGGTAATTGAACTCAAAAAGCTGTTGGATGCATACCGTTTGGGTTTGATTAAGGAGAGAGTTGCTTAAATTATAGTTTATAATATTACCGATGAGTAAATACAGAAACTTAACCACACAAGAGATAGAAATTTTAGAGAAGAATGGCTGTTGTGCCGACAATTGGGAAAATATTGAAGTTTCCGAAAGCTTTACACCAAATTATATTACAAACGCAAAATTTTCCGGTAAAATATTTTTAGGTACTTTCGAGAAAGAATTTCAACTTCCCGGTGGATTAACCAAACATGCTTGTATTAACCGCGCAACTATTCATAATTGCGAAATAGGGAACAACGTAGTTATTGAAAATGTGCAGAACTATATTGCTAATTATACCATTGGAGACAATTGTTTTATTCAAAACATCGACGTGATGTTGGTCGATGGCAAATCTACATTTGGTAATGGAGTGAAAGTGTCTGTTTTAAATGAAACAGGAGGGCGCGAAGTGCATATTCATGATAAACTATCGGCTCACTTTGCATATATCTATTCATTGTATCGCCATCGCCCTCGTCTTATCGAAAATATGTATGCTATAATCAATTTCTACTGCAACAAATATGCATCGGATAAAGGTACTATTGGAGATAATTGTACTATTGTAAATGTTGGTTACATAGAAAATGTGAAAGTTGGTCCACACGCTAAGATAATGGGAGCAATGAAACTGAAAAATGGGACCATCAACAGTAATGAGCACGCTCCGATAAAAATTGGACGCAATGTAATTGCGCAAGATTTTATTATATCATCCGGTTCACGCATTGAAAGTGGTACCATTCTCAATCGTTGCTTTGTGGGTCAGGCTTGCCATCTTGAACAAAATTACTCTGCATCCGATTCTTTATTCTTCAGTAATTCGCAAGGGAAGAATGGAGAAGCTTGTGCTTTGTTTGCAGGACCTTTTACAGTAACCCATCATAAATCCACGTTGCTCATTGCCGGAATGTTCTCATTTATGAATGCCGGATCCGGATCTAATCAGAGCAATCACATGTATAAATTGGGACCCATTCATCAAGGCATCATAGAACGAGGTGCAAAAACCACCAGTAATTCTTATGTTTTATGGCCAGCCAAAGTGGGACCGTTTTCTTTAATTCTTGGAAGACATCATCAACATGCCGACACATCTAACTTGCCTTTCTCTTATTTAATTGAAAAAGATAATACCACCTATATCGCTCCGGGGATCAATTTAAGAAGTGTGGGAACAATTCGCGATGCAAAAAAATGGCCTGAAAGAGATGCGCGGAAAGATCCCAATAAATTGGATTTTATCAATTACAATTTACTCAGTCCTTACACCATCCAAAAGGTTTTTGCAGGAAGAGAAATATTGAAGAACATGCAAAACACTGCCGGCGAAACTTCGGATATATATACTTATCAGAGTTGTATCATAACCAATTCGGCTTTAAGAAAAGGATTGCAACTATATGAATTGGTTACCCATAAATTCCTTGGCAACTCTATTATAAAACGATTGGAAAAAACTGAATTTAAAACAAATGCTGAAATCAGAACCCGTTTGCATCCAGACTGTGATAGCGGCAGAGGAGAATGGGTGGATCTTTCCGGCTTAATAGCACCTAAATCTGAGATAGATTTGTTAATTTCGCAAATTGAAAGTGGTGAGATATATAAACTACGTCAGATAAATCAGATTTTTAGTTCGTTACACAAAAACTATTACAATTTAGAATGGACATGGGCTTGGAATAAGATTCAGGAGTTTTATCAGATTGATGCCTCAGATATTACATGCACTGACGTTATCAAAATTGTTGAAAAGTGGAAAGAGTCAGTTATTAAATTGGACGAAATGATATATGACGATGCTAAAAAAGAATTTTCGTTATCCTTCAAAACCGGTTTTGGAGCAGATGGCAATACCCAAGAGCGTGCGCTCGACTTTGAATACGTTAGAGGAGCATTCGATAAAAATGAATTTGTTATAACTGTATTAAAACACATAAAAGATAAAAGAGCATTAGGCGATGAACTAATAGCACGTATGAAACAAGTAGAAAAGGCAGATGAGTAAACAAAAATATTATGTGGTTTGGCACGGAAAAGAAACAGGAGTTTTTGATTCATGGGATTCCTGTAAAGAACAAATTGCCGGTTTCCCGGGGGCAAAATACAAGTCGTTTCCAACTAAAGAACAAGCAGAAAAAGCTTATGCACAAGATAGTCGCCATTTTATTGGTAAAGACAAAAAAAAACCTGAGCTCACACCGGAGCAAATAGAACAATATGGACTTCCCATTCAGGAAAGCATTGCTGTGGACGGTGCATGCAATTCCAGAACCGGCCAGTCCGAATATCGTGGAGTCTTAACTCACAATGCAGAAGAAATTTTTAGAATGGGACCATTTGCCGATGGGACAAATAATATAATGGAGTTTCTGGCAATTGTGCATGCTTTGGGATATTGCAAACAAAATAAATTGCGATTGCCTGTTTACTCAGATAGCAGGAATGCAATTTTATGGGTAAATAAAAAAGAAGTTAGAACAAAACAAGAGCGTACTCCAAACAATGCTCCTCTTTTCGATTTGATTGAGAGAGCCGTTAAATGGCTTCACGAAAATGAATATCCCAACCAGATATTGAAATGGGAAACAAAAGTTTGGGGCGAAATCCCTGCCGATTTTAATAGGAAATGATATTTAGATTGATGAAGGCTAAACATTTACTTCCAATCAACTTTAACATGCTGTGTAAACCACTAATACTGAGAGGCTTGTATTGAGCAGGCGTATTTGTTATACTTTAATAATACTATTTTACAACTTTTCCCGAATTCATGCGTTATTATAACTATATCAATATTAAAGCTGTTTTCAGAAGGAAGAAAGAGCATGTTAAATAGATTGTTTAATTATGACGGATCGAATCACCCAACTTATTCAAAAGTTTAAACCCCAATCCTATAATATTCCAATTGATAAAATAAAATTGGAAAGTATTGTAGAGGAATTTTATCATTTGATGTTTCCTTTAACATCCAAAGTAGATGTTGAATTAATTCATGCGAAATTGGTTTTATTGGCAGATGTTCTATTGGGTGCTATTTCAAAAATTTCTTCTGAAGAGTTTGCAACTGAAGTTATGGAGAAGTTTTTTGCAGACTTCCCGGATATTCAAAAAAGACTGATGCAAGATGCACAATGCTATTTTGAAAACGATCCGGCTGCAAAAAGTATTGAAGAAGTAATCTTAACATATCCCGGATTTTTTGCACTTTCCGTTCATCGAATTGCACATAAATTGCATCAACTGCGTGTTCCTCTCATCCCCAGACTTTTTTCAGAATATGCCCATTCGAAAGTTGGAATAGATATTCATCCCGGCGCAGAAATTGGAGAAAATCTTTTCTTAGATCATGGAACCGGAATTGTAATTGGTGAAACTACCATTGTGGGCAATAATGTGAAAATTTATCAAGGAGTTACGTTGGGAGCTCTCTATTTGGAGAAGAAATTATCGTCAACCAAACGTCATCCAACTGTTGAAGACAATGTGGTGATATATGCCGGAGCAACCATTTTGGGAGGCAACACCGTAATTGGCAGACATTCTACAATTGGCGGTGGGGCTTGGTTAACAAAAAGCGTTATTCCTTATTCGTTAGTATACAATAAAGTAGATGTAAAAATAAAAACCGTAAAAGATTTTCAAGAACCGAACGACTTTGTAATTTAATATCTTTGAAAATATATCGGTCTGAGAAATATTTCAATAAAAATAAAAACAGATGAAATACAACAACATTTTAGAAACAATTGGGAACACTCCTCACGTACGTTTGAGTAAACTGTTCCCCGACCATGAAGTGTGGATAAAGCTGGAAAGACAGAATCCCGGAGGAAGCATCAAAGATAGAATTGCACTTTCGATGATTGAAGATGCAGAAAAAGAAGGCGTTTTGAAACCTGGCGGAGTAATTATAGAGCCATCGTCCGGAAACACCGGCTTGGGAGTTAGTTTTGTTGGAATGATGAAGGGTTACAAAGTTATAGTTATCATGCCCGAATCGATGTCAGTTGAGCGACGCAAGCTGATTGGACTCTATGGCGCTGAACTGGTGTTAACTCCGCGTGAGTTGGGGATGAAAGGTGCTATTGCAAAAGCAGAAGAACTGTGTGAAACCACCGAAAATGCGTGGATACCTCAACAGTTTCGGAATCTATCGAACCCGGCAATTCATGCAAGTACGACAGCACAAGAAATAATCAAGGATTTCCCCAAAGGGTTTGATTATTTGATAACGGGTGTTGGTACAGGTGGACATATAACCGGAGTTGGGTCTGAGCTTAAAAAACTGTTTCCAAAAACGAAGGTGTTTGCGGTTGAGCCTATCGAATCGGCTGTTATTTCGGGTGGCAATCCCGGTCCACACAGTCTTCAAGGACTTGGTGCAGGGTTCATTCCCGATGTATTGGATGTGAATGTGCTGGATGGCGCTATTACTGTGGAAAAAGAAGAGTCTTATGAATTTACACGCAAAATGGCACGTATCGAAGGGATTTGCTGTGGAATTTCAACTGGTGCTGCATTAGCAGCAGTTGCAAAAAAAAGTAAGGAATTTACAAAGAGAAAGAAAATACTTACATTCAATTATGATACCGGGGAGCGTTATTTTTCTATTGAGGGATTGTTCTAACAATATAATGTGGATCAAGGTTGCCGATGGATCACCCAAAATCTCTTAATTTTCTTTATCAATTCATCCAACATATAAAATTAATATCATATCTTTGTGAATGTCAAAAGCGCTTGAAATGTTTTGACTATTTGCAATTTTAGTAAATTGTGCAGCTTACTACAGTTGTTTTTAACAAGCTAGGAGTTATCCCGTATATGCTTTTTGTAAGGTTTTTATTTTAAATCCTTATAAATGCTATAGCGGGACTTCCTTTTTTCATAAATTGGCGAAGTTTTTTCCTTTTCTTATTCGTTTATTTTTTGATTATGAGCGATAAACTTATCATCACCCTTTTTCAACATTCAAAATTCGGATATCTACTTTATCCATTCTTTGCAACGTTTAATCCGGAAACAGAGGTGTATGCAATTGCTGAAGCTGCAACAACAAATTCAGCTAACTTTGGTGCATTAAGTGAAGATGAAAAGCAAATTGTGAAAACGGCTGAACGGTATGCTGATAAAGAGTTAATGAAAAAATACTCACGCGATAAAAGTGAATCAGATTTTATCAAAAATGCAACCTCCGAGACCATAGAGAGATACATACGTCCCTTTATTGAAGCACGACACCAACAGATATTGCAAGCCCAGCGTATTACCAAAACTCCCATTTTTATCAGGCAAAAGATGCAAATTCGCGATTTTCGCACAAGTAATATTTTACAAGTACTGACTGAGCCTTCAGAAATGGTTTTTATCTTTAGAAATCTTGAAACTTTCACTTACACCGTTCAGATTCGTAACAATAAGAACGATATTAACCTTTTCAATCAATTGTATGCGCCTCTTTGTGATAAACCTGCACAAGCAGTTATTGGCAATCAGCTACACACTTTTAAAGATGTGGATGAGAAAAAACTACGTCCTTTTCTGAAAAAGAAATTTATAGAGGTTCCTCAACGTAACGTTTCGGAATATATTGATAAGTTCGTTTATAAATGCGTGAAAAACTATGATGTGGAAACAGAGGGAATCGATCTCTTTGAGCAGAAACATCAACCCGTTGCTATGTTGACAGTAGAGATAGATTTCAAATTAAGACCGGTTCTTAATTTGCGGTTTCGTTATGGGACTCATAAGTTTACCATCGACAGACCCTATAAAAAAGAGGTAGAAATAATTGAAAAGCATCCTCATATCTCCATCGGGTGGTTTTACAGAGATGAAAAATGGGAGCGTAATTGTATCCGTTTGCTTAAAGAGGGAGGCTTAGAAACCACACTAAGCGGGCAATTTTGTGTAAGTTCTTCGCACACACATGAATCTCACTCCAACGGAACAATTGAATGGCTCAATAAAAATAAGGAGTTATTACAACATTTCGAATTGAAACAATCGGTAGGTAAGAGAGTTTATTTCACCGGAGAGATTGCTCTGCAATTCAATGCAGAGGAAAAAAGGGATTGGTTTGATGTAAACTGCATTGCTTATTTTGGTGATATTGCAATCCCTTTCATAAATTTTAGAGATCATATTCGTAATAACGTACGCGAATATGTGTTGCCGGACGATCGAATTGCTATTTTACCCTCCGAATGGTTTGCCCGATTTGATGATTTGTTCCGTTTCGGTAACGTATCAAACAATAGTATCCAACTAAATAAATACCATTTTCGTGTAAAAGATTTGGCAGAAAAAGGGTTTTTGCCAAATAGAGAAACGCTGAAGCTGGAGTTGCCAACAGAGATACCCGATTCTTTGAATGCTACGCTCCGGAACTACCAGACTCAAGGCTATAGATGGATGTTGTATCTTAGACAAAACACCTTTGGTGGATGCCTTGCTGATGATATGGGATTGGGGAAAACAGTGCAAACCATTGCCGTGTTACTGAATGTTTATTCTGAAACAAAAGAAAATGAGGAGAAAACAGTAAGAAACAGAGCTCCCATTCAACTATCGCTTTTTGATGAACAATTAAAAGAGATATCCCACAAAGAATTACCACACAAAGAGAAAATCTCTATCAAAACTGACATATCTCCCTCTCTGGTTGTTATGCCCACCTCTCTTGTTCACAATTGGAAAAATGAATTGTCAAAATTTGCACCTAACTTAAACGTATATATCCATGCCGGACCGGATCGTTTTCAGGCAGACAAATTTGAGGAAGCTATAGATCGATATCAACTTATTCTTACCAGTTATGGAATAGTAAGACAAGATATTGATCTCTTGCAAAGGTTTGAATTTGAATATCTTATATTAGATGAAAGTCAATATATAAAAAACCCCTCATCACAAACTTTTGAATCTGTCAAAAAGTTAAACTCGGTCTATAAACTGGCATTAACCGGCACTCCCATCGAAAATTCTCTCTCCGATTTGTGGTCTCAAATGGATTTTTTGAACGATGGAATTCTTGGCTCTCACGCGGAGTTTAGGAAACAGTTTCAGGGTTCAGATGTAATTAACGACGAACATGAAAGAGAAACATTACTCAAAATAGTTGATCCATTTATTTTGCGTCGCACAAAAGAGGAAGTTGCTCCAGAACTACCTCCACTCACCGAAGAAATATGGTATTGTGAAATGAGTGATGAGCAAGCCGTCATTTACAAAGAAGAGAAAAACAAAGCGCGCAATGCTATG
>Ga0265294_10005257_pt1 | contig 15833 bp, 16 predicted proteins | sample MunlanPumphouse3_FD_192504 | JGI IMG/M metagenome (GOLD analysis project Ga0265294, IMG submission 192504) | Groundwater microbial communities from a municipal landfill in Southern Ontario, Canada - Pumphouse #3 | ecosystem: Environmental > Aquatic > Deep subsurface > Groundwater | place...
TGCAAAGGCTGCGGCAAATGCGAAAAAACCGGCGTATGCATCCATCAGGACGACTTCGTCGAACTGGCAGAAAAGATCCGGGCCTGTGATCTTCTCGTCTTCGCCTCCCCGGTCTACTCCATGTCGGTCTGCGCCCAGGCGAAAATGCTCATCGACCGCTGCCAGGTCTTCTGGTCGCGAAAGTATGTCCTGCATGATCTGCCAAAACCCGAAGGAAAAAAGTTCGGGATCTTCATCTCGGCGGCAGGCCAGACCCGGTCCGGGATCTTCGATCACACGGTCCCGGTGGCGCAGTTTTTATTCGACGTGTCCCAGATCCCGGCGTCACGTCTCAGTTTTCTGCTCCTGCCGGGTCTGGATAAAAGAAATGACTTCAAAAACAGTCCCGATTCGATCGCCCGGGCAAAAGAGGCAGGAGACGCTATGGCGGCACTGATGGTGGAATCATGATAAAAATGCTCGTGATCAACGGAAGCCCGAGAAAGGGCGGGAATACGGAGACGGTCCTGGATGCCTTCATCGAAGGAGCACAGGAGGCGGGCGCCGATGTCGAAAAGATCCGGCTGGTCGAGATCGATCACAAAAACTGCAGAGGATGTAATGCCTGCCATAAAACCGGGATATGCATTATCAAAGATGAGCTGACGCCGGTGTTCGATAAGCTCCTTACTGCGGATATCCTGGTTCTGGCGTCCCCGATCTACTCGATGACGGTGACGGCGGAGATGAAGTCGTTTATCGACCGGGGCCAGTTTTTGTGGGCGCAGAAGTTTTTCACGAAGACGCTCTCCTTCAGCGAAGAGCATCTGGCGAAGCATACGGGTGTGTTTTTTGCGACGTCAGGCCAGAGCATGCGGTCTATTTTCGATTCGGCGTTTCCGGTGGTCAGGGTGTTTTTCAATGACGCGGGGTTCTCTTATACGGAGAATGTGCTGTTTCCGGGGATGGATAAGCACGGCGGGGTGAAGGGATGGCCGGAGAGTCTGGTCGAGGCAAGAGAGCGGGGAAAAGAGATCGTGAAGAAGATGGATATGAAATTGAAGGCCTGACCCTTCACTGTTTTTTATTTAGGAGTAGCGCGGTGTGGAAGCATGAAAAAAAAACCAACCGCGAATCTCCGCGAATTAACGCGAATCGCATTTTCCTTACGTTCGGGTGCTCTGCTCCGGCTTATCGCCTACGCAGGAATCGCACCCTCTCTTGAAAAATGCTGGGAAAAACCCGCGTGCGGGTTTTTCTGTTGTTTGATTATTTTTTATTAAACAAAGAGAAAAGTTAACGGAGAGAAAAACCGGCACGCCGGTTTTTCCTTAGCATTTTTCCAGCCGGCGTGCGATTCCTGCGTAGGCGATAAGCCGGAGCAGAGCACGACGGCGCAAGGAAAATGCGATTCGTGGGAATTAGCGGAGATTCGCGGTTAAATTATCTCTGTGTTCCCCACCAAACCGTACCTTTCCCGTATTGAATAAAAAACCAACCCCGCACAACTCCTATTTCATCAGTGCCGAGTATCCTCTAATCACTTTTTTCTTCCAGAACTCTTCCGGATCGTCTTCCAAAAGAGCCTCGGCGGTATGCATATCGGCCCGGGCACAGACCGCTTCCCGGGCAAGCGAGCGTTTCACCTCGCGTTTCTGCCGCATCGGCGTAAAGGAAAGGTCACAGACCACATCCCAGAATACGAGGCCCTCGGCCGGCGCCGGATGGACCCGGGCCGTTGGAGAGGTGAGCAGCTCGTCGATGATGTCAGCCCCGCATAGGCCGAGGCCGACGGTCTGCAAAGCCCCGGCCATACCCCGGACCATGTTCCAGAGAAAACTCTTCGCGGCGACCTCGAAGACCGGGCAGCCGTCCGCTCCCTCGAAGACCGCGGCGCGGGTCACGGTCCGGAAAGGATCCCTGCCGGGCTCCATTTTTGCAAACCCGCTGAAGTTGTGGGTGCCTGCCAGGCGGCACGCCGCGTCCTGCATTCCGGAAACATCCGCAGGATAGGGAAAATAATACCGGTAGCTCCGCTCCTTTGCTGCGTATCTCGGATAAAATTCGTCGTCGACTTCGGCGGCGCCGAGACACCAGATATCGTCCGGCAGATGAAAATTCAGCGCCTCGACGGCGAGTTCCGGTCGGTTGGTCGTGATCGAAAACAGCTGTCTTCGCGCACTCACCCCTTTATCGGTCCGTCCCGCGGTCCGGAAATGCGCTTCCTTCGCATCGGAAAAGAGCCCGAGCTCGATCCCGCCGGCCACAAACTCCCCTTCCACGGTCCGTTTATGCGGCTGGTACTGGGAGCCCGCGAAGTTCTGTCCCCGGTAGCCTGCAAGGAACGCGAGCTTCATCTCACCCGCCGGGGTTTGAGCCTGGAGGTCTGCCGGCGGACCTTTCGAACGACGTTGTGGAACGACTGGGACGTGTAGGTCCGAATCGGCGTCTTTTTACATCTGCTCTCGATCTTTCCCTTTCTGATCGCGTCCAGGATCGAGGGGACCGTCCGTTCCTCCGCGTCGATGATATTGATCCCGTAGCCGACGAACTGACAGGTGTGGGCATCCGACCCGGCGGTCATGGGTATATGATATTTTTTTGCGAACTTTGCGGCACGATTGTTCGCCGTTCCGATATAGTATCTGCTGTTGAACACTTCGATCGCGTCGGCTTCCCGCAGGGCTTTTGGCGCGTGGAGACCGACCGCGTGCCGCCACCGGTGGTAGGGGTGGGGAATGACCGTGAGGCAGCCTTCTGCTTTTGCCTCCCGGATCGTTTCGATCGCGTCCTTTCCCGGCGCAAAGGCCTTCGTCGTTCCAAGAACGAGGACATGTCCCTGTCTGGTCGAGACCTCGATCCCCGGAATGATCAGGATCCCGGGATCTTTCAGCCCGAGCGCCTGCTTTGCTCCCTCGGTCGTGTCATGATCTGTTATCGAGATCGCATCAAGTCCGCGTTCCTTTGCTTTGGCTATGACCTTTTCGACGGAACACTTTCCGTCTGCCGATGCGTTTGTGTGGATATGCAGATCGCAGGTTATCAGAACCATCTTAAGGTAATTACTATGTAAGTACAAAAACATAAGGATAACATACAATGCATGTTCTCTTTCCCACAGGACGCCAGAGTGCACCCTCCCTCGGTCTGGCTTTATCCAAGGTAACAGAGTTCACCTGTGAGATCATCGAAACAGGCGAAATCGCGTCGTTTTTAACACCCGCAACGCTTGAGAAGCTGATTGCCGATCATCCCTGCGATCTTGCGGTCGTTTCCGGTATGTGCACGGCTTCTTTTTCCGGGGTGGAAAGGAGAACGGGCGTTCCGGTCCGCAAAGGAACGCGCCATGCGGCCGATATGGGGATCTGCGTCCCTCTGATAGCGGCCGGCAGGCTTTCTGCGGATATGCCGGCCGATGATATGCTTTTGGAAGAGAAGGCAAAGGCCGCCCGTGAGGCTCTGGTTATCGCGGAGAGCGGGGCGGATGCGTTTTTTACGATCCGGGGGGTGAAGATCGGGGGGTCTTCGCGGATCAAGGTGATCCATGAGATCATGGATGCTCACCGGCATCCCGCCCTTCGGGATGCGGTGATCCATGCCCATGAAAACGGCGCGGATATCGTGGATCTCGGGTTCGGGTTCGATGCGACCGAGGATGATGTGGTCAGGTGTTTTTCGATGACGGCGGATCTGGATATTCCGCTTTCGATCGATACGCTGGATCCCGAACTGATCGAGGCGTCGCTTTTCCGTGCGGATCTGATCCTTTCTCTCACAAAGGAGACGATCCCGCTTCTCGCAGAAAAGATCCTGGAATCGGGATCCGCCGTGGTTCTGATCCCGCGGGAAGGCGCATCACTCGAGGAGACGGTCGTTTCGGCGCTTCAGGCCGGGCTTTTCAAGATCCTCGCCGATCCGCTGCTCCAGCCGCCTCTTTCGGGGATGACCCGGTCCCTTGCAGGATATTTGGCAAATATGCCCTGTCCGAAGATCCTCGGCTGCGTGAATGTTGTGGAGATGATGGATGCCGACAGTCCGGGGATATGCGCCATGCTCGCATCGGTCGCGGCCGAGACGGGCGCCGCGTGTCTTTTGATCTCCGAGCACTCGGACAAGACCCGGGGGACGACCGCCGAGATGCGGCGTGCGGTCGAGATGATGACCTTGTCAAAGGGCCGGCCGTATCCGAAGGATACCGGACTCGATCTTCTGATTTTGAAGGAGAAACGTCTCCGCCGGGAACCTCCTCTCCTTTATGAGGAGATAAAGGACGCCGGGGCCCCTTCAGAGTCCCTCGTCTATGATCCGAAAGGAAACTTCCGGATCGGAATCGAGAACGGGTACATCGTTGCCGTGAGGAATGGAAAGGCGATCCGGGGAACGTCGTGGTATGATGTTTTCTCAGAGATCCTCGCGGAAGACGGGGTCTCGCTGCTGGATCACGCAGGCTATCTTGGAAAAGAGCTGTATAAAGCGGAGCTTGCCCTTCGCTTCGGCAGAAGTTTCGAGCAGGACGGGAAGTTTTAGGTATGCGGTATTATCTGCGAAAGGATGTTCTGATCGTCAGAGGAGATTTCCGGGCGGCGAGCAGCGGTGTGGACGGCGGCCTTGCGGATGTCAGGTCGATTCTGAACATCTCGATTCCCTCGCAGTTTTCGGATGACGCCTCAGCGCACATCGCCCGCGTGTCGATGGAGAACGGATTTTTACAGCCCTATTTCGGGCTTCTGACTGCTCTGCCGATCACGAATCTCTGCATTGCCAGATACGACTATGTTACGGTTTTTGTCACGGCCGCCGTTTCAGACCGGAACCGGACGATCAATATCATCGTGACCTGTGAGAGGCCGCTGACCGATGCCGCTCTGCTTGGGGCAATGATGACGGCGACCGAAGCAAAAATGCAGGTGATCACGGCGAGAAAAGTTCCCGGCAGCGCTCTTTCTACGGACGCAGTTGTCGTTGCCTGTGAAAAGTCCGACGGTCCTGCCGAGGCGTTCGCGGGACCCCTGACCGGGACCGGGATGCGGATCTCGAAAGCCGTTTCCCATGCCCTGACGGAGGCGCTTGTCCGGTTCGATAATTATCTTCTGTCCACCTGGGGGGTGACCCGCGGATGGTCCCGGGGACATCCGGCGATCGTTTCGCGGCGGCGTCCCTCATTTTTTATTTACAGCCGGTATGGGGGGGATCACTGGAACGAGTGGATCCCGGAGGACTGCCCGTATTATCCGTGTCATAATTATTCTGATCAGCAGTGCAGTTTCTGCTACTGCCCGCTCTATCCCTGTATGGACACGGAGCTTGGTCAGCTGATCGATACGCCCAACGGGAAGATCTGGAGCTGCATGGACTGCCGTCTGGTCCACGAACCTGCGGTGGCGAATCATCTTCTGCGAAATCCCGAAGCAGATGTTCTTGAACTGAAGTCAGTAAAAAAGAAAAATATTTAGAGTCCGAGCTTTTTTGCAAGCTCTTCTAAGGGGATGCCGTGGACCATTGCGGCCTCGCGGATGGTCTCGTTGTTTGCGATCGCGCAGCCGAGGCAGCCCATACCGAAGCTCTGAAGGGTTGCTGCGGACTCAGGTTTCTCGCGGAGAAGGTCGGCGATAGTTGAATCAAGTGTGATTGCCATGGTACTATGTTGGCGGGATTACTACTTGATATTTGCGAAGAAGATACTCAAAAAAGATTAATGAGATGATGCATGGGATGATGCTTTCTTCTCGAAAGTGATGACCTCTTTCCATGCAAGATCGACCCATTCGCCGTTTTCGAGCCGCATCACATCGTATGAAGGATAGGCATCCCCTTTCTCGTCGAAGACGATCGTTCCGGTGAGTCCGACATGCCGGATATTGTCAAGACCCTCTCTGATCCCGTCCGCCGTGTATCCGCTGTTTTCTATTGCCTGGGACACGACGATCATCGTATCATGTCCGTAGATCGAGTCGCGGACCATCAGGGCTTCATGGAATTTTTCTACATAATGCTCCTCGTAGGAGGGGTCCGAGATCCTTCTCGACTGGGAAAACCCGATGAGACCTTCGGAGTATGCACCGACTTCCAGCGGGACCTGCCGGTTGGTCACCATGTCAGAGCCGAACCATGCCGGGTGAAGCCCTTCCGCCTCCGCGGCTTTCATGATCTCCACACACTGACTCGGGTTGACGATCAGAAGAACAGACTGCGGCTGGGTTTTCTTCATCTCTGCGATGATCGCGCCCGCGTTCAGCGTGTCGGAGTCAGGGACCCCTATGCAGGATACGATATGCATATCCGGATATGAGGTCTCGACTTCGTTGAGGAATGCATATCTCAGGCTTTTTCCGTAACTGGTGTTAAGATAGATCATCATAACATTTTGCGTATCGTTACGTCCGCCGATGATCTTTGCCATGCCTGCCCCGAGGTAGATGTCGGAAGAGACCGTTCTGTAGACATAATTTCCGTATGCCGAGAGGCCCGCGGATGTTGCCGAAGGAGAGATCAGGACGATCTCATATGACTCCGCATACGGGGCAAGTGCGAGCGTCACGGTACTCGTCAATGCGCCGATGACGACCGGGATGCCTTGTTCTTTGATCTCTTTGAACTGTTCTTTTGCCAGAGTGACGTTTCCTTTGTTGTCATAATACTCTGCCCTGACCGGGACGCCCCGGATGCCTCCCGCATTATTGATATCCTCGATCGCGAGTTCGATCCCCCGCATATACTCGACGCCGAACTCCGCCATCTCTCCTTCGAAAGGCAGGGAAACCGCGACGACCACTTCATTTTCCGGAAAATCGCTGGTGATGATCGTTCCAAACGGGTGGAATGCGATGATAAACATGAGGATCGTCAGAACGATGATGCCAATAGTGATGTACTTCGCTGCTTTTGTCTGCGGCGGTTTTTCATGATGACCCGACATTTACTTCTCCTCCTTTTCTGGGTCTTTTGATTCGTTTTCGGTCCGGGTCTTTTTTCTTCCGAGGAGGCTCTCTGTTCCTGCGGCAAAGACGATGTGTTCTTTGGCGAAGTAGGCAAACAGCGCTACACCCAGCGTGTTGACGATGGTGATCGGCAAAAACGTGCTTGCGACGATCGCGACGATCTCTTCGACTGTCTGAGTGCCGAAGATGATCCCGCACCCAGGAACGATGATGAGCAGATGTATCCACTCGATGACAACGGTCACCAAAACCGCCTTGAAGATGGTGACTCTTCCCTGCCACCACCGGACGGCAAATCCGGCGATAAGGCCGGCCGCGAGAATGGCAAGCGAGCATCCGATCGCCGTCGGCCCGCCCTGGGCAAGACGGTAGACGCATCCGATGAGACCGGCGAGGCCGCCGATCAGCGGGCCGCCCAAAAGGCCGGCGACGATCGGACCGATCGCGCTGAAGTTGAAGATGAGACCGTTGACATCGATCCCCCGAAACACGCCGTAGATGGAAAGCCCGCCGCCCAATGCGACGGTCCACAGTTTATCGGTGAAGTTCGCGGCTCCGCTGACGAGTTTTTTGAACATCTCCGTCTTTGTGAAGACGAAGAGCACGACCACGATCACGAGCATGCGTTCGATCAACGGGATGCCGTTTTGCAGGAACGAGGATTCTATCAGCAATGCCACATAGATCGAAAGTCCGCTGCCGATCCCCATGACGGCCATCCAGAGCCGGGACCCTTTTGCATACTTCGGCAGTCTGCTGTCGAGGTAGATGACGATGAATCCGAAGATACCAAACAGGATCGCCGAAAACGCCGCGATCTGACGGATGACCGTCATTGGATCGGCGATCACCATTGCGAGAATGACCACGCCGGTGAAAACGAGGAGTGTTATCTGATACAGATTGTGTTCACTGGGCAGAGCTTTGCCTTTGTCTTCGCCCAGATGGCGGACCACTTTGGCGAGAGCTCTGGCGCGTGCATCCATACCAACAACGACGGCGCCAAAGAAAATCACCGCGACGAACATCAGAAACACAGACGGCCCGTAGGGGATCGAACTGAAGATATAGAGGATCTGGGTGATCAGTGTATCAAGGGTGATCTTCGCTCCGTGCGGCATGAAGGATACGGCGTATCCCGCATAGCCGAGAAACATGAAACCGATCGTGACGACTGCGACAAAGAAGAACCCTGTCATGACGTCGAAATTCACACTGCGGATATATTTTCTGAAAAAAGATTCGTTCTGGAGGGTGCACTCCTGTTTGTCTTCAGTGTGTATCTTTGTTTTCTGGGAAAGCCAGACCGAGTAGAGCATGAGGTTCAGTCCGGATCCGACGACTCCCAGGATCGCGAGGATCGCCATCTCGGAACCGGCAGGGATGGAGGGGACCAGTCCGTCGAGAATGAGGTTGAAGGAGAGCGGGAACTGGGTCAGGGCGATGAGGATGACGCCGGCAAGTATGCTTATCAGGACTGCCATGACCGGTTCGAGGATCTCGTACGAACTGGTTCTGATGACGGCGAGTGTCAACACCAGCAGAAATACTGCTATCAGAAAGACCGAGTAGATGCCGGGAAGCAGATAGTCCAGAAATGTCGCGGAGAATACGAGCATCGCGCCGATCGCAAACATTTCCATGAGGTAGGAGATGATGATCAGATACGAGCCCCAGTTTTTCGGTCCGGGCAGACGGTTCAGGGCGTCGAAGATCGTCTGGTTGGTCGCGAGGGTATAACGGGCGATCCCGTTGGTGAATGCGTATTTGAAGATGAGGGTGATGATGACGACCCAGATCAGGGCAGGACCGTAGTGAGCTCCGATTTCTATCGCTTCAGTAACTCCGGCTTCGCCTGCCGCGGTGATCGCGAGCAGAAGACCTGGTCCGAAGAATACAAAGTTATTTTGAAACCATTTTCGCAGGCGGGATATGAGCGGTTCTTTCATCGATTCTATGTATTTTTTGCAGGTCTGAGGTTATATACTCTTGGAGTTGGGTGATAAAAAGACGGGTTTTGCCAGGTTTACCGGGCGTTTATCTGAGAAATTCCTCACAATGCGTTGAATGCGGCAGCTGATGCTCCGAGAAGAGGGGCTTTACCTTCAAGGGCGGAGATGCGGATCTCCGGGGCGGGGAGATATCTGTCGATATGTTCGGTCATTTTTCTGGCGATGAGGGAAGGATAGTTTCTGACGATCGGGCCGTCCATTATGATCAGGTCGGGGTTGTAGGCCGCGATTATCGAGGAGAGCCCCCGTCCGTTTATTTTTGCAAGTTCATCAGAGAAGGAGATGAAGAGCGGGCTCCCCTGTTCAGCGGCATACAGGATCTGACCGGCGTTCAGCATGGATTTTGGATCAGATTCGATCCGGTCCAGACTCCATGCCCGGAAAAAGTTCGGGATGCCTTTTCCGCTCGCGTAGGCTTCCCAGTGTCCGGTCCCTCCGCATCCGCAGGGAAGATCCCATGTCGTGTCGACGAGAAGATGGCCGGCTTCGGAGGCGTTTCCGTTCGCACCGCAGAGCAGTCTGCCCCGTTCCAGCACGCCTGCGCCGATCCCGGTGGAAAAGGTCAGATAGACGAGCGCTGCCGCATCCTTTGCTCCGCCGAAATGATACTCGCCCAGAGCGCCGGCTTTGCAGTCGGTCATCATCCTTACCGGGATCTTGAACTTCTCCTGCAGGGGTTTTACAAGGAAGATCGTTTCACATTTCATGTTGGGCGAGCCGGTGACCGAACCGGTTTTCAGATCGACAGGTCCTGCGGTGCTGATCCCGATCGCTTTTGGTGAAATGCCTGTTTCTGCGGTCAGTTCTTTGATCATCGTGCTGATGCGGAGCTGAATGTCCATGCCGTTTGTCAGGTCTTTGACCTCATTTTGGGAGAATGCCAGAATTTTTCCCTCTTCGTCAACGATCCCCGCACGGAGGTTGGTGGCGCCAAGATCGACCGCGGCAACATACGACAGATCATCCATATTATTGGTAAGTGTGTTCTTCTCGGTCATCAACTCTCTCTTTATCTGCGGTGTATCTTAAAAACAGGACTTCAGTTTTTTCGGTTAAGATCGCACCGCGTAAGTCCCATCCAAAATCTAAACCGGCAAGTTCACTGCTATCCGGTTTTCGACGCTCAAAGTCATCTGCCGGGTGCTCGGCTGTCAGCCGGGAGATATCCAGGAATATCAAAAATGATCCCTTCTTATTTCCTGCACGCATGCAGACGGCACAATCCTTAACTATCTATAATCCGAAACTCTGTACCAATTATGATTACCGTCGGGCTTTTAGGGTGCGGAAATATCGGTCATGTGATCGCAAAAGGTCAGGAAAACTTCAGGATTACGGCAGTATATGATTCGGTTTCTGCACGTGCGGAGGCATTCGGCAAAGAGTTCGGCGCAGCTCCTTATGATGATTTTGCGGCATTTCTTCAGGAGCCTACCGATATCGTCGTCGAGGCCGCATCCGTTGCGGCGGCAACCACTCATGCAGAGAGCATTCTACTGGCGGGAAAGGATCTTGTCATTATGAGTGTCGGGGCACTCGCTGATGTATCTTTTCGTGAAGAACTCATCCAGACTGCCCGCGAGATGAAGAAAAAGATCCACATCCCCTCCGGGGCTATCATGGGACTTGACAATATCCGTGTGGGCCAGATCTCCGGAATCGATAAATTCGTTCTCCGCACAACAAAAAATCCCAAATCCCTCTCGCGTGAAGCCGAGGAAAAGACCTGCATCTTCTCGGGAAAAGCCTACGACTGTGTTCATCAGTACCCAAAGAACACGAACGTTGCCGAGTCTCTTTCGATCGCCTGCGGCAGAGATGTGGATGTTGAGCTCTGGATGGATCCGAATGAAGACCGGAACATGCATGAGATCTTCTTCGAAGGGGAGTTCGGCGAGGCATATATCCGCGTCAGAAACGTCCCGTCTCCGGACAACCCGGCGACCAGTTATCTTGCGGCCCTTTCGATCCTGTCGCTTCTGCAGAATCTGGACAATCCTTTGGTGATCGGCGCATGAACTTTGCAAAGGAAATACGCAGGCTCGCCGCCGAAAAAGGCGCTCTGATCCTCGCACACAATTATCAGCCGGCAGAGATCCAGGATCTTGCCGACATCACCGGCGACTCGCTCGAACTTGCCAGAAAAGCAAAGGAAGCAAAGGAGGCGACGCTCGTTTTCTGCGGGGTGTATTTCATGGCAGAGACGGCGAAGATCCTTTCGCCGGAAAAAACCGTCCTGATCCCAAGGCCCGAAGCGGGCTGTCCGCTTGCCGATCAGCTGACGCCGTCTTCTGTCCGTGCGGCAAAAGAGGCTCACCCGGGATCGCCGTTCGTTGTGTATGTGAACTCGAACGCGGCGACGAAAGCCGAGTGCGATATCACCTGTACGTCTGCGAATGCCGCGGATGTCGTCCGCTCCCTTAAGGAAGATACGATCCTTTTCGGTCCGGATGCGAATCTTGCCGCGTATGCGCAGCGGATGGTTCCGGAAAAGACGATCATCCCGGTCCCGAAGAACGGGGGCTGCCCGACTCATCACCAGTTTACCGTCCGGGATGTTTTGGCCGCACGCCGCGAGTATCCGGACGCCTCGGTCATCTGCCACCCGGAGTGTTCCCCCGAGGTCCAGCTGGCAGCCGATCTTGTCGGGTCGACCGGGTATATGATCCGGAGATCCGGTGAAAAGAAGGAGTGGGTTATTCTGACAGAGAAGGGGATCATCCACCCTCTGCAGAAGAAGTATCCAGATACTATATTCCACGCTATCGATACGGCTGTCTGTCCGACCATGAAGCTCATTACTGAAGAGGATCTCTACATTACGCTCAGAGACGGCGTCTTTCCGATCCAGGTGCCGGAGAGTATTGGACAGCGTGCCCGTCTTGCGATCGAGCGGATGATCGAGGCATCGGTATAGATGATCCCGACCGATCAGCTTCTCGCGTTTGTCGCCGAGGATGTTTCCGCAGGTGATATCACGACCCTTGCTCTTTTGGAAGACAAGGCCGTTTCGGCGCATATCGAGGCGCGGGAGGAGATGGTCGTGTCAGGGGTCGAGGAGTGTGTCTGGCTTTTTAAGAATGCCGGAGTTCTCACCGATGTTCATGTGAGCGACGGGTCGACTGCTCATTCCGGCGAGCATATCATTTCGCTTAAGGGTTCGGTACATGCCATACTTTCATTAGAACGGACGTGTCTGAATCTTCTCGGGCGGATGAGCGGCATTGCTTCTTCTGCTGCAAAGGCATCCCGCCTTGTTTCGGTCGTGAATGATCATGTCCGTGTTGCCGGAACGAGAAAGACGGCGCCGGGTCTCCGCTTTTTTGATAAGAAAGCATTGATCGCCGGCGGCGCTCTGCCTCACCGGCACACTCTTTTTGATCAGTTTCTGATCAAGGATACCCACCGGGCATTTATGCCGGTCGACGAGGCGGTAAGAAAATGCCGGGAGTATTCCGATAAGACGATCGAGTGTGAGGTGGAGTCAGCCGAGGATGCTCTTCTTGCGGCAAAGACCGGCGCTGATATTATTATGTTCGATAATATGACTCCGGATCTTATCCGCGAGGCGATCGCCGCTCTTGAGGCGGCGGGTCTTCGCGGAGAGGTGACGCTGGAGATATCGGGCGGGATCACGCCCGAGACTGTAGATAAATATGCCGGGATCGATGTGGATGTGATCAGTATGGGGGCCCTGACGCATTCGGTCCGGTGTGCCGATGTCAGTCTGGAGGTCGATTTGTAGATGCATGTCAGGCTGTCGGCCGCCGCGGTTCTTTTTGAGGGGCGCGGAGGTAGTTTTCTATGAACTGGCGTATTCGGGAGATGGAGGATGATGACTGGGATCTGGTGAGTCAGATTTATCAGGCGGCACTGTTGGAAGGGATCTCGACGTTTGAGACGGTCTGTCCGCCTTTTGAGGTCTGGGACAAGGCGCATCTGCAGGACTGCCGGTATGTTATGCTTGTCGGGAATACAGTTGTCGGCTGGTGCGCCCTGAGTCCGACGTCTGCCCGGGAAGCCTATAAGGGAGTTGTGGAGGTCAGTATTTATTTTGACAAGGCATTCCGGGGTTTAGGTCTGGGCACCCATCTCCTTGATCATCTCTGCAGAAAAAGCCAGGAGAAAGGGTACTGGTGTTTGTTTGTGAATATTTTGTCGATTAATCCTGCGAGTATCGGCCTCCATATCAAGTGCGGTTTTCGGGAGGTCGGGTATCGTGAACGGATCGCGAAAGACCGGTTCGGTCAGTGGCAGAATACGATCGTGATGGAGCGAAGAAACGCGATCACCTAGGTCTGCCGTCACCGTTTTTTTACAAAATTTTGCACCGCTCTCATTCAGTGGGAGCGGTGTTTTCTGCATTTGCCGGGGCATTATCGCACCGCGCGGTCAGGGGTTTATATGGTTGCAAGTTAATCTGTTATTTGGAGATCAACATGGACGCACAGCAGATCCAGCAGATTACCGACAGAATCTCCCAGAACTTAGTGTCTAAAGGAGTTTCGCCGGATAAGCACAGCATTTCAGAGAAACTTACGCTCTATATCAATGAGTTTGGCGTGGTGCCGTTCGAAGCGGAGCGCAAAGTGCTTTCTGATCAGTATAAACAGCACAAGATCCCTGAGGAGGCAAAGCCCGCCGCGGGTTCTTCGTCAGGCGACCTCGTACATATTGCCGATATCCAGCCCAATGACTGGGTCAGTGTGGAGGTGAAGGTCGTTTCTTTGCAGGCGCCGAACTCTCCGGCGATCGCGCAGAGCGGGATTTTTGCAGACAGTACCGGCGCGGTGCGTTTTGTCGTTTTTTCCAAGGCGTCAGAGCTGCCGAAGCTTGAACTCGAGAAATGGTACCGGATCGATTCAGCGGTGGTCGATTCGTTTAAGGGCGTTGCCAATCTGAAGCTTCATTCCGGGTCCCGCGTTACGGAGATCGAGGATGACCGGTGTCTGGTTCCGTCCGAGCCTGCCAAGTTAAACGAGCTGAAAGCCGGGGTCGTTTCCTGTATCCACGTGAAGTTTATCGAGGAGTGGGAGTCGAGGAGTGACCGGATGATGCAGAGCGGCCTTGTTGCTGATGAGTCCGGGAGGATGAAGTTTGTTTTGTGGCAGGATCCTGATAAGGAGAAGCTGATCCCGGGCGCAGTGTATAATATATTTTATGCAAGCGTGGATGAGTACAACGGAAGGCTTTCCCTGACGCTGAACTCGGCGGTGTGGATCCAGGACGAGGATGCTGAGATTTCGGTGCCGGTGTCTGCGGGAAGTTCCGCTCCAAAAGAGCCCCTGCCGGTTTCTTCTATACGCGATCTTTCGGTCGGCTATGCTTCTCTCCGGGTCAAGTTTGTTGAGGAGTGGGAGTCTAAGAGCGAACGGATGATGCAGACCGGTCTTGTCGGGGATGAGACGGGGAGGATCAAATTTGTTTTGTGGCAGGATGAGTCCAAGGAGCGTCTGGAACTCGGACGCGTTTATGAGATCATCAATGCTAAAGTGGATGAGTTTAACGGCCGTCTTTCGATCAGTCTGAATCCGGCGACGTATTCGGCAGAGGAGCCGACGGCGGATATAGCGGTCGGGACGCGTATGGATGAGGTGTCCGGGACGATCGTGCAGGTTTCGAAAGGGTCCGGCCTTGTCCGGCGCTGTCCGGTGGAGGGATGCAACCGTGTTCTTTCCCGGCAGAACTTCTGCCCGATCCATGAGATCCAGAACTCTTTCAATTATGATCTCCGGATCAAGGGTGTTGTGGATAATGGTCAGCGGGCGTATAATGTTCTTGTGAACCGGGAGGTCACGGAGGCGCTTTCCGGTATGACGATGGATCAGGCGATCGAGATCGCTTCGAACAGTCCCCTTGGTCTGGAGGAGATCCAGTCGGTGCTTACGGAGCGTCTGTGCGGGCGCTATGTGAAGTGTTTCGGTACTGATTTTGACGGCAGGATCCTGGTGAAGTCTGCGGAGTTTATCCGTCTTGATCCAAATGTCACTGCCGAACTTATGAATCGCGCAGGTGCATCTGCGGGAGGTAACGGGATATGAATTCAGGTTCTGTATCAAACGGCCAGTTTATGTCTTATGAGCGTGAGCCGGCAAAGCGTGTGTTCGCTGCTGAACTGCGCGAGGCGTCAAAGATGATCAAAGACTCTGAGGATGAGAAGAGTCCGGTGTATCTTCTGCTGCCGACCGGCGAGCGGTGTAATCGTGTTCTGATTGCCGGGGCGATTACGCAGAAGGATAAGGTGGGTGATCAGAATATTCTGTATCGTGCGCGGGTTTCGGATCCGACCGGAATATTTTATATCAACGCAAGTTCGTATCAGCCTGAGGCGATGCATCAGCTTGCGAAGATCGATACTTCCACTCCGTCGTTTGTGGTGGTGGTCGGCAAGCCGAATGCTTACACGACGCCTGACGGGAAAACCCTGATTTCTGTGCGTGCGGAGTCGATTGTTGTTGTGGATCAGGAGACACGCGATCTGTGGGTCCAGGATGCGGCGCGTTCTACCCTTGACAGGGTGGACGCTCTTGTTTCGGATGTTCCTTCTGCGGATGTCGTTCTTGCGCGCGAGACTTATCATTTATCGGCGGAACACTGGAAAAAGATGGTTTCTGACGCTCTCTCCCGGATCATGCAGCTGTGATTCCATTCAAAATCTTCTTTTTCCGAATATCATTCCGGAGTCTTTATATGCCGCAATACCTAACATTATTACCTCACAAACCAATCGGTCAGTGATGAACGATGCCGGATATATTTCCGGTTTTGTCCCATCTCTGATTCGGTGGGTTTATAAGTGATTGGAGGTAACTATGTTACCTCGCAAGGCTCTCGAACTGCCTTTTGGGTTCTCCGGCTTCTGATGCCTGAGTTTTCCGGAATGCGGTTCGAAGACTATATAAGC
>Ga0265294_10005259_pt1 | contig 15826 bp, 14 predicted proteins | sample MunlanPumphouse3_FD_192504 | JGI IMG/M metagenome (GOLD analysis project Ga0265294, IMG submission 192504) | Groundwater microbial communities from a municipal landfill in Southern Ontario, Canada - Pumphouse #3 | ecosystem: Environmental > Aquatic > Deep subsurface > Groundwater | place...
CGGCACCTCCACTCAAGAGGCTCTGATTAACCGAGAACTTACCCAAAAAAGCGTAGGACTTTCTCTGGACGAGGCCATAGCAATGGCTGCAGAAGCCCTAGATCCAGGAGTTGTTCTTGACAGGCTTAAGCAGAAACTTATTGGAAGATACTACAATGTAAGCGGACCAAGAGTGGAAAGATATATCCTGGTAGATTCCTTTGTAGAAAGCTCTGAAATGGATAAAAACCTGCTTGAGACAATGATTGCAGAACTGGAGGTGGAATAAAATGCCAGGCTATTTCCGAGAAGTTGCACGCAGACTTTTTGCTCAGGAGCTGCGGGATTCGGATCTTACTTCAAGAGACGAAAGCGATCAGTACGCACCTCAATACCTTCTGACCCCCACAGGAGCAAGGGTTAACCGGGTTTTTCTTGTAGGAACCCTGATTGAAAAAGAAGATATCGGCACGGATTCCGAATACTGGAGAGGCCGAGTTTCAGACCCCACGGGTTCTTTTCTGGTCTACGCAGGGCAATATCAACCTGAAGCCGCTCAGTTTCTTGCAGAATGCGAATTGCCAGCCTTTGTTGCAGTTGTGGGCAAAGCTAGCACTTATACAACCGATGAAGGCAATGTCTTGACATCGATTAGAGCTGAATCCATTCAGGCTGTGGATGCTAAAACTAGAGATCTTTGGGTACTTGAGACTGCTAAACAGACGCTTGATAGAATAAAAGAAATAGAATATGTGACCCCCGAATCCCCGGCCTCAAACCCTTACACAAAACTTGCAAAGGAGCACTATGCAGCCGATATGAAAGCTTATAGGGCTCTGCTACTAAAAGCCCTGGAATCCTTAAAAGAAAATATAGATTAAGGGAGACTTGGATATTCAGGTTTTTTAAAATAGAAAATGGGAAAAAATCTTTCCAATTTTCTTTTTTTCCTTTCTATAGAAAAAAAAACTCTGGCTTCAGCTGCAAAAAGAAAGAGAAATCTAGATATGGATCAACCCATGATATCTTATATAAAAAGGGCTTGGAGGATTCTTTGAAAACCTATCTTGTAGTTTGGTTTAGCAGCAATGGGATACGCCCCTCCGAAGTCACCCAGAGATTGATGTCCTTGGGGTTTGAGCCCATGCAAGGCAGCTATGACTTCGTGTACAAGTGGGAAAAGCGCGTGAGTGTAGATAAGGTTTTGGAATTCGGAGACAAGGTTTTTTTGAGTCTGCATGGAACCGGGGTTCTATTCAAGCTAGAAACCATCTGAAGCAAAAAGCAGGCTTGAACCTGAAAAATTCTAGAAGCATGGGCTGAAAAATTAGATCTATTTATATGTCTCTCTCGGATGGCTTTTCCTTTTCAGAAAGAGAATCCTGAAATTTCATAAAACCGCAAACTGAACCTCCAAGAGAGATTACCCTCCCGGAAACAGATCCTTTATTTATAATAAGTTCCACAACGCTTGGCTCGGACATACGCGGGTTTGTAGGAGAGCCCGGACAGATCAACACCACATCCCCTTTTTCAATAAGAGGCCGGTGCAAATGTCCGAAAATGAGGACATCAACCCCCATTTCTTTTGCAAGATAGTATTGTGAGGTTGTATCCGTAATCGAAAGCCCTCCTTCATGCACAAGCCCAATTCTTACGCCTTCGATTTCAAACTTCTGTTTTTCAGGAAGTTTCTTTCGGATCTCAAAATCATCAGTATTTCCAAACACCGCTTTTAATTTCCCGCTTGCTGCAAAAGCCTCGTAAGCTGCAGCTGAGCTGAAATCTCCGGCATGAATGATAAGCTCAGAAGCATCAAGAAGCGGAAGAAGCTTTTCCGGAATTGTACCGGTTTTCAAATGCGTATCGGAAAGGACTATTAATCTCATAGAAACTCCCTGCCGGGCCAAAAGACCCGAAGCAATGGACAAAAAATGATTTTTACGAAAGCGTAAGATCCACGAGTTCATACTCGATATTTTCGTTCTCAAGCCGGCTTAGAAGAGGAGAGACCTGCTCATCTACCGAAATTACAAGAGAAGAAAGGCCGTGGTATGCAGCTTCGATTACGGATTCGTTTGTCCCGAACATGACGTTGGGATTCACGTTGATTTTTCTTAGAGCAATTAAAGCTTCCACTCCAATGGCTGCAATATAAGGCTTTGAGGCTGCAAGCATCTTCAAGCGTTCAAGATCCACATTATTAGAGCCTCCTCGCTCGATTCTGGGAACTTTGCAGACGGTAATGCTTGAAGTTTCTAGATCGATCAGCCCCTTAAGGTCGGTAACGCCTACATCATCCCCTTCAAGCACATCCGAAATAAGGATCCCACTTGCGCCGGTCTTATCTTTGCTGCTCACATAGAGAAGCCCTTTTTCCATTTTCAGATAAACTTGCTGCCCCTCTTTTAGATCTTCTCTTGAAATAGCTGTCCAGGTCGAAACGTGGCTGATTATATCCTCCATAACAAAACAGGCGTAGCGTTTCAGTTCCCCGGCGTTTTCAAGGACCCACTCGACTCCTTCTTTTGTAATCCTGTACCTTACCCGACCTTCGGTAATAATAAGGCCATCAGCTACAAGTTCTTTTATGTATTCAGAAACTGCCTGAGGGGTTATGCCGATCTTATCGGCAATTTCCTTCTGTCTTACATTTGGCTGATGGGCTGCAATTTCGATTAGTACCTGAAACTTCGTAACTCCACTTTTTGTCTGGAGGATCTTAATCGTCACTCGTAATTCTCCTCGTTTCCTTCGATTAATTTTAACCTCTGCCCCATTACGGAAAGGCGCTCGGACCTGCGGGCAACGGCGCAGATATAGAAGGGATTTTTGTTAAGAGTCCGAGTCAGATTACTCATAGAAGTGTTGCCTTCTTCAACTTGTTTTTCCAGTTCTTCAATAACTCCTTGAACCTCTTCATAAGGTTTGAAGGTCAACATGATAATATCGCTGAGGTCTTCAAAAGAAGACTGGAAATTAACCTGAACTTTGGAATAGGAAGTATGATATTCTTTTGAAGGTTTCTCCCCAAGTTCGGGAACCCGCCACTGACTTTCAAGGAGCCCTGCTTTTTTTAAGATTCTGAGACTTCGGCGTGCATCCGCACCCATGAATTCATCAATTTCTTCTTTTGTCATCCATCTACTTGAGAGTGCATCAAAAACTTTCTTATGAGTCCTGGACCCGAATGTTCTGAGTAATGGGACTAAATAGGAAGGATCGTTGATAATTCGAGTTCGTTTACCCATCTATTTTCTCACCTTCTCATCTTATATGATAAGCTTTCAAATTTAATAAAGTATATGATTGTAGTTAGTTTCCGAAGCTGATCTTAAGCTCCTTTTCCCCATTCCAATCGAATTTTGGGAACTGTCTCTGCTGAGCTTTGCATTTTTCATGTAAGGCATGGGCGACAAGCGGAAGGGCAATTGTTGCATCCACAAAAACCTGGACTTTTTTTGCCTGAACCGCAATCTTTCCCCAGGAAACCGCTTCATCAAAAGTACAACCTGAAAGTCCTCCCCAGTGCGGAGCATCGGAAGTGTACTGGATAGCATAATCATGCCCTCCCATATCCATTCCAAGAATTGAAGCTATCACTTCAGTCTGCTGGATAAAGTTTTTGGGAACACCTCCTCCAACGTAGACAACTCCGGTTTTTTCAGATTTTTCCACAATCTGGGTGATTTCGTCCACGTCCTTTATCTGATCTATTTCGAGCTTCAAGCCTCTCCTGCGAGCAATAGTAAGCCCTATGCCTATGGAACTGTCTCCAAGCGCCGGAACAAAGATTGGGACATTGTGCCTATATGCGCTTACCAGAACCGAATCCTCAGAAGCTCCGCGCTTGACCAATTCTTTTCCAAGCAGGTGCATAAGCTCCCTTGAAGAACAGGAAATATCTCCTATTGCCGCTGCAAAGTCTGCAATTAAATTGTCAGCGACCCGAAACTCCTCTTCCACTGCAAAGACGTCATAGATCCGATCAACCCCATGCTCAAAGAGTTTTTCGTCATCCGCAAGGTGGGAGCCTACATAATGCTTCCGGCCAAGCGCTTCATGGCAGTCATGGAACATGTTTGCTCCGGTGCTTACCAGGCAGTCAATCATCCTGTGTTCTATCATGTAGGAAAGGATCCTGCGCATACCAGCCGGAACCATGGCTCCGGAAAGCCCCATAAGGACGGTCATATTTTTTTCATTGAGCATGTTGTGCCAGGCCTGAACGGATTCGGCCAGTTTGCGGCCCTGAAAACCTGTATTAAGCATTCCATCCAGAATTTCGCTTACGGACCTGTCCCTTACATCAATTGGGATGGTAGGGTTGGTTGTGAAAACATCGTGCTGCATACCGTACTCCATAACAACTATAAACACTAATATGTTTTTATTTAACTGTAATTCACAAGGGAATTATATTAACTGTATGCTCCCGGAAACCCCAGGGAACAGGTAATAAAAAGCGCAAATCAAGCTGAGGGAAATATAGTATACTAAATGTTAATATATAAATAACCCGGCCTTCAAAAAGGCAAAAGCTCATTTCAGGATAAATTTGAGAAACAAATCTAAAAAAGCGGATAATGTTATAGGAAAAGCTTCAAATCAGGATATTACGTCTTTAAAATTAAGCTTGAAAATTGTTCCTTTATTTCTTTTAAGCTCAATTATCCCTTCTATTTGCTCTACAAGCGTATTTACAAGCTGGAGCCCCAAAGAATCCATATGTCTAAAATCAAACTCTTCTGGAAAACCGATGCCGTTATCCGAAACTATGAGGGTAAAAAGCGAATCATCGCTTTTATTCTTGTCTACCTCAGTTTTCTCAGTTTCTTCAATTTTGGAAACTGGATTTTCACCTTTTTGAGATTTTTGCCTGCAAAGTTTTATATGGATATGCCCTTTTCCTTCGGGAAAAGCGTGTTTTAAAGAATTAGAAACCAGTTCATTGATAATTATTCCCAGAGGAATTGCCAAGTCCATCCCAAAATACACTTCTTCAACCTCAAGCTGCAAGCTAATCTTTTCTCGGCCGGAAGTGTAAGAAGTCAAAAGTTCATCGGTTAATTTCCTGAGATAGGCTGAAAAATCTAGGGTTTCTACATCTCGGCTCCCATGAAGGGACTCGTGGATGAGAGACATTGAAATTACGCGATTCTGGCTTTCCCGAAAAGCCTCAAGAACTTCCTCATCTTTGAACTTTTCAGCCTGCAATTCAAGAAGACTGCTGATTACTTGCAGGTTATTTTTAATCCGATGGTGAATTTCTCGCTTTCGGACTCCCTGAATTTTATTGAGAATCTCCTCGGCTTCTTTTCTTTCCGTTATATCGTAAATTGAGCCTTGCACAAAGACAGGCTTTCCTGAAGAATTACAAATGTTTTGCATAAGCTCATGGACCCAGCGAAATTTTCCGTTTCTGTGCTTTATCCTGTATTCCCGTTCAATAAGGGCTTTCGGGTCAGATTCAAGCTTCTCGGAAATTTCTTTTACCTTGGGCAAGTCTTCCGAAAAAATCAACTTCTTCCAGTGCAGCTTTCCAGAAGTAAAATCCTCAGCCTCATACCCTGTAATGCCTTTTACATCTCCGTGCATAAAGATTGTCGTAAAATCCAGATTTCCTTGAAAAGCAATTCCTTTGAAATTATTCATAAAAGATCGAAACCGCTCCTCGCTCTTTTCCAATTCCTTCCGGGCCAGTTTCTGTTCAGTTATGTCTTTAATAACGCCAATTAGCCTGTAGATTTTCCCCTTTTCATCCCTTAGATACTTGCCCGTATCTTCTGCATAAAAATAACTCCCATCCTTTTTCCGAAGCCTGTATTCCTCGTGGTAGACAGCATCCCCATGAAAATGAGCGCAAACAGCCGTTTTTCGATCCTCGGGATGGATATGCCCACTCCACTGCCCAATGTTAAATTTCAGGTATTCTTCAATAGTGTAGCCTGTAAGTCTTTCAATAGCTCCTGCCCAATCATTTGTTCCGCTCAGCATATCGTGATCGTAAATGAGCTGCCCGGTCTGCTCCGCAACCAAGCGGTATCTTTCCTCACTGTCCTGAAGCACTTTTTCAGCCCTTTTTCGCTCAGAAATATCTTGCATCACGCTTACAATTCCAATAGCTTCGCCATCAATATCCGAATACAAAGCTTTTGTGTAAAGAAAATCCCTAATTTCCCCTTTTCTTGCACATTTTGCTTTGGCTTCAAAATGCAGAGGTTTTCCATTTCCCTCTCCTCCCCTTACTTTTTGGTCGAATTCCTCATAAATTTGCGCAAATTCTTCAGGAATTACGGCCCTTAGTTCCCACATAGTCTTTCCTATGACCTGTTCTTTTGGAAGGCCCAGTAATTCCCGGGCAAACATTTCATTGCAGCTTAGATAAATTCCTTCCATGTTTTTGTAAAATACTGGAATTGGAATTGCATCAAGGAAACTTTCCTGAAAATGAAGGTTTTCCCGAAGAACTTTCTCAACATGTTTATGTTCGCTTATATCAAGCAGTACTCCCGCAAGAAGGGAGCTTTCCCCAGTCTCTTCCTTAAAGACAGCTCGAGTTGCCAAAAAATTTCTATTCTGCCCATCTGCACAAAGAAGTTCTGTTTCATAAATATGCTTCCCTCCTTTCTTTAGAAGGTCCATATCAAGCAATTGATGCCCTCTGGAAACGGGAAAAGGAATTTGGGTTTCCAATTCAGAAAAGCTTTTGCCTATAATCGCTTTTTCTTCCAATCCTGTAATGATATTTTCAAAAAGTTTGTTACAACCCAGATATTTCCCGTCCCCATTTTTGTAAAATACAGGAGCCGGAATAGTATCCATCATTATTTTCATGAACTGAAGATGATTGCGAAGAGCTTTTTCAATCTGCTTACGTTCACTAATTTCTTTTCTAAGTTTCTCGTTTTTAAGGGAAATTTCCCGGGTCAGCCTTTTGAGCAAACTTTCCATAAGGGCATGTTTTTCGTCTTCTTCGATTTTAAGCCGCTTTTGGCCACTAATGTCAAACCCATAAAGGTCCACTGCGTCTTCTTCAAAAACCGGCTGAAAAGTAATCGAATAACTTTTCTCTTCCCCCTGAAACTCAAGCTCAGCTCTCTCTTTTTTCTCAAAAACAGCAGCTATGATATTTATAACTTTTAATGGGAGTTTTTTTCCTTTTTCCATGCCCCAGCTTTCAAGTAGCGGAAAAGCAGCTTCATTTGCAAAAAGAATTGTCCCCTCACGTCCCGCCCTGATTATAGGATTTGGGTTTTCGGAAAAAAAATGTTCCTTCTCATTTCCTTCCTTGCCTTCTTTATTTTGGGTTTTACAAGCTGTGATGCCGGACACACTCCCTATATTTTCTCTAGTTGTACCCATTTTTCCCACTATTTCCCATTGCTGCCAACTTGAAATTATAATTTGAAAGTTATGTAATGGCGAATCATCTTGTAAATATTTAACCACAACTACTTTATATTTTTGATATTTGCCCTTGAGGAGGGGAAAGATTCTGATCTTTTCCCAGCCCGCCAGCAAAAAAATTTATAAAAAAGAAAGCTTCTTAAAAAAACTATTCAATATTTTATTTGACATTTAGACTTTTTAAGTGGACTCGGCGGGATTTGAACCCGCGGCCTTCACGTTGCGAACGTGACGATCTACCCCTGATCTACGAGCCCGCAAAAAGAAAAATAGAAAAAGATATATAAATAAGTATTGCCGGACCTGAGCCCGGACAATGATTCTTCTTTAAAAGTTAGAGGCGTCCAAGTTCCAGAATCTGGATACTTTCGGCCCCTTCAACCTTTGCAAAAGCTTCTTCTACAGCTTCAGTTCCGCCTTCTTGATCCCCGACTATTACGGTTACGATAAGAGCTTTGAGCCCAAAAGCTATAGGTTCTTCCTGAATTTCCCCGTAGAGCTCGGAGCCTTCCGGTACAGCTGCTGCAAGCTTTTTCTTGAGAGCTTCAAGGTCGGTTTCCACATCTGCGGGCATGACTTTGATTTTTGCTGCTACTTCACCCATGCAGTATTACCTCAATCTTATCCTAATTTGACACTAAATTTGACTTATTATTCTTATTTGTGCATCCCAAAATATTCTTCTTGTGCTCAGGGCCCCTGAAAGCCACATGCAGCACAGGTATATACATTGCCCTGGTGCCTGCAACTTTTGCATCTTCCAATTTCCTTTCCGCAGTTTGGACAGGGAAACTTCACATAGCCTTTTTCAACAAGGTGGACCCCGCAAGAGGTACAGTGTTCGACTTTGTTTGACATATTATTCTCCAAGTAAATTTGTTTCAAATAAATGAAAGCTGCAATGAATACAGGTCTTTAGTGAGTACAGCTCTGAAGGAAACACTCCAGGACTGCCGTCAGTAAAGGTGCCAGGCAGGCTTCCTGCCTTTTTAGCACCCGGAAGTATTAAGCTCAAACAGAAACAAGGTTTCTGGAAACGGCCTGCTTCTTTTGCACTACTCATATACCATATCCGATTTAAATATTCCCCTTTACTACCGTTCCCAGAACAGGCTTTCCGAAAAGCGCTCCAGCAACTCTTTCCGGGAATTTTCCGTTCACAACCAGACAGTCCATGCGATTTTCCAGAAGAAAAGCAGGCAGAGCAGAGTCTGTACAGCTAAATTTCATTTGGGAAAGTTCAAAGGCCGAGATCTCTTTAAGCAGTTTGCTGTTCCTGAAAACTCCATCCACATCCGTAACTTTTACGAATTTTGCGCCCATCCTGCGGGCGACCCAAGCCGCAAGGCTATCTGAAGTCACGGTCCAAGAATGCGAAAGAGGATCCGTTTCTTTTATGAGGTTGTAGGGGAGAAGCACCTTAACTCCTTTTTCCGGATTTTCCGGAAAGCTTGTGCCCTTTGCTCCGCTTTTATCCATAAGGTAGTACGCGTACTGCTCCATTGAAAGAATCGCCATCCAGTGAGCGGCCTCGTTTCCGATCCCAAATTGTGTATCCGCAACCCTTATAGCATCTGCAAAGGGTCCTCCTCCCGGCACAATTAGGATTGAGGCTCTTTCCGAAAAGCGTTCAAGCAGCATTTTTATGAGATCAGGAGCCTCTTTTATAAGGCTGCCTCCAATTTTTACAACCACTTTCATTTCTTTCCAATCCTTTGGCAGCTTTATCCTTTCTGCGCAGGGCCTTGGTGTGCCCTTCGACTTTTATTTCAGTTTTACTCTTGCTCAAGCAGCTTGGCAGCAGCATAAGCTGGAAAGACTTTTGAGCGCAAAGCTCCCCAGTACTCGGCAACAGAAACGCACTCAAGGCCCAACCTTTTGGCCGCTTCCTGAATCATAAACTCCCCAAGCCCCGCTGAAACGACTTTTGTAAGCCCGTGCCTACCCGCAACTTCGGAAATTGCATTTTCGAGTTTTGTGATTTGCTTTTCTTTGGCCTGGCGAGCAAGCTCTAAGATTTCACTCTCAGAAATTTCAGAAAGGTCCGCACAGACTACCCGGGCAAGCCTTCGCATGGCCTCAGACCTGCTTTTCCCGGCCCCGTCTGCAGTCTCGCAGCTAAACTGCTCTTTGCTAATGTCGCCTAGAAGAAGGTAAACATCCGCAGTTGTTGCAAAAAGTTCAGAAGAAGGACAGCAGCTGCCGGCTTTAAATTCTACCTGTTCTAAAAGAGCCGCAAGATTCGTCCGGAGGGTTCCAGCATACAAAAGCTCCTTCCTAAGCAGCCTGGAAAAATCAGAGAGACCGGCTCTGGGCTCTCCTCCCAAAATAGGAATAAGATCGCTTGTTGTACTCCCCACATCCACAAAAAGACAATCTCCAAATTCGGCTCCAATCAGGCGTGCCGAAGCGGCCCAGTTTGCCGCAGCAAGGCTTCGGAGGGAGTCTCCTGTTTTGAAAAAATGACCCTTGCTATTGATATAGGAGACCTTTTCTTTTCCAAAAGCCTCTTCTACATTTTCCATGATAAACCGAATCCCTTCGGTTTTATCTTCAAAACAATCAGCAAGTTCCCCGGTCATAACCACAGCAAGTTTTTCAGGCTGCAAGCGGCTTGCAAGTTCTCCAAGAACCCTAGGAAGCTCCGTATTTTTCCAGAGAGGAAGATAATGCAGTTCAGTAAGTGTGCCGTCTGCAGAAGCCAGTTTGGTATTTGCGCCTCCGATATCAAGTCCTATAATTCCTGAGGACGTGCCCGAGGAATTATCTGAAATATTATCAGAGGGCTGAGCTGAAATTTCGCCCAATACCTTGTTTGAAATTTGATCTGAAGTCTTGTCTAAAGTCCGGTCTGATTTCTTATCTAATGCCATATCCGATTCCCTTTTTTCAAAAATTATTCTTGTTTCTGCCGGAAAAAGCTTTTAACTTCTCGCAAAATCACGAAAAGATTTCTCCGAGTCGATCCTTTGAAAATCGGAATTCTCCTTCAAGCTTCACGGAAGCCGGAAGTTTTCCAAAACGGTTTTGGAGCAGGAGGGCTCCGATTTCCTCTTTCATAACCCTACTTAGCGCAAAAAGCGAGGCCGTAGGCCGGGGGTTTACGTCTACGACATAGGGTCTTTCAGAAAGCACAATATCAACCCCAACGTACCCAGAACAGTTTAGGGTCTTTGCCGCGGCAAGGGCGGTTGCAAAGAGTTCTTCTCGGCTTGGGGTTTCAAAAGGAGTAAGGCTGCCGTTATACTTTATGCTGGAAACATTGTTTTCTAAATAATTTTTGGAGTTATTTTTGCTTCCTTTTTTTGCACTGAGCTGCGGAGTAAACTCAATAAACTGCCTGTTTACGGAAAGCGGGAGGGGATTTTTCCCGGCTATAAGACTCACGCTCAGGTGCAAGCCTTTGAGATACTCGCAGGCTATAAAGCCTTCCTTTGCCTCAAAATCCTTCACAAGATAAGTGGCTTCAGCTCCGCAACCGGAACGGGGTTTTAGAATATAACTCTTTTCAGGTTCAGACTTTGTAACGATTTTAGGAGTTGCAATCCCAGCCTTTTCAAGAAGAGCCGTACACTTTAGTTTATCTGCGCAACAAGCTGCAGCTTCCGGAGTACAGCCCAGATTTACAGTGTATTTTTCTAGGAGAGTATTAAGCTCAGAAAGCAAGCTGTCTGGAGCAATTAAAAGCCCGGCTGCGCATTCCTTGGCCGCTTTTTCAATTACAGCCCGGAAACTTTCCGCAGAAGACTTAAGCGGGATTCCAGAGCTCCCAATTTTCGTACCTGCCGTAGGATAGTACACCTCATGTCCAAGGCTTCCAAAACTCTGTGCCAAAGTTTCGAGCATTGCGGCCCCTTCGGGAATCAAGGACCTATCAGCCCCAGTTCCAATAGCGAATTCTGCAATCAGGATCTTCATCGGGAATGAAAAATCTGTTATTTTATATTATTGTTTGGCCTGCCCTGCTCCTGCTTGCCTTTTAGGCCGGAATCCCCCTCAAACCCTGAGCTTCAAAAAGCCTTTTTTTCCAGATTCGGGCAAAAATTTCCTGAAATTTGTCATAATGAAATGTTTTATTCTGAAAAATATTATATATTATGTAATATTAGTGGGGGCTGTGAGCGGGTCTTTTTTGCAGAATAACCCCCCAAACTCATATCCCCCAACTATTCCCCAAAATACTCCCCAAACCCGCTCACACCTTTTTCTCTTCTCGTATTAATAAATCCTATTCTTTTCTCTTATTAAGCCCTATTCAGCTTTTTTTAAAAGAATTAAAGTTAAAGGATTTTAGATAGTTTGGATGTTAGAAATCAGAAAGAGTCATCTGGCTTTTTTCAGGCTTTTCGGACTTCTTTTTCTCAGAAGTTTCGACAGAATCTTCATCTTTTAAGGCTTTTTGAGCTCCCGAAACTTTTTGAGCTCCTAAGGCGCTATCAAAGGAATTTTGAGAATTTTCCGATTCCTGTTTTTCCGAAACTCTTTTTTCCAACCTCTCTTTTTTAATTACTTCTAAAGCCGAGATCGGAGGCTGTAAAGGGCTTTTTCCAGTTAGTGTTGCAAGATTCTCAAGGGTTTTTTGTTTTTCCGGGCTTTTCCGACCTATAAAATCCTTTCTGGCATATTCTGAAGTAGAAAATACCTTAATTTCTCCATATCTTTCTTGCAAACTCCGGAGCTCTTGAGCCGAATCATAGACCTTTTGGAGTTTATTGCTCAACTTCTTGCTTCCAGTAAGGTACATAAGCTCTTCCAGCTCAAGCCCAAGCCCAGCCGTTATATCCACAGCATAAGCCTCATTCTTTGCCATTTTGGAATAGACGTCTAGAAGCTCGGCTCTTGAAGAATGCAAGGATTCAAAGCAATGTGCTCCGATTTTTATGGCCAAATTATCCCGCCTATTCCGGTTCGCCCGAGTCTGACCCCTTCTCCTCCAAAGCGAAGGAGGCTGAAATTTTATAAAACCTCGATAAGGCCTTGACTTTGCAGCCACGATTCCGCGAACCATCAACACATTTGCATATCTCCACATTCCATAATTTTGGCGTTTTCGAACCCGACCCAAAAAACGATCCGCTTTTGCAAGATAGGCATATCCGGTCCTGATATCGTCTAAATCTTCTCCTGCATATTGCTGAGGTAGATTCTCATCGATCCATTGCACAAGCTCTTCTGGACTTTCTTCAAGCCCGTAAGCCGCTTTAAGAGCTTGCTTTGGATCCTTGCTCTTGAAAATCATTTTCAGAGCCTTAAAGATATTTTCCTTTACGTCTCTTTCCGCAGTTAGGATATCAGAGGCTTCAAGAAGCTTCTTTCCGCTTGCTGCAGCCTGAAGATCGTTTATTGCGCTCCTTAAATCTCCGCCTGCGTTTTCCGCAAGTTTCAGGAGCGCATCAGAACTGCAACAAATAGCTTCCGCGGCACAGATCTGCCGGAGTGCCGGGACTATTGAACGACTCTGCACAGAATTGAATTTAATTTCCAGACACAGGTTTCGAAGGGTAGGACTAAGCCCATAGCTATCGTTTGCAATGAGCACAATCGGCTGAGCTGTGGTTCGAATGATTCCGGAAATTGCTCGCATCCCGCCTCGATCCGAATTGCCATGGAGATTATCGGCTTCATCAAGAATAATAAGTCTTCGGTTTCCGTAAAGGCTGTTCATAGAAGCTGCAGAACCAGCTATTTTTTCAATAACCTTTGCGGTGCGCTGGTCGCTTGCATTAAGCTCGATCGCCTCCCAATCCAGATCCAGAGCAAGCGCATGGGCAGAAGAAGTCTTGCCTACCCCTGCGGGCCCGTGGAGGATTACCGCTTTTTTTTCAGGGAGTTTTCCAGAGGCCCAAGTTTCAGCCCAAGTCCTAAAATCCTGCACTGCCTTTTTGTTTCCCACAATAGCCTGAAGGGTCCGGGGGCGGTATTTTTCAGCCCATTCAATAGATTCTGTCATTTGCAACCATACTCATAAAAAAGGGAAAATTAATTAATGTTTGTGTTTCTTCTCCTAAGAACTACTTGAAATCTTTCAAAGTTTCTGATCGCTATGGATAACAACGGAATGAACGAACTGCTCAAAGCAATCGAAAAACGAGCCCTTGAAAACAGGGCAAAGGTGGCTATGGGAATTCGCTTCCCGACCCCGAAACTCCTCGAAAGTGCAAAAAAAGCTCAGGAACTGGGTTTTGCAAGAGTTGTCCTTGTGGGCGACCTTGGCGAAATCGAAAAAATCGGGACTGAGCTTGAAGTTGTAGATAGCAAAGAACCTGAAAAAACCCTTGTGGAACTGCTTGCGGCAGGCAAAGTCGATGCCGCAATCCGGGGGACTGCAAATGCGTCTGATACGCTTTTTCAGCTCAAAGAAAGGCTGGGGCTGGACAAAATCTACAGGCTTACCCTGCTACTTACTGCTGATGGAACTCCTTTTTTCCTGGCGCCTGTGGGAATTGATGAAGGCAACTCTCTAGGAGACAAACTGCAACTTGTAACGCTTGGAGCTGAGCATATCCAAAGATTCGGAGTAGAGCCCATTGTGGGAGTACTCTCAGGGGGCCGATTGGGCGATGTAGGCCGAGACGATAGAGTTGATCGAACCCTGGCCGATGGGGAGTTTATCACCCAACGGGTCTTAGAAATGGGGCTTCGGGCCAAGCATTATACAATACTTATAGAAGACGCCATAAGGGAGGCTAACTTTATCGTGGCTCCAGACGGGATTTCAGGGAACCTAATCTTCCGGACAATAGCCTTCCTTGGCGGCGGAGACGGCCTTGGAGCTCCGGTGCTTATGGAAGATTATGTATTTGTAGATACTTCAAGAGTAGGCGGACATTTTACCAAAGCTCTCATGCTTGCAAGTGCGCTTGCTCAGCTGAAAAAGGAAAGAAAAGAGGCGATGAATTGAAGAGGCTTGCGGAAAACTGGCCGCTTGTAAAAGGGGATTATACTATAGGAGAGCCGACTTCAAGGCTTGCAGTCGTAACTCTTGCAAGCGAGCTTAAAGCCTCCCCAGAGGCTGCAATCTGGGGCAGTGCAAAAACCGAAAACCTTGGCGTTGAAAAATTAGTCGTAAACGTTATTTCAAATTCGAATATTAGATATGTTCTGGTTTGCGGAACCGAGTCCCGGGGCCACCTGGCAGGCCATTCTCTGCTTGCGCTTCACGCAAACGGAATCGATGCAAAAGGCCGAATTATTGCATCGGAAGGGGCAATTCCTTTTATAGAAAATATTTCAAATGAGGCTATAAAACGCTTCCAGCGCCAGGTAAGTATGCTTGATCGGATAGGGCTTATTGAACCCGAAAAAATCCAAAAAATCGTGGAGAAATATAAAGCTCTTGGAGAACCTTATCCGGAAGAGCCGATGCTTGCCTGCCCTCCGAAAAAAAGGCCGAATCCAAGCTTGATTGAAGGTCCTGTACAAGGAGACATCTTAATTTCTAAGGATTTTGTAATGGATGCGGCTTCAGGACTTATCTGCTCGACTTGTGAAAAAGAGTATTGAATTCTCGAGGACTAAAAAATGTTCAGGTTTCAAAAGGAACAGGAAATCGTAAATATTGCAGGCGTAAAAGTGGGAGGTCAACCTGGAGAGCTTCCGACCGTGCTTGCAGGAACCATATTTTATAATAAGCACGAAATTGTAGAGGATGCGGCAAAAGGCCTTTTTGACAAGCAAAAAGCTGAAAAGGTTCTTAATCTGCAGGAAAACGCCTCAGATGAGACAAAAAATCCCCAAATGGTTCATATCTACGGGACAACCCCAGAAAGTATCTGCCGCTATATCGATTTTGTTGCCGAAGTTTCGGACGCTCCTTTTCTAATTGATTCTTCCGAAGGACAAGTCCGGGCACATGCAGCCCGGTATGTAAGTGAAATAGGGCTTTCCGATCGAGCGGTCTATAACTCAATTAATATGAGCATAAGTGAAAGCGAGCTTAAAGCCCTTGCCGAATCCGAACTTGACAGTTCCATTATTCTTGGATTTAATGCGATGGATTCCTCTCTTCAGGGGAGGATGGCCATGCTCGAGGAAGGAGCAAACCTGCTTGACCGGGGACTCCTTTCGATTGCAGAGGAATGCGGAATCGTCAACAAGTTGATTGATCCAAGTATTACTCCCCTGGGCGATGGTGCAGGAGTGGCTCTCAGAATGACCCTTACTGCAAAAGCAAAATGGGGGCATCCAACTGGCTCTGGCATTCATAATGCCCCCTCGGCCTGGAGTTGGCTTCAGAAGAAAAAAGAAAAAGACCCTCTCCTCTACAAAATTTGCGACATAGGCTCAACCTGCCTCCAGCAAGCCGCAGCTGGAGACTTTATCCTCTATGGCCCAATAGAAAATGCTCCTTATATATTTCCAATGGCTGCAATGGGGGATATTATGATTGCAGAAGCCGTAAGAGATCTCGGCATCGAGCCTTCGACAAAACATCCCT
>Ga0265294_10005260_pt1 | contig 15825 bp, 10 predicted proteins | sample MunlanPumphouse3_FD_192504 | JGI IMG/M metagenome (GOLD analysis project Ga0265294, IMG submission 192504) | Groundwater microbial communities from a municipal landfill in Southern Ontario, Canada - Pumphouse #3 | ecosystem: Environmental > Aquatic > Deep subsurface > Groundwater | place...
AATACAATATGGAATAACGTTAAAGGTATATCGTTAATGAATGTTTCAAGTATGTCTGTGATAGGAAATAATACAATTCAACAAATATACGATAATATTGAGTGTGAAGTATATGCATCTGGCATCGCTTTCCCCGCTCCATTTAGATATAATTCAATTGTAGATGAAGATAATAATGGTAATCCATCCGACCCATTGTTATATTATAATGCATCTGCCCAATCATTTGGGGCACTACTAATAGATATTAGTTGTAATTTTTGGGGAAATAATTTTATTTCGAGTGAAGATTTATACCCTGCGAATAGATTTTCATATCTCCCTTTTATGATACCGGGTAATTCTTTTAAAAATATTTCTGATATTGAACAGTTGTATAATGCAGCGGGTTTAGCTGTTGAAAAAGGTAAATATAATGTTGCCGATTCTGTTTTTAAAGTAATAATAAAATATTATCCTCAAAGCAGTTTTGCATCAGCTTCTATGATACGATTATTAGCATTAGAAGAAAAGCATTGTAATAACTTTTATAAATTAAAAGAATATTATCAAAGTATTAATGACAGTGTTCTATTAAAATTATCAAACATATTAATTAATAAATGCGATGAAAAAAATATGGATTGGCAAAGTGCTATAGCTTGGTATGAAAATATTATTATTAATCATGAATCAATAGAAGATAGTATATTTGCAGTAATTGATTTAGAATCTTTATATTTACGAATGAGTCCATTAAAATTCGTTGGAAATATGAAAGAACATGTTCCGGAATCCATACAAGATTTTGTTACTAATCGTAATTATCTTTTGTCATTACTGCCTGAGCAAAGAGTCACCGGTACGTCAGCACCTTCGGAATATCCTCCGGTACAAGATGTCTCCGTAGAAAATAATGGGGAAAATTTTATTACGGTTTCGTGGAATTATCCGCAGGGGTATCCGATAGAAACTGAAATATTGTCGTGGTGTCAAAGTGAGCATGGCGATTTTGTTGGCGCAAGTCAATTTACAGGTGATTTTGTCCATAGATTTGAACCTGAAGATATTCAAAATTATGTGGGCTGGACAATTAAGTCTATTATAATTATTCCACGCGAAGCAGAATATCAATATTCTGTAAAAGTTTGGACAGGAGATACATTTTACGATATATCCGAAATAATTGAACAGCCGTTAGACGAGCCGATATATAATGAGGAAAACACGGTTTCTTTAAGTACAGGGGTTGTTATTGAAGCGAATAAAGAAGTTGTAATCGGTTTTCATACATATACGGATATTTATTGGGGATATCCTGTGGCAATTGATAATGGTCCGGTTATTCAAGGCAAAGGAGATTTATACAAGCTTTACATAAATGGATACCCGACACAATGGGAATCTTTTTATGAGACATCAGGTATCAACTCTAATTTTTATGTAAAAGCAATTGTCCAAAGTCCTACCGGAGATAAAAAAATATTAGGAGCTAAAGTGCCGGTGTCAAATAAAGAAGAGATATTGTCGGGTTATAATGTCTATCGCGATAATGAGCTTGTATGTGAAATTACCGACTACAATATTCTCAATTATTCAGAAGACCTTGAAGATGCTCAGAATGTACTCATTAATTATTGTGTATCAGCTGTATATGGCGAAAACGAATCGGAAAAAGAATGTGCTTCAATATATTTAAGTATAAATGACAGCCATGAAATTACGACACTAAGCGTTTATCCTAACCCTGCAAATACCGAATTTAATATTGAAGGTGATAACATCGTCAACATAAAAATTTACAGCATGACGGGGCAGCTTGTTTACGAAGACAAATCTTCATTACAAAAAGTGATTGTAAACACCGCTGATTTTACTGCCGGTATATATTTCGTGAAAGCTACCGACAACAATGGTGTGATATTCGGGAAGAAAATAATTGTAGCAAAATAGATGTTTTTATTATATGGGGCAGATATATTAAACAAATCTGCCATTTTGCTCCTTGATTCTGCCGCTTATCTCTTCGATTTTTACTTTGTACACGCCAACATTTCGGACGGAAGGTGCGCCGTATTTAAAATCATTTTTGCCGGTATATTTCTCCATTACTTTGTTTAAAATGGAGACTTTCTCGTCATAATTATCGACAAAGCTAAGATGTCCGTAGATGATTACACTTTTATAGTTCATCCCATAACTACAAGCCATCTTTTTATCTTGATGATAGATGCTGCCATCGCAGCAAAAGCAAAGACAAACCTTAGGATTATGTTTCAGAATATCGATTTTTCTGCCTGTAGAAGCACCGTGCAGATAGACAAACTCATCATTGAAAGCAAAGTTCATTGGCACAACATAAGGCATGTCGCCATCGACCATAGCGAGGCTGCAATAACGAGCTTGCAACATGATGTCAACGAGGTCGTTTTTATTATCTATTATTTTGTGAGACATGGGAGTATCGTTTTGTGTTTAATGTTGAATGTTGAATCTGACCGACCGATGAAACAATAAAAAGATTGCGAGCTAAGCTCGCAATCTTTTTATTGTTTCATCGGTTTAAGGTCTTCAGCTATTGTCAGATGAGCTTCGGTAGCTTCCTGCACCTGTTCCGGAGTAAATTCGGGGTTGATTTCTGTAAGAACAAGTCCTTTCGGAGTAACTTTGATAACGCCCATTTCGGTGATAATCAGGTTAACTTGTCCGGCAGCTGTCAGCGGCAATGTACATTCTTTCAGAATTTTAGGTTTACCTTTTTGAGTATGTTCCATAGCGAGGACAACTTTTTTAGCACCTACGATAAGGTCCATTGCGCCGCCCATGCCGGGTGTTAATCTTCCGGGGATAATCCAATTAGCTAAGTTGCCTTTTTCATCAACTTGGAAAGCACCTAAGAAGGTAGCATCTACGTGTCCGCCGCGGATGATACCGAAAGAAGTGGCACTGTCAAAAGTTGAAGCATCAGGAGTAAGGGTTATGTAACCGCCGCCGGCGTTGATAAGGTCATAATCTTCTTGTTCCGGTGTCGGAGTTGGTCCTAAGCCCATAGCTCCGTTTTCGGTCTGAAGTATAACATGAATGCCTTCAGGTAAAAAACTTGGAATCATGGTTGGTAAACCAATGCCGAGGTTTACCACATCACCGTCATTTAATTCGAGAGCTGCTCTACGAGCAATAATCTCTCTAATCTCATTTTTATCCATAATAATTATATTTATTGGTTAATAATTTGTTTTTTTTGATTGATTACAGATGACATCTCCTTCATTGAAAATGTCGTCTTATACATTTATTTTTTTTTACGTTTCACCATTTCTTGGGCGATAAAAGATGCTACATCGTCTGCATAAGAGTTCATGCCGAAGCCGGCATCGTAGCCGAGTTCTTTAGCTAATTCGTGAGTGATGCGCGGACCGCCGCAGACAAGTATCACTTTATCTCTAAGTCCTTCGGCTTCAAGCATTTCAACTAACTCGACCATGTTTTTTATATGTACGTCTTTTTGGGTGACAGTTTGAGAAACCAAGAGTGCATCTGCTTTTAATTCAATAGCTTTAGCTATAAAATCTTCGTTTAGCACTTGACTACCCATATTTAGGGCGTCAAACATTTCGTAGCGTTCTAGTCCGTAGTGACCTGCATAGCCTTTCATGTTCATAATAGCGTCGATGCCTACAGTGTGTGCGTCTGTGCCGGTACTTGCACCTAAGACAACGATAGGTCTGCCTATATTTTCTTTGATATATTGGTCTGTTTCGTCCATGCTCCACGTTGTAGATTCCACTTTAGGAACGTGTATTGCGGTAAAATCTACTGTATGTGTGCAGCTGCCGTAGCAGTTGAAGAATGTGTAACCCGGTGTCAGTTCTTTATAAAAGACGACAAGCGGGTTTTCGAAGCCCATTTTTTTCAGCAATTGTTTTGCTGCTTCAACAGCTTCATTTCCTGCCGGTACAGGCAGAGTAAAACTTATCTGAGTTTTACCATCGTTCATTGTATCGCCGTAAGGCTTAACTTGTTTTAAGTCAAGAGTTTTGTCAAATTCTTTTGACTCCATTGAATATAAACCGCCGCTCATAACTATTTTCTGTTTTTCATTAAATCAATAAATGGGTTCATATAATTAGAACCTTTTTCTGTAACACCGGCTAATCCTTTTCCGCCGTTTTTTGGTCTTTTGATGTCTGCAAATATGCCTTTTTCAAGGGCTGTAAACAGACCTTCTTTTTCGAGGTTTTCGAGTAAATTGATGGATTTGTCTAAGACGAATTTAGCTCTTTCTTTTATGATGCCGCCATCTTTAAATTCTACTTCGTTGCCAATGTCGTGCATATTGTTGAAGATATATTTGGCGTTTTCTATTGACAGGTAGCGGTCGCTCATAAACGGAGTGTGAATAGCTTCGGTGAGCATTCCGAGCAGCTGTATACCCTGACCTGTCCATATTGATATTTGGTTGAACAAAGCATCTTGAATATGTCCGCGGAAGATGTTACCTGTCATAAACTTAGTAGGGGGCATATATTTTAGAGGTGCTTTAGGAAATATTTCTCTTGTCATTTGAGCTTGAGCTAATTCGTAGAGGAAGCCGTTTTTCAGTTGCGGGTCCATTTCAAAAGCGTGACCAAGTCCCATCTGTTCTTCGGGTAAGCCGGCAAGTAGTGCGAGTTGCTCGTTAATCAGGTCGGAAGACAACACTGTGTGAGCTTCTTCAAAAGCATCGGCAGTAGTCAGATAATTATCTTCGCCGGTATTTATTATCACGCCTGCAAATCCGTTGATGACACGTGAGAAATACTGGTCGACAAGTGTGCGTTGCATGTTGATGTCTCTGAACAGAATACCGTAAAGGGCATCGTTGAGCATTACATCAAGACCTTCTAAAGCTCCCATGACGGCTATCTCCGGCATACAAAGTCCGGAGCAATAGTTACATAATCTGATATATCTTTTTACTTCATCACCAACTTCATCGAGGGCTTTACGCATTATTCTGAAATTTTCCTGAGTAGCATAAGTGCCGCCGAAGCCTTCTGTTGTAGCACCGTAAGGGACATAATCCAACAGACTTTGTCCGGTGGTACGGATAACTGCGATGATATCAGCACCCTGACGAGCAGCAGCTTGCGCTTGAACTACATCTTCGTAGATGTTGCCGGTGGCGACTATTACGTAAAGATAAGGCTTAGCACCTTCACCGACAGTGGCAATAAAATTTTCACGTTTGCTGCGTCTGTCTTTTATCTTTTTGATGGCTGCATCTAAAAAAGGCTTTAGAGCTGCCGATACTTCTTCTTGCGAATGAACGTTAATTGCTTTTAAATCAAGCTTTCCGACAGCAATGTTTTCAGCTATCTCTTGTGGTGTCAGCCCTGTCTCAATTACTGCATTACCAAGAATAAAAAATACGCCCTCACCAAGGATGCCAGCTGTATGTAGCTCATCAACAACTATGTTTGGAAGAGGAACAGCGTTTTGGTCAACACCATCAATGCCGAGTAAACGACAAATAGTGCGTTCGACAGCAACTGTTGTATAGCCATCAACAAATTTCTGTACATCACCTGCTATCTTGCCGGCGATGTGCTTGGCATACTTAACTCTTTCAAAATCAATTCCTAATTTACTTTTTTGCATACTGTTATTTATTTAACCGTTAAATATGCAAAGTTAAGGTTTTTTTTGAAAATACAGATATTTCAACGAAAGAAATTACAAAAGAACTTCAATTTTTCGCACTTCTTATTTGAAATTTTATGTTTTACAAAATAAATGTTTACCTTTGCGTTGAAAAATCAATTATATCAAGTCATGATAAGAAAATATCCTATAGGAATACAGAGTTTTGAGAAAATTATTAATGAAGGTTATCTTTATATCGATAAAACCGAATTTGTATACAACTTAGCCCATACAGGAAATATATATTTCCTCAGCCGTCCGCGGCGTTTTGGTAAAAGCCTGCTGCTTTCGACAATGGAAGCATATTTTCTTGGAAAAAAAGAGCTGTTCAAAGGACTGAAAATAGACAAATTGGAAAAAGAATGGATAAAATATCCGGTTCTGCATTTGGATTTTAATGCAGAAAGATACAAGACCGCTGAAGATGTGGACTTAATTATTAATAGGCATTTGAATTTATGGGAAGATATTTATGGCAAAAATGAAAGAGAAATTTCACATTCCGACCGTTTGATTGGCATCTTACAGCGTGCTAAAGAAAAGACCGGTCGTCAGGTGGTTGTGCTTGTTGATGAATACGACAAGCCGATGCTGCAAGTGATGCACGATGCCGCAATGCTCGATGAGTATAGAAGTATATTCAAAGGCTTTTACGGCATTTTTAAAACAGCAGACCCTTATCTTAAGTTTGTATTTTTGACCGGTGTCACAAAATTCGGCAAAGTCAGCGTATTCAGCGACTTAAACAACCTGAACGACATCTCGATGTGGTCTGAGGTTGAAGGTGTCTGCGGCATCACAAAAGATGAAATGCTTAACAACTTTGATAAAGATATACATGAGTTGGGTAAAAGTAACGATTTAAGCTACGAAGAAACATGCCAAGAGCTGAAATTATGGTATGACGGCTATCATTTTTGCGAAGACAGCGAAGGCATATATAATCCGTTCAGCTTGTTAAATGTTTTTCAGAAAAAAAGATTTCAAGATTATTGGTTTGCAACCGGCACACCGACATTTCTTGCAAACATGCTGAAAAAAGGCAACTACAATATGATAGATGTAGAAAAATCTAATATGAGAGATATAGACATGTTAAAGATAACTGTAGATTCCGGAGATCCTGTGCAAATATTGTATCAGAGTGGCTATCTGACAATAAAAAATTACAACAAAAGATCCGGCGTTTATACTTTGGGATTTCCAAATCAGGAAGTTAAAGAGAGCTTTTACGCATGTCTCGCTCCTGTGTTCTTAGAAGTAAGACCCGAAAAAATCATGTCTGTCAGCATTGACATCAAAAACCGCCTTTTAGATGACGACATTGACGGCTTTATAAATATCATGAAAGATTTTTTACCTAAAATACCTTATTTTTTTCATAGCAATCAAAAGACTGATGAACGCCATTTTCAGGAGATATTCTATATATTATTATTGTCTGCAGGTTTAGTTTCTCGTGTGGAAGAATATTCCGCACTTGGACGTTCCGACATAATAGCTGAAAGCGATATTTCTGTATTTGTCTTCGAACTTAAGATGGACAAGCCTGTCGAAGAAGCTATGCAGCAGATAGAAAACAAGGCATACATCGAGCAATATCGTGTTACCAAGAAAAATCTTTATGCAATAGGAGTGTCTTTTAATTCTGAAAAACGTTGTATTGAAGATTATAAGTTTAAGGCTATTGTATAGTAATTGTTTAATGTTTAGGAAGGATATTTGAACTCTGGAATTAATGAAAATCTTACATACCGCTGATTGGCATTTGGGACAAAATTTTTATTGTTTTGATAGAACTAATGAGTATATCGACTTTTTTCGACAGCTGAAGGGCATTGTCGCTGAAGAACAGCCCGATGCGCTTGTGATTTCAGGCGACATCTTCGATACTGCCGTTCCATCTAATGCTATCGTGAAATTATATAATAATGAGTTGATAGATATTGTCAAAAACAGCCCTGATATGAAAATAGTAGTCATCTCCGGCAACCATGATTCGCCATCAAAGTTGGAAGTTGCGGAGTCGCTGTGGGCTAATTTTAATGTCTCTATAATTGGAACTCTCAACAAAGTTGATAATTGTTATAATTATGATAAACTGATAGTGCCTGTAGTGCATGATAATGAGACTATTGCATATATACTCGCTGTGCCTTATATACATGCGTCTAATTATCCGCCGTTGGGCGATTCTTATGCTGATAAGGTGGCAGGCTTATATAAACTGCTGTTGTTTCGTATCGCCGATAGACCTGATAACGTGCCGGTTATTGCTTTGGGACATCTTTCTGTGGCTAATGCCGATTTTTCAGGACATAAGGTGGTGAAATATTCTGATAATGCTGATGACTTAATGCCTATTATAGGCGGAGTCGACAGCGTAACTGCCGATGTGTTTGATGATGCTTTATCTTATGTCGCACTCGGACATTTCCATCAGGCACAGCACCTTGGACAGGAAAATGTCAGATACGCAGGCTCGCCGATTGCTGTCTCGTTCGATGAAAAGTATAAGCATTTTGTTACCATTGCCGAATTTAACGGTGCTGATTTAAAGGATGTTAGATTGAAAGAGATAACGCCTTTGAAGCCGTTGTTCGATATTGCTGATAAGGCTGTGCCTTTTGAAGATGCTAAAAAAATGGTTGCTGCGTTACCAAACGACTTGTCTGCTTATCTGCGCGTTAACGTACTTGTCGAAGGTGTCAATATTCCGAATATGTTTGAGCAAATTAGTGAACTTACTGAAAATAAGAAGGTTAATTTGTGCTTGGTGAGACCTGTCTATCCTGAAACAGAGGCAAAACAGTCTCCGTTTTTGGTGGAATCTGTCGCTCATTTTAAAGAGATGTCACCTTTGGATATTGCAAATTATGTGTATAAAGAGAAATATTCTATTGAGATGCCGGATGAGCTAAAAAAGTGCTTTAGCCTTGTAATCAACGAATTGTCAACAGAAGAAGGGGTATAAGATGAAAATAGTAAAGATTAGTATTACCAATTTGGCGGCAATAGAGAAGGCTGAAATAGATTTTGAGAGTGCGCCGCTTGCTAACGAACCTCTTTTTTTGATTTGCGGAGAAACAGGTGCCGGCAAAAGTACAATTTTAGATGCTGTCTGTTTGGCTTTATATGATAATATGCCTCGTTTGTTATATGCTCCTAATGAGGATTTTACGGAATCGTTGACTGCAACTGCAAAAAAATCTAAGGCTGCCGATGCTGAAGATGGACAGAAAAGAGTAGAACAAATTACAGTAAAAGTTAATGATACGCGCAACATTTTACGGCGTGGAACAGGTTTTGGACAGGCAGAAGTTATATTTGAAACTGATGGCGATAATCGCTATAAGGCAACATGGACAGTTAGTCGTGCTCATTCAAAACCTAACGGCAAATTGCAAGTGCGCACACGCCGCCTCGAAAATCTGAAAACAGGAGATGTCACAAGCTCTATAGACACTTGTAATAAAGAAATTGTAAATTTAATAGGCTTGAATTTTGAACAGTTTACCCGAACTGTACTGTTGGCACAAAATCAATTTGCAAAATTCATTAACGCTAATGAAAATGAGAAGTCGGCTATCCTTCAGATGCTCACAGGAGTAGATGTATATTCGAAAATATCAAGGAAGATTTTTACAAAATATAATGATATTAAAAATGAGTTAACTGTATTAAAAAAAAGTGCCTCTAATGTTACTTTGTTGTCCGCTGAAGAAATCCAAAATATAGAGAATGAAATTTCATCTTTGAAAAATAAATTTATTGAACTCGATGGCTATAAAAATCAGCTGAAGAACAACATTCAATGGCTTTCGGATTTTGAGCGTAAACAGTCTGCTTATACAAACAGCCTTGCTGACGTAAGTGCCGTTTCTGAAAAATATAATTCTGATGAAACTAAGATTATCAAAAGTTTGTTGACAAAGTATGATACTACTTCAGATGTCAGACAAATGGTGAGTAAAAAGTTAACTGCGGAGAAAGATTTGATTGCGTGGAAAGATAAAATGCAAGTCTGTAAAGAGGAGTTCGGTAGGGCAACGGCTTTGAAAAACAGGCTGAATTTATATATAGAAAAATTGAAACAGGATATTTCCGAACTTGATATTTTTATCCAAAAAGAAGATAAAAATAAGTCGATGTATGCAGAGACAAATACCATTGTCGGACTTTTTAATCAAATAAAAGATTATAATGATACAAATGAAAAGTATAAGAAATCAATACAACTGATTCATAATGAATTAGATGATAATTATAAACTTCAGGATAAAAGTAAACAAGACACTGATGAGTTGAAGCAGAAATTGGAAAATGCCAATATTGTTTTAAATTCTAAAACTGAAATTGTTGATAGCTTTGATAATAAGGGTGTTATACTTAAACGTACAGAATTTGTTAATGACAATGTTTTAATTTCTGAGATTAAACATCATGCTGCCGATGTTGCTTTGGTTTGTAAAAACATAGAGGATGCAACAAAGAAGCGGAATGATTTGTTTAAGGAGTTAAATGATTTAGAATGTAAATGTGTTGATTTACAGGCTGTCGAGCGGGAAAGTAAGGTGGCTTTAGATGTTAGTAAAAATTTATATGATGTTCAGAAACTTACAACTGTCGAATGGGTAAAAGAAGCGAGAGCGAGTTTGAAGCCCGGAGTTGCTTGTCCTGTTTGTGGTAGTACTGAACATAAATATGATGAAAACTATGAGTTGAGTTCGGAACTTCTCAGCAAGGCAAAGTCTTGCGCCGATGAAGCACAAAGCACTTGGATAGAGGCTAATACAAATCTGCAAAGAACTGAAGCTCGAAAAATACAGTGCGAAACGGAATATAATGATATTATAATCAGTTTGGAGAATTTGCAGAAAGATTTGGAAAATAAAAAAGCCAAATTGTCGGAATCGCTTAAGACGTTGGAAATTTCCGATACTGATGAATTGGAAAAAATATCAATGGAACTTATTGCCAGAAAAGATAATAATGACAAGAATATCAGTTTGTTAGATGCTAAATTGAATGAAATACAGCTTTTGAATACTGAGATAATATCATTACGAGAAAAAGTAAAATCTAAAGAGAAAGATTATAATGATTCTATGGATAAGTTGCAGAAAATCAGCAATAATATTAACGAACAGGAGAATAAAATCAATACTAATACATCATTGATTGAACAAAATTCGCAGAATATTACTGCAAATATGTCCAAGTTGGAGACGTTAATAACTTTGCATGATTGGAAAGAGCAGTGGGCTGAGACAAAAGATGCTTTTGTGTCGAATCTTATTGTTAACAACAATAAATGGGTGGAGAGTAATAATAAATTAGTGAAATTTAATGACGATTTACAGAAATATCTTTCCTGTTATAATAGTTGTGAAGTGATGTATAATGAAATTATTACTTTAGATAGTTCTATTCAAAATGCTGATATTAATGTAGATGGAAGTAAGAAATGTTCGAGCCTTGAGCTGCAGAATATGTTTGCATCGCTGAAGACGAATATAGAGACGGCACAAAATCAAATAACTAAAGCACATCAGGATATAGATGAAACGGAACAATCTGTAAATCAGTTTATTGCTGATTATTCTTGTGAAAATGGAGAGCTTACATATAATGAAATATTTGATTTAATGAAGTTAAGTAATGAAGATGTGAGTAGTAAGCGTAATTATTTGATGTTATTAGAGAAGAGTCTGTCGGAGGTTGAGACGAAAGTTAAAGTTTCTGTGGAAGAGTTGGAGCTTCATCAGCAGTCGAAAAACAAACCTTCGTTAGAAGAAACGCCGGAGACGTTGAGTGAAAAGCTGAGTGCGCAAGAGGTTGATATAGCGACTGTTAATGAAAGTCGGATTAAGTTGGAAACTCAACTTGAGACTAACAGAAACAATATAAAACAGAGGCAGGCTGTGGCATTGGAATTGGAAGCCAAGAGTGAGGAGTATGGGTATTGGGCAACGCTTAATGATTTGTTTGGCTCTGCGACCGGTGCCAAGTTCAGGAACATAGCGCAGGCGTTTACATTGCGTTTTTTGCTCGAAAAAGCTAATTATCATTTAGCAACTTTAAGCGATAGGTATCGTTTGAGGTGTCAGACGGATTCGTTGAGTTTGCTTATTGAGGACAACTATTCCGGTGGCGATGTCCGTCCGGCTTCGACTTTGTCGGGCGGTGAGTCGTTTTTGGTGTCTTTGTCGTTAGCTTTAGGCTTGTCTTCACTAAATGACGACCGCTTGCGGGTAGATACCTTATTTATAGATGAAGGCTTTGGCACGTTGTCGGAAGATTGTCTGTCGGTGGTTATGGATGCTTTGGGCAGACTTCAGGGACAGGGCAGAAAAGTCGGTATCATAAGCCATGTAGCGGAGTTGCGCGAGAGGATTAAAGTACAGATAAGAGTTAATAGAATCGACAATGTCCGCAGCAAAATAGAGGTAGTTTCTAATTAGGCTTTGTCTTCTGCATTTTGCTTTTTAAGCAGGTCGCGGATTACTTCGCCGGCAATCATGCAGCCAAAAATAGCCGGCAGGTAAGATATAGTTCCTCGTACAGAGCGTTGGTTGTTAGCTCCCGATGTGGTGATGACGGCATCAGGGTTGGGCGTTTCCGTAGAAAAAACTACTTTTACGTTTTTATAGATGCCGTTTTTGCGTAGCCGTTGTCTGAAAGCGGCGGCTAATCCGTCATTATAGGTTTTAGAAATGTCGGCAACTTGAATTTTGGTTGGGTCTATACGTCCGCCGGCACCCATAGAGCTGATTATCGGGATGTTACGCGTTATTGCTCCAAGACATAAAGCTACTTTGGGAACTAAAGTATCTATGGCATCGATGATGTAGTTAAAGTTTTCACTATCAAGTAGTTCAGCTATGTCGGCGGCGGTTAAGAATTTGTTGATTGTATTTATCTGCAGCTGTGGGTTTATGTTTTTAAAATGCAGTTTCAGAACTTCTGTTTTGCACATTCCGACAGTTTTGTGGGTAGCAGGAAGCTGCCGGTTGATGTTGGTTTCGCTCACTGTATCGCCGTCAACGAGGGTTATTTTGCCGATGCCTGCGCGACAGATACACTCGGCACTATAAGCACCGACACCGCCGGTGCCTACTATCAGTATGTTGCCGGCAGATAATGTCTTAACACCATCTTCGCCAATAAGTAATTCGGTACGTGACTGCCATTCGTTATTCATCATGTATGTTGTTGTCTTCTTTATATTCTTTGATAATTTCTATTAATTCATCACCATATTTTTTTGCCGTTACTTTTCCTATGCCTTTGATTTTAAGTAATTTATCTTTAGTGGTGGGCAGTTCGTTGACCAAATTTACGAGAGTTTTTTGTTGCATAATCATATAATCGGCTTGGTCGGACATATCAGCTTCGGCTTGTCGCCATTCGCGTAAAATATAGTATAATTTTTTGTGCTTGATGCTGTTATTCATGTTTTTGTACTCAAGAATTTTTTTTGTATCAGGCTTTCCGATTGATGCTGTTGATTTTTGCGATAAATATGCGGTGACAGTAAATCCTTTTTTCCGAATAGTGTTTAAAGTTTCGTACTTGATTTTCAACTCTGCATTAAATTTGTCAAAAGATTTATAGTAAGTTTGACTTATGTCAGCGTTATCTATTTCGACTGTTGCTGCATTGGTAACCGGCGATAAAATTTCTTTTAGTTTGGAGTAATAGTATTCAGCACCTTTACAAATTCTTTCTTTTATAAAGCTGTCAGTGTCGTAGTCTTCTTGCTTTTTTATCAAGTTGATTATCTGCACTTTAAATCGTTGTTCATAATCGCAAACTTCATTGTTGAGTTTAGTACGGGCTTCGACAAAAGTCTTTATCAAATCAGGATAAATATTTTTCAGATTATTCATGGTGATGCCTATCAGATAGTTGAAATTAGACATCAGGGTGTTAAAGCTGAATAATTCGAGTAGCAATTCCGTAAAATAATTTTTCTTCAGGTCGTAAAGTTGTTTTTCATCAGGCGTTGTAGCGAGGATATTATCGCAATAATTTTTAACAGCCTGATTGTTGAGTATGGCTGTTCTGTTTATTTTTGAGATAAGCACAATACCTTCGAGAGTTCTGCATCGGCTCAAAGCCACGTAAATTTGTCCGTGAGCGAAAGCTGCTTCGCCGTCTATTATAACTTTGTCAAATGTCAATCCCTGACTTTTATGGATGGTGATAGCCCACGCAAGTTTCAGCGGGTATTGAGTAAATACGCCGTTAGTTTCTTCTTTAATTTCGTTATTTGATTTATCTAAAGAATATTTGACGTTGGTCCATTCAGTTTTTTCGACCTTGATAGTTTCATCTTCTCCGAAGCATTTAACTTGAATAAAGTTGTCATAAACATCAGTTACAACTCCTAATTTGCCATTATAGTAACGTTTTTCCGGTGAGCTGTCGTTTTTTAGAAACATTACCTGAGCATTTTTTTTCAAGATTAAAGTTTCATCTGTTGGGTACATATATGCAGGGAAGTCGCCGTTTATGACGGCATCAAATTTGTAAGTTTTACAGCCTTCGATTTTATCTAATTTATCATCATTGATAATTTTTGCGCTATTATTATGTGTTGTCAAAGTTATATAACCTTCATCATCTTTTGGGTTAAATTGAGGATTAAATCTTTGATTTAGAGTTTCTAATATATTGTTGTCGATATTATTATCGCGTATACGGTTTAGTAAGTTTATGAAATTGATGTCATTTTGTCTGAAGATTTCTTTCAGTTCGATGCAGACGTAGTAAGATTGTTGCAATACCTTACTGCTGAAGAAGAAAGGAGTTTGATAAAATTGGCTTAGAATTTCCCATTCATCATCTTTTACAACGGGAGCTAATTGTTGCAGGTCTCCAATCATCAGAATTTGGACACCGCCGAAGGGCTTGTCGGGATTTTTATATTTTCGCATTATGATGTCGATTGTATCTAAGACATCAGCTCTTACCATGCTGATTTCGTCAATGACGATTAAGTCGAGGCTGCGAAGTATGTTGATTTTTTCTTTTCTATATTTAAAGGTGTTTGAGAGTGCTTTGTTGTCGCTTTTGTTTGTTGTCGGTTTGGGGTTATCATCATAGAAATTCATATCCGGCACGAAAGGGCAGAAAGGCAGTTGGAAGAAAGAGTGTATAGTTACGCCGGCGGCGTTGATGGCGGCTACGCCTGTGGGAGCGAGAACGACCATTCTTTTTGACGATGAAGCTCTAAAGTTGCGTAAGAAAGTGGTTTTCCCTGTACCGGCTTTGCCTGTCAGAAAAACAGAGGTGCCGGTAGATTCTAACATCTTGTAGGCAAGTTCAAGTTGTGCGTTTGTTTTCATTAGTTTGCAGTCTTAATTAAATAAATATGCCCACATCTAAAAACCGTCATTAGAATTTGCAAAGATAATCAATATTTTTGATTGTTTAATGTTTAGGGTAGATCATTATGTAATATAAAAAAAAGGCTGCCGTTTTGCGGTAGCCTTTTTTTACTAAAAAGAATGTTATTAATATCTTCTTTCTTTAATTCTTGCTTTTTTACCTTTAAGATTTCTGAGGTAAAATATTCTTGCTCTTCTTACTTTACCACGTTTATTGATTTCAATGCTGTCAATAAAAGGAGAAGCCAAAGGAAAAATTCTTTCAACACCGATGTTTCCGGAAATTTTTCTGACGGTAAAAGTAGCTGTAACGCCTTCACCTCTACGTTGTAAAACAACGCCTTGGTATTTTTGTATTCTTTCTTTGTTACCTTCTACAATTTTATAATTAACTGTAATTGTATCACCTGCTTTGAAAACAGGGAACTCTTTTATTTCAGTTAAACTGTCCACATACTCTAATAATTCTTGCTTGCCCATGACTACTATTTATTTTAATAATATACTCAAAAAAAATTTTGCAAATGTACGAACTTTTTTTTATTTGAGGCTTCTTTTGCGCAAAAAAAGTTTTTAATTATCAACAATGATGTTAATAGACTTGTTGATAGAGAGTTGAGAGAGTTTAGAGTTTGTCAATGCTTTATAAACGTTAAACGTTAAACGATTTTAAAAATGCTTCGGCAGTGTGTTTGCTGAAATCAGGAAAGTCGGCATTGATGTTTTTGACTAAATTTCTATATTTTTCACGTCTGTTTTTTTCTTC
>Ga0265294_10005261_pt1 | contig 15822 bp, 13 predicted proteins | sample MunlanPumphouse3_FD_192504 | JGI IMG/M metagenome (GOLD analysis project Ga0265294, IMG submission 192504) | Groundwater microbial communities from a municipal landfill in Southern Ontario, Canada - Pumphouse #3 | ecosystem: Environmental > Aquatic > Deep subsurface > Groundwater | place...
TTCCCTTGTTCTAATTAAACCATAACGAGGTCTAGCCTCATCTCTAAACTTTGTTTGGAATTGATATAATGTAAATGGTAAATCTTTATAGGATTTTACTTTCATCGAAGCTGCTATCGCAAAAAACTCCTCATGGGTTGGCCCTAAGATATATTTCTTATTATAGCGATCATTAACTCTCATAATACTTTCACCAAAGGCTGTAACTCTTCCAGATTTTTCAAAAACATCAATAGGCAACATATGTGTCATACAAAGTTCTAGAGCCCCCGCTTTATTCATTTCCTCTCTAATAACTTGTTCAATGTTCTTTAATGTTATATATCCAAATGGCAAAAACATATAAATGCCAGAAGACACTTTTTTTATCATTCCACTTCTTACTAAAAGATTACCGCTAATAGAATCTTCATCTTTAACGTTCTCTCTTAAAGTGTAAAAGAAATTATTTTTTAATTTCATACTTTCTTCCTTCCTCTTTTGTCTATAATTTTTAATATTTATCTAGACAAAGCACTATTTGTATTTTGATTTTTATATTGTAGATATAGTTGTTTAATATATTCTAACTCTTCTGCTGATTTCGTTTTAAGAAAATCAGTGAATGAATTTACATCATTTTTAATAATATACTCAAGATATTTATCTCTATCATTTTCTTTAATTAAAATTGGCGGACACCCATTTTTCATAAGGTTAAAACCAGTTATTAATTGGGCTGTCCTCTTATTACCATCCTCAAAAGGTTGGACTCTAACCATAAAAAGATGAAACCTAGCTTCTCTTTCATATGGATCCAATATATTCCAAACATTATAATAATTATCGATTAAAGACATCATTTTAGCAGGAATACCCCCTGCGGGTGTTGGCACAAAAGCACTCTCCCATACATCTACAGTTGTTGTTCTATAACCCTCATATCCTTCGTATTCATTAATTAAATTAGCAACACCTTTGATATGATGAGGATAGAGTTTATCTATGCCTTCATTATCAAATAAATAATTCACGGCATTTGTTGTACTTTTAAGCGTATTTTCTCTAAGCATTCTTAATTCATCCGAATTCACAATATTAGTGTTTCTCAACTCAAGTTGCTGAACGACATAATATAAGAACGAAGAAAAACAATTATCAGTATACCTCGCGGGAAATAACTGCAAATAGTACTTATAAAAATCTGAATCATTGTCAAATACATCAAACATAAGAACATCCTCACTTGCATTTATATTACATAAATATTTTGATATATAAATTATATCATATTAAATATAACAATATTACATGTCTTTTAATTTTTCATCAATAAGCATAATTTTATCTTTTTCCTCACTTAGTTTATTTCGTTCCTCTAAAACTATTTCTTTAGGAGCTTTATTAATATATCCTTCATTAGATAATAACTTTTCTCTACGAGCAATATTGTTGAGTAAAAGTTCCTTTTCCTTGTTAAGAGATACTTTAATATCCTCATCATTATCAGTTCCTATATAACCTAAAATAATTGTACCGTATGGGAAAAGAATATTAATTTTTTTAGTTTCAGAAGAGAAAGAATTAACTATCTTACCTTTTAACAATTTATTAAATATATTCATATTATTATTAATCAGACCCGCTTCACTATCGTTTAAATTATTTAAAATAAAATATTCACTACCTATATTATTTTCTTGTTTGGTAGTTCTTATTTTAGTTATAATTTCAATAATCTTATCGGCATCAGTAACATCCTTATCATGTCTTATTTGTTTATCATAGATAGGATATAAACTGGTCATAATTGATTTCTCATGAATTGGCAACATTTGATAAATTTCTTCTGTTACATACGGCACAAATGGATGTAACAGTTGTAAGGTATTAGTTAATACATGTAATAATACTGCTTTAGTAGTTTGATTATCTAAATCTGTTTTTGATAATTCTATATACCAATCACAAAAATCGTTCCAAACAAAATTATATAGAGTATTACCAGTTACATTAAATTCATATTTATCCATATTCTTTCTAACAACTTTTATTGTTTCATTTAATTTATATATTATCCATTTGTCTGAAATACTTAAATTATCAAGTTTAAATTCAGTCTCTTTAAAATCTTCTAAGTTCATTAAAACAAAACGAGAAGCATTCCAAAGTTTATTAATAAAATTCCAAGATGATTTTACTTTATCTTCATCATATCTTAAATCTTGACCAGGAGCAGAATTAGTTGTTAAAAAAAATCTTAATGCATCTGCACCATAATTTTCAATAACATCCATGGGATCAACACCATTGCCTAATGATTTACTCATCTTACGTCCTTCTTTATCACGAATCAAACCATGAATTAAAACATCTTTAAATGGTCTTTGACCTGTAAATTCTAATGATTGAAAAATCATTCTACTAACCCAGAAAAAGATAATATCATAACCTGTTACTAATACATTGTTAGGAAAATATCTTTCATCGAAATTATTTGGCCAACCTAAGGTTGCAAAAGGCCATAAAGCAGATGAAAACCAAGTATCCAAAACATCAACGTCTTGGATCCAGTCTTCTCCCTCAGGAGCTTCCATACCAACATATATTTCATCATCTTTATACCAAGCAGGTATTTGATGTCCCCACCATAATTGTCTTGAAATACACCAATCTTGTACATCTTTCATCCAATTTGAGAAAATAGTTTCAAATCTCTTAGGGATAAAATTAACTTTTGTATCTTTATCTAATTGATTGCTTAATGCTTTTTCAGCTAAATCGTCCATCTTAACAAACCATTGTTTTGATAAATATGGTTCCACCATAGCTCCACTACGTTCACTATGACCAACAGAATGTTTAATCTTTTTAGTCTTAAGAAGTAAACCTGCATCTTCTAAATCTTTAACAACCATTTTTCTACACTCAAAACGATTTAAACCATTATAGTTAAGAGCATTTTCATTCATCTTACCATCAGCATTAATACATCTAACACGTTCTAAATTATGGCGATTACCTACTTCAAAGTCATTCGGATCATGAGCAGGCGTTATTTTAACAACACCCGTCCCAAAAGACATATCAGCATGAAAATCTCCTATAATAGGTATTTTTTTATTTACCAAAGGCAATATAACACTCTGTCCAATAAGATGTTTATATCTCTCATCCTTTGGATTAACAGCAACTGCTGTATCACCAAATAATGTCTCAGGACGCGTTGTTGCTACTTCTAAATAATCATTAGTTCCTTCAATCATATATTTAAGATGATAAAAAGCACCTTCAACTTCCTTGTAAATAACCTCAATATTAGATAAAGCTGTCATTGCAACAGGATCAAAATTGATGATCCTCTCACCTCTATAAATATAACCCTTGTTATATAAATCAACAAACACTTTCTTAACAGCTTCACTTAGATTTTCATCCATAGTAAAACATTCACGACTATAATCAAGACTTAACCCCAATTTTGCCCATTGATTTCTGATAACAGATGCATATTCTTCTTTCCAAGACCAAGCTCGCTCAAGCCAGTCATTTCTATCCATACTACGAGGATCAATTCCTTCTTCTCTTAATCTAGCATCAACTTTAGCTTGCGTAGCAATACCAGCATGATCCATACCAGGAACCCATAAAGCATCATAACCATCCATTCTTTTATATCTAGTTATAATATCTTGTAATGTTGTATCCCAAGCATGACCTAAATGCAATCTACCAGTTACATTAGGAGGAGGAATTACAATACAAAAAGGATCCCTATCTACTTTACCAGCTTTAAATAAATCATTATCTAACCAGAATTGATAACGATTAAGTTCTACATCTAAATGACTATATTTCTTATCTAACATATTAATCCACTTCCTCACATTTTTCTAATTTTTTATATATAAATTCTTCAACGATATTAAATATTCTTATTGAATTTAAATCGCTTAAATTCAAAGCGTCAATAATCATTGAAATATACTTTTCCTTATTAATAACTTTATAACTATAATTAAAATTTAAATCATAAATAAATGCTAAATTAAGTAGTACTTTATCAAGTACTGTCTTAACTATTTTATGATTAATAAAATGCTCGTCTAAAATACAGTTTAAAACTTCTTCACTTATTTCTTCATTATCTAATTCATAATATATTTCCTTAATTGACATCAAATATAAAATATCAATTTTATCGGCATCTCTAACTATTTTAACATACAACTTTTCAGTATCGTTAAAAGATTGAGGAATTGATGCTTTATTATGTATAAATATAGCTTTTTTAATTATTTCATCAAATGTATCAACTCCCATATAATCCCTAATCATATTATTATTAAATAAAAGTATAGTACCTAGAAGCCCATGGTCAATAGTCTTTCGATCATCAAAACTATTATATTTTTCCAACTGTTCAAAGCGCCCTATATCATGTAGGAGCCCTATTAATTCAGCTAAAAGAACTCCTTCATCGTTCAGTTTTAATGATAAAGCAATATCCTTACATAATTTAGAGACTCTTAAAGAATGATTATATTTTAATAGAATACCATTATTATTTATATCATAATTACTTACGTATTTTTTAAACACTTCTTTAGCACATTCAATATTAATCATTAATTATTACCTACCCTATACACATATATTATTTGTTCTTCTTTTTTATTTTTACTACTAATAACATCATCTTTTACAAAACCCATTTTCTCATAATATTTGTGAGCAGGATAATTGTATTTATTACATGACACATAAAATGATTTTATATTATTCATTGCAATATATTCCAAAATCATATTAAAAAACTTTCTACCTAATCCAGCGCCTTGACAATCCTTTAAAATATGAATATATCTTATACAATAATCACTTTCTTTATAAGGATTATCAATCTTACCAAAGCATACATAACCAACTATTTTATTATCACAAAGTGCCACCTTAAACATAACATTTGGTATAGCTGTTTTCTCCCTAAATGATTGTTCTACTTTAGCATAATCAAAATTGTCAATTGATTCATCTTCATATATTCCTCTATATGTAGTAGACCAAACATTTTGTCTAACAATAGCCATCTGGGGTATATCTTCTATTTTTACATCTCTAATTATTATGTTATCCATACATTATCTCCTTTATATAAAAAAACGTCCTTAAAAATAAGGACGAATATATCGCGGTGCCACCTTAGTTCATAGAAAACTATGCCCTTGACATGATAACGGCATGACCGTCTTACCTTACTACTACTTCAGGTATGAAACTCCCAAGCTACAATTAAATACTTATTCTTAGTTTCCACCAACCACTAAGTCTCTATCAAACTCATATTTAATCCTCTTGTTCTCTGTTTTTAATTTTTAATTTCAACGCCACCAAACATGGCTGTATAATTAATAACTAATTCAGTCTTAGCATCACTATTAGATAATGTTTTGTTTTCAGCTCCACCAAAGATTGGGTATCCTTTAACAGTAACCTTCACATCTTCTGGTACCATCACTGTAACACCGCCAAACATAGCAGTTGCATTAATATAACCAACTTTATCCTTTATCTTGATTTTACGAAAATCTATTTCAGCTCCACCAAAAATGGCGGTTATATCACTGCTAACATATTCCTTACTTTCGTTTTTATCTTCAACACCAGAAAATACCGCTATATAAGAAGTAACAGGTTTAGTTGAGACCCTTTTAGTAACACTAATTAATAACGAAAAGCCAACCACCATTAAGAATACAGGCCCTATAATATTATCAAGCATACTCTCATCAACAATTCCTAAATTTGCAAATAAATATAAACCACCAAAGATGACAAACATTACTAATATAAAGTCAAAGCGTCTTTTTTCTATTAAGCCAGCTAAACCAATTATTATAATAGCAACTGAAAATACTACTCCAGATAAATCCTCAAATGAAACAATTTCTAAATTAGACAGTAATAACAACATTCCAATTAAAATAATAATCAAACCAATTATTCTTTTCACCAACAAAACCTCTTTCATTCAAAATATTAATATAACTAAATTATATCAATTTAAAGATAAATTTACAATCATTTCACATATTATTTTACGTTTACAACTATATATAAAAGAGCAAAAACATATTCTTGCTCTCTTTAATCAATTTATTTATTCTGTATAATAGGGAGTAACGCTTCCGAAGGCACCAGATCCAACTGACACATTTTCATAAAAATTATCAATAGTTACTGATGTTAAAGTGGTATTATTTGCAAAGGCTTCACCGCCTATCGAAATTACACTACTTGGTATATAAAGAGTCGAAATCTTATCACTTTCGAAGGCTTTTCCACCAATAATTTCTACATTATTCAAATCAACACTTGTTAAGCCTGTATTTCTAAAGGCATTATAACCTATATTAGTTATGTGACTTGGCACTGTATACTCTGTAAAGCCTAAACTTGCATTTCTTAATAAATTATCGGGGATTTTGTTCACATTTGGTCCAAAGGTAATCGAATCAACATATGATCCTACAAAAATTGCATCCCAACCATCACCAACCGAGGAAATTGGTGCATTCCATACTACACCGCCTGTAAATTGGTTGTTATTAAATGCACTACAGCCAACACCTGTTATGGTTTCGGGTATTGTTAGACTTGTGAACTTATTTGAAGCGAAAGCTCCATTACCTATTGTCGTTACACTACTTGGGAAAGATACACAAGTTAGATTATTATTTGCAAAAGAACTATTTCCTATTGCGGTAACATTAACCCCTCCAATAGTTGAAGGTATTACCACATCTGATGGGCATAATCCATTTAAATAATCATAATCAGTAATAGTTCCTGTTTCAGAATTAAAAGTAAAACAAGATTCAGGGGTAGTTGGGCTAGTAGGACATACTTTTGAGCCATTAAACTCAACCGTAAACTTGATTGGTGTATAAACCACTTGTCCAGCACTTTGTATTGTATTAGGATTAACATTATTCAAATTACTTACCGTTGCACTTACTGTTGCATAACAAGTCTCTGTATTACAAATTACTGAAACATTGCCAGCACTCATGTTTGATAAATCTGCAGCATGATCCCTAAATACACTAGCCTGACTTATATCAATTGGGGAGTTATCTGCACCTTGCCATATTACTTCACCCATATTTCTCTTTACAATATAACGTTTAAAATCCTCTAAACTTTCAAACACTGTCTTTGTAGTTACGTTTACTGTTTTTACATCTGAAATATTTAAAGGTAGTACTCCTAATTCAATTGTATATTCATAAGAAAAAGGTAGTGTTGATGAATAAGGTATATAGCCTACTGTATAATAAGTCTTATAATATACTTTGGAGCCATCGTCACCCTCACCACTATCATCTGCATATGATCCACCAGCTGAAATTGATTCAACCGGAATTTTTATTTCTCTATCACATGTAGAACTTTCAGAATTAGCTTCATTATTAACCTCTAACAAATCATCCAAACTAACATCATATTTAATTGCAATTTGTTCCCATGTATCACATGTCTCAATTATGCTATAGGCATTACAATCCTCAGGTGTAGTTTTGTTAATTGTAACTGTGTTAGCATCAGCTGATTTTGTTGCACAATAAGTTCCATTGTGGATTGCTAAAACAACCTTGTTTTTTTCGTTTAAAATGACAATACCCGTTATAGGTCCTTTACCACTATAATCTAATTTTCTACCATCAGCATTAAATTCTAAACCATCACGATAATAAAATTCCTGATACCCTTGAGCCTCGTTTTCATTTGCAATAAGTAGTCTCCCAGAATCAGCTACAGAATACGCTGTAGCTCTAAAAGCTTCCATTCTAACGGTTTCAATAATATTCATTACAAGAGGAACTGCTATCGCTATAATAACAACCATAATGATCATAGCTGCTAACAGTTCAATTAATGTAAAACCTAGCAATGATTTTTTCTTCATTGATACACCACCCAGATAATTTATTGCTACTTTTTATTTTCTATTAGGTTCTATTTCTGCAGGAAAAAATATTTCTGTAGCTTCATTTACTCTATAATAAATAGCATTTATCCTTATATCTCCAATGTTATAAATTATATTTTTTACATATCCATCCTTATTAAGAATAATTTGCCCTTTTATATCATCTGATAAAGTCAATCCTTTTAATTCTAAATCTTTAAGAATTTTCTCAGCCGTTTTTTTACTAAACGTTACATCATACTCTGTTTCACCTGAAGCCTTTTCTTTAGGTTCACTTACATTTGTGGCAGTTTTTAAACCATCTAAATATATAGCAGGATTATTATATTTAGTATTTTTAGTATCTTCTACATATTTCCCGTCCTCACCCGCAATATAAAGTTTGTTGTTTAAAACATAAAAGACATTTTTATTAGTATCTACATCTTCTTCTTTAATTTCTTCCTTATCTTCTTCTCTAACTTCAGGTATTTCATTATCCGGTTTTTCAATCTTATATTCCTGATCTTTATAATTGTCTATCTTTATAATTTGGTTGATTGAATCTTCACCAACTTTACCAGAAACACTTAAATATAAAGAATAACCATTAATTCCTTTATCAGATACCTCCATTTTATTATAATTTGGTTCAAATTGACTGTTTGAACAACCTGTTACAATTAGTAATAAACTAACTAAGCACAATATTTTTTTCATTATAAACACCTTCCTCTATCTTTAACAATTGTAATATATACAAAGGGAAAAGTCAACTGAAAGAAAACACGACAAAATATACTTATTATTCATAAATTAATATTTAATTTTTATTTGTTGTCGCTTTTTTCTTCAACCTCTTTTTTTAGATTATATAAAATATTTAAAGCCTCCATAGGACTTACATCAAGAGGGTTAAGTTCTTTTATTTTATCTATTATATCGTTATATTCATTTTTCTCTACTGTTTCAAATTTCAATTCTTCTTGAACAAATAAATTTTTCTTCTCTTTACTTTCATACACGCTTAATATTTCGTTAGCTCTCTTTATTAAAGAAGAAGGTAATTTAGCTAATTTAGCTACATGTATACCATAACTCTTATCTATAGAGCCATCTTTTATTTTGTGTAGGAATGTAATATTACCATCATTTTCAAAAGCTGATACATGAACATTTTTTACATTAGCAAGAGTATTTTCTAAGTCTACTAGTTCATGATAATGGGTTGAAAATAAAGTTTTACATTTAACATGATCATGAATATATTCAATAATAGCTTGAGCTAAACTCATACCATCATATGTTGCTGTACCACGTCCCAATTCATCAAATAAAACTAAACTATTTGGTGTTGCATTGATTAACGCATTGTTAGCTTCGATCATTTCAACCATGAAAGTAGATTCACCACTTACAAGATCATCACTAGCTCCAATTCTTGTAAATATCTTATCAAAGATAGGCATTGAAGCACTCTTACAAGGAACAAAGCAACCTATTTGGGCCATTATAATAACCATGGCAAATTGTCTCATATAAGTTGATTTACCAGCCATATTAGGTCCAGTAATAAGTAAAATATCAGTCTTCTCATCAAGAATAATATCATTAGGCACAAATTCAGCTGTCATAACCTTTTCGACTACTGGATGACGCGAATCTTTAATAGAAACATTTCTATCATCAGTAATAATTGGTCTTATATAATTATTTTTTTCAGTTGCGACGGCAAATGAAGTTAAGACATCAATTTCAGATATTGTTTTAGCTATATCTTGAATATCATGAATGTACTTTTTAACTTCATCCCTAATTTTAATAAAGAGATTATACTCTAATTCGACAATTTTCTCCTCAGCACCTAAAATAAGTGCTTCTTTTTCTTTTAAAATTGGAGTTATATAACGTTCACAATTAGCTAGAGTCTGTTTACGTTCATATCCTGCATCTTCTGGTATTAAACCAATATTACCTTTAGATACTTCAATGTAATAACCAAATACTTTATTGAAGCCTACTTTAAGATTTTTAATACCTGTTCTATTACGTTCTTCAGTTTCCATTTTTACAATGAAATCAGTACCACCACGTCTGTTTTCTTTCAGGTCATCCAAATCACTATTATAACCATCTTTAATAAGATATCCTTCTTTTAAACCAAGCGGAGGATTTTCGTAAATACTATTTTCAAGCATTTCATATACATTATTCAAAGTATTTAATTTCTTATAGAATATTATTTGTTCTAAAATATTCTTTATATCAGGTAAGACTCTTAAAGATTTTTTTAATTGTAATAAATCTTTAGCATTTGCATTTCCATAAGCAATACGACCACTTAAACGCTCTAAATCATACACTTCATATAATAATCCTTGTAATTCTTCTTTCAAAATAAATTCTTCAAGCAAAATCTCAACTACATCGTAACGTTTCTCTATTTCAACTTTATTAGTTAAAGGATTTTCTATCCATCTTTTTAAAGTTCTACTACCCATAGCGGTCTTTGTTTTATCTAATAACCACAATAATGAATAATTTCTAGATTTTAATCTAGAGTTTTCAACCAATTCAAGATTTCTCTTAGTATAAATATCCATCTTTAAAGATTCTTTATAATCCTTAATAATTACTTTTTGTAAATGATCAAGACTACGTTTTTGAGTATCATTTAAGTATGTAAGTAAATGCTTAACCGTTTCAATATATCTAATATCAGTAATATCTTCATATAAATAACGATATTCTTTTAAATCTTCAATATTTTCATATACTGAAACAACCATCTTAAATTTATTTCTCAAAATATCAATAATACTCTTATCTACATTATCTGCTAAAACTGCTTCTTTAATACCCATTGAAACAATTTCTGATACTAATGAATTTATATCATGTTCGATCATTAAGGCATTAAACTCACCTGTTGAAATATCAGTATAACAAACTATATAGCAATGATTAAAGTCCATAATATTACCAATATAATTATTACTTTTTTCATCAAGTAATTCACCACTCATAACGGTCCCTTTTGAGATAATTTGTTGAACTTCTCTTTTGACAACACCCTTAGCTTCTTTAGGATCTTCAACTTGCTCACAAATAGCCACCTTATAACCTTTTTCAATAAGTTTGTCTATATAGTTATTAGCAGCATGATGAGGAACACCACACATTGGAATACGTTCATCTAAACCAGCATTTTTCCCTGTTAAAACAAGTTCTAATTCATGGGATACTAATTCAGCATCCTCAAAAAACATTTCATAAAAATCACCTAAACGAAACATTAAAATAACATCTTCATAGTTATCCTTTATTTCCATATATTGAGCCATCATTGGCGTTATTTTGTTACGATCCACTTCATTTCTTTTCATGTTATCACCTATATAAAATTATACCATAAGAAAAGGAATTTCATTTATCAAAATCCCTTCTTCTGTAACTTTTTATTAAAGATTTATCATTTTTAATTAAATATTCATTTGTATCATTTGTAAAATAGTTTTCTATTTGATTTTCAAAAGCTTCTTGAATAAACAAATCTGAATCCTCAACTTTAAAACAAAGTCTTATATTGTTTTCTAATAAATATTGCTTAAAATAACCTTTAAATACTAATGTTCTAAAAGGAGTTAATATATATTTATTATAATCTACGTTTTGGAGTTGATAAAGTTCTTTATCTTTTGTTAACTTGCTTTGCGGATTTCCTACTATATTATCTAGCATCAATAAGTTAACACTTTTTAACATTTTTAAATACTCCTCAAATAATTTATAGCATCGTTAAATGTTGAGACACCAATTATCTTTATATTATACTTATTTTTCTTTGCTAGCTTTTTTGCATCTTCATAATTATTACCAAGTGGTACAAAGAAGATGTCTGCTTTAGCATCTACCGCCCCCTTTAGTTTATATTCTATGCCACTTATTTCTCCTGCATTACCATCTACATCAATTGTTCCCGTTCCCACTACCGTAAGCCCTTTAGTTAAATCCTCACTGACTAATTTATCATATATTGCAATAGCCATCATCAGACCACCACTAGGACCTGATTCACTATCTTCAAAATTAAATTTTATTTTAGGGTGTGCTTCATACTTTGTTTCAGATGTTACCAATATACCAGTAACATTACGCTCTTCTATTTCAAATATCTTAGCAGTTCTATTAGTTTTTTGTTTGTTTTTATCAATTACTAAAATATTTAAATTATCACCTATTGAGTTGTTAGACACAACATCAATATAATCATTTGCAGAATTAATTTCTATACCTTCAATAGAAACTATCTCATCTCCTATTTTAAGTGTTGTATCAGCCTTCTCATCAACAAAAACAACCTTAAAACGTTTATCTTTAATAATTACTTCTTTATTTGCAGCCTTATACGCTACCATAACAGCATTAGCATTAGCTTCATCTAATAATAATCGATTCCGATATTCAACATCAGCAGTTGTCTCATTGCTAGAAACATAATCCTCCTGATTAACTAAATCCCAACTTGGAATAATATACGACAACATGTAAGTTAAAACATTACCACCTAATTCTGTAACATAACTAAGATTTATACTTCCACTTTTGTTCTTTTCATCTTCCACTTCAACTCTCGAAGATATATCTATTAAACCACCTGTTGAATGAATATAATAAGGTAGCGGAATAGTTAGGACAAAGTAAAATATAAGAAGAAAGAAAATATATTTATAATTTTCTCTCACAATTGATATTAGTTGTTCATAAAGTTTTTTTATCATTTGTTCTCCTCGCTTCTATTATAATTATAACAAATAAAGGAGCATTTATGAGAAGAAAGATACTAACAGTAGTAATTATTTTAACAATTGTCATTATTGGAATTGAAATTTTAATTGAATCAAATCATGTTATGACAGCTGTTAGTTACTCATTATCACTATGGTGTAATAGTGTCTTTCCCTCACTATTCCCCTTTTTTGTCATCTCTAATTTACTTATTAATTGTGGTTTTGCATCTTTTCTTGGAGAATTATTAAAACCTTTTATGTATCAAATATTTAAAATCAAAGGAGAAGCTTCATTTGTCTTAGTAATGAGTATGTTAAGTGGGTTTCCTAGTAGTGCTAAATATACAAGAGAATTATATGACAAAAATTTAATAAATGAACATGAAGCTACTAAATTACTAACTTTTACTCACTTTTCTAATCCCTTATTTATATTAGGAACAATTTCTGTTTTATTCTTAGGTAATAAAGAAGTTGGAATGTTAATCTTATTAAGTCACTATATATCAAATGTTATTATTGGAATAATATTTAGAAATTATTATGTTAGCAAAAAAGATACTTCAAAAGTATCTCTTAGAAAAGCTTTTAATATCATGCATAAAAAAAGACTTGAATCTAATAAAAGTATGGGTCTTATGATTAGTAATGCCTTGATGAGTTCAATAAATACTTTGTTATTAGTTTTAGGTGTTATAACAATGTTTTTAATTATAACAACCATTATTGATCAAAATATAAATCTGAATCCTTATAATCAATCAATATTAAATGGAATATTTGAAATGACACAAGGATTAAACTATGTTGGTCTTTTACCTATCCCTCTTGAAAATAAAGCTATTTTATCAACAATGTTTATATCTTTTGGAGGTTTTAGTGTTCATATGCAAACAATTGGTTTAATTAGTGATTCTAAAATTAAATATTTTCCATATTTAATAGCTAGAATCTTGCATGCCTCTATTTCAGGTCTATTAGTATATTTATTATTTGATTATTGGTTTTTATTAATATAAATTATTTATTAGAAAGCTGGTAAGCCTCCCAAATCATTACTATCATATTGATGAACAATATTTATATTATTATTTACATTCATTGATTCATTATAAATAGGAATGTTAATTGTTAAAATAGTATTATTATCTCCTGCATCTGCTGTGAATGATTGTATTGTAAATACTAAATTCCCGTTTATAACATTGTTACTAGGTACTCTCTCAGTTATCCCACCATATTGAATTGTATTAGCTGTAACACTTATTTTTAACCTCTTAACACTTAAATCTTGATATGTAATATCATAACAATTTGTTCCACAAGATTTACTACCATAATATTTTCTTTGTTTCATATCTTTTTGAACTGAGTTTATAGTATTACCATTTAAAATTGTCACTTTAGATAGATTTTGATAATACTCAACTTTATCTAATAAATCAAAAACCGTATTAAACATAGCTATGGCAACAAAGCTTATAATTGTAAAACTAACTAACAATTCAACCGTTGAGAATCCCTTTTTATTCATAATACCCTCTCCTTAATTAAAATACTAATACATTAACTAGATAAGATCTGCTACCGAAAAATAAATACTTGAATAATTACCATTATTTAATACAATAATAATACGGAAAGTATCAGCTTTTGAATCACTTACTTTCAAAGTCCTTAAATAATCGAGAAATGAAGCATCAATATTATATGAAGCATAATTTGTTATTACATCATTAATATTATAAGCAGTAAAGTAAATTTCTTTAATATCCAATTTAGCAATTAAAGCGGCATAATATCCCGTTGTATCAAAAGAATAATTCTTTATATCCAATAAGGGACTAGGTGAAGCCGTTAAATCAAGTCTCAAATTAGGTGTATAGTTTTGCTCAATATAAGTTTTAACGTTTTGTACTGCATGTATAGACTCAACCGTATTATAATTAGCATTTCTAATATAGTTATTATATAAGATGGATACTTGGGAATAAATTGAAACTAAAACGATTGCTACTACACCAATAATTGCTATTGTTTCAATAAGAAAAAAACCTTTTTTATTTAACTTTTCCATATTTAACACCTCTTATTATTGCTATTAACTCATAATTATTATATAATAATCTTAGAATAAATACTAGACGTAAATCTATAAAGATATAAAGAGGTGGAAATTTTGATAAGAGCTTTTGATTATGAAAAAATTCCGATTGTAGAAGTAGTTAATGAAATTATCCTTGATGCCGTTAAAAGAGGCGCAAGTGATATTCACTTCGATCCAATGTCGGAATTTATGAAAGTTAGGATTAGAGTAGATGGACAATTATCCGACTATTCGACTGTACCTAATACCCTGAAAAGAAATTTAATAACACGTATAAAAATTATATCTGGGATGAATATTACAGAAGTTAGATTACCACAAGACGGCTCTATGCAAACTGTTTTAAAAGACACAAACCTAGATTTGCGTGTTTCTTCCTTACCTTGCTCAGATGGCGAAAAAATAGTTATTCGTATCCTGGACTACTCTATGAGTTTAAAAGGATTGGAACATTTAGGGTTTACACAAAATAACTATAGAAAAATGTTGGAAATGATTTCTAAACCGAGTGGAATTATTCTAGTTACTGGTGCTACTGGATCTGGTAAATCAACAACCGTTTATTCAATACTACAAAAATTAAATAAAGAAACAACTAATATTATTACAGTTGAAGACCCAGTCGAAATGGACGTTGAAGGTGTAAACCAAGTCCAAGTTAATAGTGATATTGGTTTAACTTTTGCTAACGTCCTACGTTCAGTTTTACGACAAGATCCAAACATCATAATGGTTGGGGAAATTCGTGATACAGAAACAGCACGTATCGCAACAAGAGCTTCTATTACTGGACACTTAGTTTTATCCACAATCCATACCAACAACTCATTAAATACAATTGAACGTTTGCTAGATATGGAAGTTGAAAGATATTTACTTGCGAGTGCTCTTGAGGGTATTATATCTCAAAAGTTAGCAAGACGTCTTTGTGAAAAATGTCGTCGTAAAAGAACTACTAACCAATACGAAAAAAA
>Ga0265294_10005263_pt1 | contig 15818 bp, 14 predicted proteins | sample MunlanPumphouse3_FD_192504 | JGI IMG/M metagenome (GOLD analysis project Ga0265294, IMG submission 192504) | Groundwater microbial communities from a municipal landfill in Southern Ontario, Canada - Pumphouse #3 | ecosystem: Environmental > Aquatic > Deep subsurface > Groundwater | place...
CTTTAGGTTTTTGGGGCTTGGGAGGTTGCAGTTTCAAATCCCATAGGGATTGGTTCATGATTTACTCATGTATAAATCATGTTTTCTCGGCGCGAGTTTCAAATCCCATAGGGATTGGTTCATGATATTATCTTCACGAAGAACACCAAGATAGATAGAACGTTTCAAATCCCATAGGGATTGGTTCATGATAGCAAAAAAACGCCTATATTTCTATAAATATACTGTTTTTTTGATAATTTTTTTACCTGTGATTTTTATTAATTGATTACATTACAAGTCTTAAACATACACATTAACGGCTATCGTTATAACTTAAATATAGCTTTATCCTTATGTATAAATAAAAGCTTGATACTCAGCTGATTCACAAACAGACTTTTTGATACGGTTGACCTCTTTTCTAATGACCTGCCGCCATGTAAGTTTTTGTTCACCCAGAGTAATCTGCTGTGTCATTTTTTGGATGATCTTCAGCTCTATTTTTTTGATAGCTTCATTGCTAAATCTTATCCTGCCGCTATCCGTTTTAAAGTCTGTACCTGTTATCTCTTTTTTATTGAGCATCGTAAATATGATATTATCACCTATTACGGGTTTAAATATCTCTGCAATATCAAGATGTAGACTGAGTGAACGATAGTTTGGCTCATGCAAAAACCCTATCCTTGGATCAAGCTCCGTTTTGTATATCTCACTTAAAACGATATTATAGATACGGGTGTTCATGTAGGAGATAAAACTGTTGATCTTGTCAGTGGGCGGCTGCTTACTGCGGACAGTAAATTTGAAACTGCGCTGGTTGTTGATAATAGCATTCCAAGCCTGATAGTAATTCTTCTTAAATGCCCCCTCAGCTGCCATCAGTTCATTGATATTGGTTGCCTTCTCCATAGCTGTGATATAGGGTTCAGGCGCCATATCTACTTTATGCCGTTTACAGTTATGAATCCCATTGAGGATATGCCCACGGGTGATCTCCTTGGCGAGATAGAGACGATGTACAGGATCATCAAAAGCACGCAGCTGCTGTAGCAGTACAAATCCGCTTTTATTGACACTATTGGAGGTATTGGGGAAGAAGTTGCCTCGGAAGCTTCCATACGCACTGAAAAAATGCAGTAGGATATTATTATTTGCAATAAATGCCAGCGTATAGCTGTCGATATCGACTTTGGAAAGTATGTAGATCTCATCAATTGCATTGATAGGAAGGATCTTCGTGCCGATGACATTATCCTCTTCATCATAGCGGTCAAAATAGAGATTGTTATCCTGTCGTCTCAGTCTGCCGTGACTCATAAAAAAATGTGTTCTATCCGTCTTTTGCATTATTTCTCCCCCTCTTGCTAGCTAAATAATACCTCGTTCTTATCAAGCCCCATGACGATACGTTCGGTATAGTTAAGCCTGGTTGATTCATAGATGACTATGGAGTCAAGCTTTGTATCCACGGCTTTGAGCAGCTCTGCTTTGAGCTTTTTGAGATCACTGGGTCTCATCTCACCCTCAAAGACCGAGTATTGCACCCTTGTAAGATACTTCTCCACGGCTTTTCGTATACGGCGGCTGTTGTCCCGTTTTTTCTGGTTTCTGTCTGCAATATCATAAAAGAGGATAACGTACATTCATAACTCCTAGTAGCAATAGTCTCGATATCCGCATAACTTGCAAAACTTGATCTTTTGAAATGGCGGTGGGGTATCTGTCCCGAGGAAATGACTAACCTCATCAACAAGGTTTTGCATCTTATGCATATTCGCTTCATTTCCTTCAACAAAAAGTACCGTCTTTCCACTAACCACCTTGCCGTTGATCTCTCTGAGTTTCAGAGAGTTTTTGAGCTGATACATATAAAAGAGCAGCTGCATCTTTGCACCTTCCGGGTTCTTGAGTGTCTTTTTGTACTCGGTGACGAGGTAATGTCCTCTCTGCTTTCCGATCTTATCAAACTTCAGCTGCGAAAATGGGAATGTATGAAGCTGATCCTCCTTGATCTCCGCCAGGGCTTTCCCCATCGCGATATTCTCATCCCACTGGTCCGCATGGATACGTCGGCTATAGAGCCACGCTTCACGCTTGCAGGTGACGTAGTAGTGGATGAGGGTGCCGGTGATGAGGGAGGAGTCCCAGTTAGTCATAAAACATCTCCTCAATTCTTGTAAGCTCCTGATTAAAACCACTCTCTTTAGTATAATGAGGAGTATTAGGTGGTAAAATATATCGCCCAAAAAGTGATTTTAAATTTACAGAAAGTTTAGATAGCATTTTTTCATTCACTGAAATAGTATAGAGCCCTAAATATTTTTCCAACTCTTTTATTTTATCTCTGGCTTCAAACGGGTCTTTTGCTTTATCAAGAATTGTTTGCCGATCCTGAATGAACTGATTAAACTGATCACTTTCTTGCTCGACAAAAAGAGATACCTTCCACGGTTGCTTAGGCATAAAGTTTTCATTGAGCTTTTCAAAGAGCGTTTGAAATTCTAAATTGTTCATATACTTTTCAAGCTCTACACTAGAAGTTTGATCTCGTATCGTTTCAAAATATTTATCTAAATTATTTAGAATCTCTATCTCTTGTAACGGTTGTTCTATCCACTCTTTAATACTCTGTTCTTGCAGATCAATAGCATGATAGGGAAGTTTTTTAAGCTTTTCATTCTTATTTTCAAGCTCCAAAAAATCAAAAACATAAACATCGGCTACACTCTTTTTACCTTCACGGTTGACTCTACCAGCCATTTGAATAATAGAACCAAACGGAGCAAATTCACGATACCCGATATCAAAGTCCAAATCAACCCCTGCTTCAATCAGCTGTGTAGCAACCAGTTTAACACTTCTATTTGCATCAAGTGCCCCTTTAATCTCCTGAATAATCTCTTTTCTATGCAGTGGTATTTGATGGGTAGTCAATAGATATTTATCTCCATCAAGCTGTTCATATAGCTTTTTTGCTTTTTCAATAGTATTAACGACACATAAGACCGATTGTCCGGTGTGTTGATTTATAGTATTGGCCAAAGTATCGAAATTACAAATTTCTTTTTTATAAGCAAGTCTATAACGATTCTGTTTTTTATCATAAAACCAATCCTCTGATAGAACTTCAGCACCCTCTAATAGTCCACAAAATGAAGGCATCGTAGCAGACATGACAATAAAATGGATATTATAGCGTGTAGCAAATTTCTCAAATACTTTTACTACACTTGACAGTAAAGTACGGGGAATATTTTGTACTTCGTCGACAATAATCACACTATCTCGTAAAGTTTCCAGTCGTACATTATCCCGATTATGATTGGAAAAAAGAGTATAAAGAATTTGATTAAAGGTAGTGACGATAAAATGCTCATGCCAAATATCCGCTAAAAAGAGCTTTTGCGAAAACTGCTCTTTTTCATCATTATCGTTACTCTGATACTTAGTCAAATGGTGATATTTTAAAACACGCTCCCCTTGCAGTATCTCCTCATAGATACTATGCGTCTGATCGATGATAGAAGTAAAGGGAATAGCCGTAATAATACGTCGCTTATCTTTTTGTTTTTTGGCTATTTTGAGACCCAACTCCAAAGCAATCAAAGTTTTACCCACACCGGTTGGAGCTTTGATCAAATAGATATTGGAATCTTTCTTTTCAAAATTTTTAAAAATTGTTTCTCTTGCATTAGTTCGATATTTGTTTGGACTCTCAGTTTGTTTTTGAGTAATTAGTGATCGAATATGTTGCAAATGATTGTCTATCTGCTTTGAACTCAAATACTCTATATTTTGATAGGGTTTTGAAAATATCGCTTCAAATTTATCGGCTAAGATAAGACGAGAATAGCGTTCTTTAAAGAGGAAGTAGTTATCTATTGTTTGATAAAAATCTTCATCATAAGCATCTTCAAAATACCATAAAAACTCATCAATATCACGTTCAAACCTTATGCTACTGTTTTGTGCAATGTCTTCTAGTGTCGCTAACTTATTTTCATCAATATTGATTTTATAGCTATTTGATAGGTACTCATTCATACTCTGTGCTATATTGGGTAAATCACTATGATGTTTGAGAACACTAAAAAAATTTGCTAAAAAATCACTATCTCTATTCTCTTCATTGCAGAAATAGAGATAGGCACTTTCTAAGGTATGAGTCGTTTTGAGCTTATTGCGCCGCTTTTCAAAATCCTGAAGAGATTCATTGGGCTCTTTTTGAAGTGAAATATAAGATTGAAATGCTTTAGAAAGTTTACCCAAATCATGATACATAGCAACAACTTTATGATTAGTATCATCAAAGCTTTCGATAATATGAGTGATGTGTTCTCTATAGTTTTTTTGGGGATGCGATAAAAAGCTATTGGGTATCTGCACTATACAAACCTACAATGATAAATGCTGTCATTACACTCAATTTGAGATATAAAAGTATATTCAAGAGAGATAGGTTGAGAACCTAAAATAACTGTTACGAAAGCTGTTGGACCTCGTTCCTCATCAAGCATGGTTGCAAATGAGAGGTTACTGTATCGGATATTCTCTTCAAATACAATCCGCTCCAAATCCTCTTCTAAAATAAATGAATCGACTTTCACTTGTTGAACTTCAACCTCTCGTGATTGTTCAATAGAAACATAACGAAAATTACCTGCAAACTCACTATTGCCTAGAAAAAATGCAAACTTGGAGATTTTTTCTTTCAGATAATACTCGAGTTTCGTCTCATACTCAAAATCTTTTATAACTATCAAATAACGAGGATTTAGTAAAATTTCACGATTGATAGGCTTTTGAGGATTTTTTTTATCCCTAAGTCCTTCACTGATTTTATCCATATTATTTTTTACTAGATTATTGATATGTGTTTGTGTTTTGGATGTATAATCCTTAATATAGTTTTGAGAAAAACTCTTTTTGCTAATGGGTGCTAAAGGAATAATACTATACTCAAAGCTATGAAATGCTTTATCTCCAAAATACTCCTCTACTCCCAAAATGGAAGCCATCATCCCTGCAACTGTCGTTTTAGGAGGAATAGGCAAAGAGATATTTTGACTGATGGTAAAGGGATCTCTGAATGAGGCAAATTTGCCCCAAATTTCAAATGCCAACATTTTATGCCTCTATAGTCTCAAGTTCAATACCTAATGCCTCAAATGGTGCAAGTTGCGACTCCATGCTCCTGTCATACTGGATAATGATTTTTTCAATCTTGTCTTTTTTTACATTGAAGGCTTCGATGAGTGGAGTAAAATCAACTTCACACTCTTCAAACTTTCTAATCTGATGCGTCGCTTCATTGGACAGTTCTACCAATTCATCAAGTAATCCTATCATATAACTATCTTTGTAAATAACACGAAGCAAAAACCTTGGTTTTTGGCCCGTTTTACTACGGGTATTTAAAAGCTTTGTTCCATTCCACATCGAATCGAGCATTTTATTTACATCTTCTTCCGTTGCTTTTGATTTTTGAGCATTAAGGGCATTAACAGTACCATACATAGCAAAGAGGCCATAGGGGATATAGTTATCAGTTCTAAAAGTTTTATTTTTTGCATTATCTTTTCCAAAAGCTCCCGTGCCTTGCCCCAGTACGGTCTCCGTTTCATTGAGTGACTTTGACCAACTAAATTGCACGGCACCAATAATTTGAATATTGCTCTTAGGAGCTACCCCGCCAAAAAGGCGGTTATCGATACAACTCAAAAAAGCCTCCCTGTCTTTCATCCCCGAAAGCTTCTCTACTTCTTTAAAGCGTGTTTCGGCGGATATTACCTCTTCGGCGTTATTGACAAAAACACTCTCTTGCTGTCGATCCTGTAAATCGTCCCGGATGGTTCGTTTGACGCGTACATCACTTACGATAGCTCTTCTATCGGCTTCATCATATCGTGGGGCATTGTCATTGAGCATATCACCATTGGGGTTGGTCATACGTGCATCCCATAAAAATAGTAGTTCGCTCTGCTTTGCTGTTGTCATTCTTCTTCTCCTTGGTATGGGTTATTTTTTTTAAATTGTGCATAATCATTAAAACCTCGGATAAAGGCAAATGAAACCTCTTGTTGGGCTACTTTTTCTCGACTGTCCTCTTTAAAATAAGTTGTGACAAGTGTCGATAAGTCACTATTCCTTTGTGTCGTGAGTTGAAATTTTCGTTCAAATTCATTGGCTTTATTAAAAATTCGTTTGAGATTATTTTGGATAATCTGTTGATTGGAAAGCCACTTCTTAAATGTCTCATTTTTGGAAACCACCTTCCCATTAGGATTAAAAGAACTATCAATAATTGCTTTTGCATAAGCTCCGATAAGATAAGCTCCTTTAAGAGTATCACTTTTTAAATACCCACTATCTTTGATTGTCTCAAACTCTTGAGAAAAAAGTTTTAGTGTTTCACTCATAATTACCTCTCCTATTTTCAATGGCATTAATAGATTGTAAAAATTCTATAACTCGATTTTCATGTTCTATAAAACTATGGGTATAATGCATCCACTCTTTTATCCCATCATCTTCTAATTTTTTATTGTGTTCAAAGTCATACTCTCGATGATGCTCAAATCGCTTTAACAACTCAATGTACTTAAGCTGCGTATATCCTAAAAGTATTTTGGCTAAATAGATTTTCTCTTGGATAATTTTATTTTTCATACCTGATGTATTTTTAGTTGCAATAGCAAAAAGTTCATCCCGACTAAAATAATCTCTTAAATAGGTATCTTGTGAGTTTTCTTGGCGTTTTAAGATATCCTTAATACCTTGTTGCTGCATTTCATTCACCACTTGTTTAATACGACTAGGAATAACATCTTCTAACGTTGCAAATATTTTAACCGACAGGTTGGTGAGATTGACTTCAGTAAATAAAATATCCAATGAAATGGAGTTAATCTTATCTTTGTCAAAACCTTCGATCTGTTTAGCTAATTTTCTGATAAAACTATTCTCTTTGGATGCTAAAACCTCTATATCTTTTGATCTTTTTAAAGCTGTTAAAAGCTCTCCATAAATTTTATCATCAAAATTGACCATCGAAGGAATAATAATATATTCTAAGCCTTTATGGTAAAACTTTAGATGTGTAATGGCATACATCCACCCTTTTTTAATAGCGATAGCAGTCTCTTTGGACATTGGCAACTTATTGATAATTTGTGGTTTAAATTTATCATTGTAATTATCCATTGTGAAAAACTTGACATTAGGATTGTATCCACACATCGACTTTTTGAGAGTAATAAAATCAAGTGTCTCTTGAAGCTGTGGAGTAGGAACACCTTTAATTTTTTTTGTAATATGAGATTCAACAAACTCCTCCAAATAGTTCTCTAAAATCTCGGGCATCAATTCATAGAGTGTTTTACCATTTATCGTAATAATCAAAAAATAGTTTCCACTTTCAAAGTTTTTTAAACTCAAAACATCTTCGCTGTAGTTTTGGATATAGTGGCACACAGGCTCAGCTAATTTTTGATGTTCTTCATTAGCATAAACCATCACAGAGTTTTCAAAAGTATAGGAAATAGCTTTAAATTTTTTATAGAGATCGTTTTCTTTTTGATATTCAAAGTTTGGATAGAGATAGTAAGAGTTACTTGTACCTCCTATCTTTTTGGTGAACATAGTTCTACTGCTATCTATAGCACTCTGGTTCACTGTCACCCTGTCATTATGAAAATCAATTTGAAGCGTTGTATAGGAACCAAGATCTTTAAAATCTGTAACTTCAATAATCTTTTTTATATCTTCATTGGTAACAAGCTGACCAATCTTATATAACTTATGTGCTAGACTCATGCCGCTCCATCCTCTTTTTTGGACTTTTTGTTAATTTGCTCCACAAACCCAAGCCCCTGCATCCCATGCGCACCAAGACCGGTATCGAGTATCATCCCCAGCATCTCCTCTGTTGCTTTGATCTCATAAACACCGTACCATGATTTGATTGCCCCTTTTTCATAAGAAAAGATCCGTTCCCTTGGCTTTTGTCCTACAGTGTCTAGCACCAATTCACCTTCATAGGGTATGCCGAAGAGCGCTTCGTATTTCTGAAGTGTATGGTTGCGTATGATCTCCTGGAATTTATGGGTTTGGGGCTCGAGGTAGATCTTTTTGGAAGAGTTGCCGTCTTTGATCGCCGCTGCGACAAAGCCACCAACTTTGATAGAACTATCGAGTGCTTGCCGATGCTGCAAAGAGACTTCGGTCGAAGCGATGTGTATCTCTCCCAGTTTCAGCCCGTCGAAGAGTATCTTCTGGGCGATGGCCTTTTCATGTGCTTTATTGAGCGCTGTATAGCGGATAGAGAGATCGTTCCCGCGATAGATGATCTTGAAATTCATAGACTTAAAAACCTTGCCGCTTGGGTGCTTGTAGCCTTCATGCTCTTTATCGTCAAGCGTCGTATAGACAAATGACTGAAAAAGTTTTGGAAGCACCCTTTTTACGGGTAGATTGACAGTTGGTATCTTCGCATTAATTATGAGCATTCCTTCCCCTGAAATGAACTTAAAAAAGTATACTACATTTTTATGGTTAATTTACTGAGTTAGTATAGCAAAAGCACAGTGACACTTATATGTCAACCATGCTGCATCCTATCATCCTCATCACAATAAACCTCCAAATCCCCCATCAACTCATCCCGCAGCCACTTCGGCTCGATGATGTGTACCCTCGGCAGCCAGTACTTGATCTGGGGGAGTATCTCCAGTTTGTGAGTGATCTCGCAGTGTACCTCCAGCCCTCCGTCATAGTGTTCATCCTCGATGGTCTGGGATTTGTGCAGTTTGATATCCCTGATATACCCGGCGATCTCCGGCTTGACATAAAGCACCACGCGGAAGCTCTCTTTCCCCGTGGAACTCCAGATACTCTTCATGTTGTTGGCTTGGGCTATCATCTCCGGTGTGAGCGTCTGTTTCTCCTCTATTCTCCTAAAATTACGAATCTTATCAAGGTTGAAATATTTGATCCCGTCATCTTTATAATCCCTGGCGATCAGATACCACCTGCCGTTTTCTGTATAGATCCTGATAGGATCCACTACCCTCTCCGAACTCCCCTCCGACTTGAGATAGACAAAGCCGCACTTCTCATCGTTCATTAAAGATGCAGCAAGTGCCTCACCAAACTTTTTGGGCAGATTTTTATACTCAATAGCAAAAGAGATCTTCTCAGAAGAGAGATTGGAACGCTCCAGACACTCTACTTCTATCTCAAGGTTCCGGGCAAAAGAAGAGAGCAGTATATGGTTGAGATCATCTTCTCCTTTGGAAAGTGCGGATCTGTCCAGACTCCAGATGCCGTTACTGTTTTGCAAAGGAATACTCTGAGCGATCTTAAGCATATCGCGATGGATCGTACGGGAAGAGACACCGTACTCGACGGATACGACTCCTGCACTGAGCCTTTCACCTACATAAAGACGCCGGACGATATCAAGTATTCTCGGGATCGGGGTTTTCTGTTTTTGGTATGCCATAAAAAAATTATAACCATTTATGCTAAAATACCACCATTCCAAAACAAAGAACACCATGCGCTTAAAATCGATCTTCACCAACAGCTTCGGTATCCTCTTCTCCCGTGTCACCGGCCTGGGGCGTGATGTCCTGATGGCCTCTGCGCTGGGGGCTTCTGTGTGGAGCGATATGTTCTTTGTCGCTTTCAAACTGCCGAACCTCTTTCGCCGTATCTTCGCCGAGGGGGCTTTTACCCAGGCCTTTATGCCCTCGTTTGTCGCCAGCAGGCAGAAAGGTGTCTTTGCGACGGCGATCTTTTTGCGATTTTTGCTTTTTCTGGGCGCTTTCTCTCTGCTGGTCACCCTCTTCCCCGAACCGATCACCAAAGCGCTTGCGTGGGGGTGGGAGTGGGAACAGATCGGGCTGACCGCGCCGCTGACCGCGATCAACTTCTGGTACCTTGACCTCATCTTCATCGTCTCGTTCCTTGCCACACTGCTTCAGTACAAAGAGCACTTCGCCACCACAGCGATGTCCACCGCCCTGCTCAACATCGCAATGATCGCAGCACTCCTCCTCTACATGAAAGAGGACCCCGCCATCGTCGCCTATGCCCTGAGCATCGCCGTGGTGGCAGGCGGGATACTGCAGGTCGCCGTGCACCTCATCGCCGTCAAACAGTTCAACCTTCAGCGCATCCTGATCGGCGGATGGAAATACCGCAAGCAAAAAAACGTAGAGGAAGAGAAAAAGCATTTCAACAAACTCTTCCTCCCCTCGATCTGGGGGAACTCCACGCCGCAGATCTCGGCCTTTGTCGATACGATACTGGCGACCTTCCTTATCTCAGGATCGGTCTCGTACCTCTTTTATGCCAACCGTGTCTTCCAGCTGCCGCTGGCAGTCATCGCCATCGCCACGGCAACCGCCCTCTTCCCGGCGATCTCCAAGGCGATCAAAAACCAGCAGGAAGCCAAAGCCTATGACAACCTGGACAAAGCCTTCTGGCTGCTGGCATTTCTCCTCACTTTTTCCATGCTGGGAGGCATACTGCTGGCAGAACCGATCGTCTGGCTGCTCTTTGAGAGAGGGAAGTTCACCGAAGTTCAGACACTCGAAACCGTCAGCGTGCTTCAGATGTATATGATAGGACTGCTCCCCTTCGGGCTGGCAAAACTCTTCTCTCTGTTCCTCTATGCCACGCACAGACATCTCAAAGCGGCAAAGATCTCGCTCTATTCGCTCATCACCTCCGTCACCGGCTCTTTGATACTGATGCAGCCTATGGGAGCCTCGGGTCTGGCGCTGGCCGGGAGTATCGGCGGATGGGTGCTCTTTGTACTTACGGTCAGGGAAGTCGGGCCGGATCGTTTCTATGCGATCCTGTGGACGAAAAAACTCCTCTACCTCCTGCTGGCCACAGCCCTCTTCGCGCTTCTGCTCCTCTACATCAGCGGCTGGCTTACCGGGCTCATCAGATAAATTGGATATAATCTCAGGATAATAAATTTGATTGAAGGTATCCCACTCTATGCAGATCTATGACAGCGTACAAAAAAAGAAAGTCCCTTTTGAGCCCATCAGAAAAGGCGAAGCCAGCATCTATGTCTGCGGTCCTACAGTCTATGATGATGCACACCTCGGACATGCACGCAGCGCCCTGGCATTTGACCTTTTATCGCGCACGCTGAAGGCCCTGGGATACAAGGTCACCATGGGCAAGAACTTCACCGATATCGATGACAAGATCATCAAAAAGGTCGAAGAGACAGGCAAAAGCCTGGAGGAGATCACCACCCACTATATCGCCCGCTACCTCGAAGAGATGGATGCGCTCGGCGTGGCGCGTGCCGATATCGAACCCAAGGCGACGGAGTCGCTGGATGCCATCGAGCAGATGATACAGAAACTGATAGAGAAGGATGCCGCCTATGTGGTCAGCAGCGGCGATGTCTACTTCGATACAAGCAAAGATGCGCACTACGGCGATATCTCCCATCGGGTCGGAGAGGACGAGGAGAACCAGAGCCGTATCGAGCATACCGAGGAGAAGAGAAACCCCAAAGACTTTGCACTCTGGAAAGCCTGCAAGGGGGACGAGGATATCTGTTTTGATACCGCATTTTCCAGGGGGCGTCCGGGATGGCATATCGAGTGTTCGGCGATGATCGAAAAACACTTTGCCAAAGCACACGGTAACGACACCTACTCCATCGATATCCACGGAGGCGGGGCGGACCTGCTCTTTCCGCACCATGAGAACGAAGCGGCACAGAGCCGGTGTGCTACCGGACATGAGCTTGCCAAGTACTGGATGCACAACGGATTTGTACAGATAGACGGCGAGAAGATGAGCAAAAGCCTGGGCAACAGTTTCTTCCTCAAAGACGCTCTGAATGTCTACGACGGAGAGGTGCTGCGCTACTACCTCAACTCCGTGCACTACCGCAACAACTTCAACTTCAACGAAGAGGACCTCCTCTCCGCGAAAAAGAGGCTCGACAGGCTCTACCGGCTGAAAAAACGCGTCGTCCCCGGGAAAGGGTCTGCGGTGAACAAGGCGTTCAAAGAAGCCCTGCTGGAGGCGATGAGCGATGACCTCAATGTCTCTATCGCCCTCTCTGTGATCGATGAGATGGTCGCCAAGGCCAATGAACAGCTCGACAGCAACCCCAAAGACAAGCCTCTAAAAGGCAGTGCAAGTAAGCCACTAAATGGCGCATCGTACAAGGCGCTCAAAAAAGAGACGATCGCCAATATCGAGTTCATCGACACGCTCCTCGGTTTCGGAGGCAAAGAACCCTATGCCTACTTCCAGATCGGCATCGATGAAGCACTCAAAGCAAAGATAGAGACCCTTCTGAACGAACGCAGTGAAGCCAAAAAAGCCAAAGAGTTCGAGCGCTCCGATGCGATCCGGGATGAGCTCACCACAATGGGGATCGCCATCATGGACACAGCAGAAGGAACCGTATGGGAAAAAGCCTGACCGATCAAAGTATGATCGCATCATACAACCCCCAACTGCTACCTTCTATCTGCTATCTGCTATCTTGTACCGAAAGGTGCACGCGATGAAAGAGCTGCTTAGACAGTACCTTCCCTATCTCGCCGGATACAAAAAGTCCTTCTTCTTTGCCGTACTGGGGATGATCGCCGTGGCGGTCGGTACCGCCGGAACCGCGCAGCTCATCAAACCCGTACTCGATGATGTCTTTATCAACAAAGATACCCAAATGCTGGCACTCATGCCGTTTCTGCTTATCGGCGTCTTTACCCTCAAAGGGGTCGGGAGCTATGTACAGACCTACTACACCTCCTATATCGGCCAGGATGTGGTCAGAAGGCTCAGGGACAACCTCGTCTCACACCTGACCCACCTTGACATGGCATTTTTCAGACAGATGCACAGCGGCGAGATACTCTCACGTATCACCAATGACATTTCACGCATCCAGGCCGTCGTAGCCAACATCATCCCCGAGCTCCTCAGAGAAGCACTGACCATCTTCGCACTGACAGCCTATGTGATCTACGAAAGTCCCAAGCTCTCACTCTACTTTCTTATCATCATGCCCCTGGCGATCTTCCCTTTGAGCAGACTGGCAAAAAAGATGCGGAGATACTCCAGGTCCTCCCAGGAGAGCACTGCGGATATGACATCAAGGCTCGGCGAGATACTCTCCAATATCGAAGTGATCAAGTCCAACTCAACCCAAACCTATGAGCAGCAGCGGTTCGAAGCACAAAATCAAAATGTCTTCAAGTACATCATGAAACAGATCAGGACCAACGCCCTCACCTCACCGGTGATGGAAATACTCGGCTCCGTTGCGATCGGTATCGTGATCTATATCGGGGGTACTGAGGTGATAGAGGGACGGATGAGTGTCGGGGCATTTTTCTCTTTCTCCGCAGCGCTCTTTATGCTCTATACCCCTATCAAACGCCTCTCCTCTCTCTACAACAGAGCCCAGGATGCCATCAGCGCCAATATCCGTATGAATGAACTGCTGGATACCAAACCGACGATCATCTCAGGTGATACGACACTGACAGAGACCGTGGAAACGATCGCTCTGAAGGATGTCTCGCTTCATTATCACGGGATACCTGCGCTGGAGCAGATCTCCTTTGAGGTACACAGAGGGGAGTCGATCGCTCTGGTAGGCGACAGCGGTGCGGGGAAAAGCTCGCTTGTCAACCTGCTGGTACGCTTCTATGACCCCAGCAGCGGCGAGATCCTGATCAATGGCAGGGACTACCGTGACTTCACGCTCGAATCGCTCCACCACAAGATCGCCTATGTAACACAGCGCATCTATATCTTCAACGATTCGGTCGCAGCCAACGTCGCCTACGGGGAAACGATCGATGAATCGCGTGTCATCGAAGCTTTGGAGAAAGCCTTCGCGATGGAGTTTATCGAAAAGCTTGAAGAGGGCATCCATGCCCAGCTTTCGGAAGGGGGAGGCAATCTTTCGGGCGGGCAGAGGCAGCGTATCGCTCTGGCACGGGCACTCTACAAAAACCCTGATATCCTGATACTCGATGAAGCGACCTCCGCACTGGATAACAGAAGCGAAGCGCTGATCCAGCAGGCACTAGCAAAACTCAAACCCGGAATGATCACCATTACCGTGGCGCACAGGCTGAGCACCATTCAGGATGCCGACACGATCCTTGTCTTTGAAAACGGGAGGATCATCTGCCGCGACACGCATCCCAACCTGCTGAAACACTGCCAGGTCTACCAGCGTCTTGCAAGTAAGATATAACGCTACAGATGGTATAATCTGACCCAATCCAAACAAAGGTTCGTGATGATCAGATTACTCTTTTCTTTTATACTTTTCTTCAGTCTTTCAGAAGCAAAGCCCCTAAAGAACTACGCCTTTGCGGGTCTCCTGGCTTCAACGCAGACGATCAATATCGATGATGAGGCAACCACCCACAAAACCGGCGTGGGGATCAGGTACGGACAGCAGTCTCTGGAGTGGAGAACCATGTTTTCCCTGGAGTATTACCCGAACAACTATGCCAGTTACTCCGTAGAGATCGACAAGATCCTCCTTGACGAGATGTTCGGCACGCCAAAGCTCAGGCCCTATCTCGGGGGGACAGTCGGATACCTGAAGTATGACAAAGATGCGCTTGAGGGGATACCGCATGATGAAACGGTCGGCATCTACTATGGCGGAAACTTCGGCTTTATCCTCTATGCGGCAGACAATATCGATGTAGATCTGGGGTACCACTACTACAAGGTAGGGAACCTGGATTTTCTGGATCATCTTCACGGCCCTACGTTGGCAATCCACTATTTTTTTTAACTAAAGGAACACACAGTGTCATTTTTTTCTTACCAGACCCTCAAAAAAATCCTTTTCAAACTGGATCCTGAAACCGCACATACCATGGCCAGCTTGGGACTGAGAGCGGTTGCCCACTGTCCGATTGCGTTACGTATGTTCAAGGAGCACTATTTTGTCGATGATAAAATGCTGCATCAGAAGCTTTTCGGACGCACCTTTAAAAATCCGGTCGGTTTGGGTGCGGGCTTTGACAAGGACGGCCAGTATATTACTGCGATGCCAACCCTGGGATTCGGCTTTACCGAGATCGGTACCGTGACACCCAAACCGCAACCGGGCAATCCAAAACCCAGACTCTTCAGACTTCCGGACGAGGAGTCTCTCCAGAATGCAATGGGCTTCAACAACAAGGGAAGCCACTATATGATCCAGCGTCTCAAAAAACTCTACTTCTTTGACTATCCGGTGGGGATCAATATCGGGAAGAACAAAGTGACGCCGGAAGATCAGGCACTGAGTGACTATGAGACCCTCTTCAAAGCCTTTAAGGGGTATGGGGACTACATCGTGATCAATATCTCCTCTCCGAACACACCGGGCCTGCGTGATCTGCAAAACGAGAACTTCATCAAAGCGATCTTTGATATGGCAAAACAGATCACCGACCAGCCGGTCTTCCTCAAGATCGCTCCCGATATGGAAGCCGAAGATGCGATCAGGCTCTGCAAGGTGGCGGTAGAGGCAGGCGCGGCGGGGATCATCGCTACGAACACGACCATTGACTACTCCCTGACCGACTCTCCCCACAAGCGCAGCTTCGGCGGGATCTCCGGCGCACTGCTCACCGAAAAATCCTACCAGCTCTTCCGGGCCCTGGGCAAAGAGCTCTACGGAAAGACCCTGCTGATCTCCGTAGGCGGTATCGACTCGGCAGAAGAGGCCTACAGACGTATCAAAGCCGGTGCTTCTCTGGTGCAGGTCTACTCCATGCTGATCTACAGAGGCCCTGAACTCATCAAAGAGATCAACGAAGGGC
>Ga0265294_10005265_pt1 | contig 15816 bp, 11 predicted proteins | sample MunlanPumphouse3_FD_192504 | JGI IMG/M metagenome (GOLD analysis project Ga0265294, IMG submission 192504) | Groundwater microbial communities from a municipal landfill in Southern Ontario, Canada - Pumphouse #3 | ecosystem: Environmental > Aquatic > Deep subsurface > Groundwater | place...
CAGGTGATAACATAACAATTACCGGTGAGTTGATTACTCCTATTGCTATGGAAAAAGGAGTACGCTTTGCTATTCGTGAAGGTGGAAGAACCATTGCAGCCGGTGTTGTTACTGAAGTAGTTGAATAAATATAAGTAACCGAATAAAAATAAATATATTTAAAATAACAAGAAGAAATTAAGACTGGGCAAAAGTCCAGTCTTAATTGTTGAAGTAATAGATAATAAAAAAATAAATATAAATAATAGTTACTTATTTTAAAAGAAGATTGAATAACAATAAATATACATTATTTCTTGACAGTTATGCTAAAATATGTTAGATTAAATTTCGTTAATTTCTTCCGAATTATAAGGAGCGAATAATGAGGCAAAGGATAATATTAGCTTGTACAGAATGTGATAATCGTAATTATAATAAATATAAGAATAAAAAAAACACTTCAGGAAGAATTTCTTTAAAAAAGTACTGCAAGTTTTGTAAGAAACATACGGTGCATAAAGAGACCAAATAAAATTAATCTTATAAATATAAATACAGGAAAAATACAGGTCCGTAGCTCTAACGGGAGAGCACCGGACTCCAAATCCGGGGGTTGCAGGTTCAAATCCTGCCGGGCCTGCCATATAATTAAGATATATTAGGTAATTGGAAAAAACTAATATTTTTATTACAGAAAAAGGTGTTTTAATGAAATCAAACAATTTATTTCATAAGATAATAAATTTTATTAAAGAAGCAAGGGCAGAATTAAAAAAAGTTACATGGCCTAACAGAAAACAATTAGTAAGCAGTACCATTGTTGTTATGATTACCGTCGTTTTAGTGGCTATTTTTTTAGGTATAGTTGATTTAATTTTTTCCCGCGTTGTTACAATTATCTTGCAGTAAGCTATGGGTAAGCATAAAAATATAATCTTCTATAATTGGAGTGTGATGACTTATAATTAGAACTATTGAGGAAAAGAAATGGTATGTTGTTCATACCTATTCTGGTTATGAAAATAAAGTAAAAGCAAATCTTGAACAACGCGTTAAATCGATGGGAATGGAAGACCAAATATTTCAGGTTTTAATTCCAACTGAGAAAGTGTTAGAAACAAAATCGGGGAAAAAAAGGTATGTTCAAAAAAAAGTATTTCCCGGTTATGTAGTTGTTGAGATGAAAATGAATAATGAATCGTGGTATGCTGTAAGAAATACTCCTGGTGTTACCAGGTTTGTAGGTTCCGGAGGTAAACCAGTTGCTTTAAACAATAGTGAAATAAAAAATATACTAAAGCAAATGGGCAAGGGAGAAAAGAAACCAAAAATTGATTTAACCGTTGGTACAAGTGTGAATATTATTACCGGGCCTTTTACAGGGTATACCGGTAAAATTAGTGAAATTGATAATCAAAAGAGCAAATTAAAAGTTTTATTAACTATTTTTGGAAGAGAAACCTCGGTTGAATTAGAATTTACAGATGTGGAGAAATATTAAGAATAATCACATTTTTATTATGAAAGATTATTGTGAATGATAATATAAAAGCTTGATTATGATTTATTTACAACTTTTTGGCAGCACAAAAAATCATAAAAACGAGGCAAGAACAAGAAGAGGTATAAGATAAATGGCAAAAAAAATTATTGCAAATATAAAATTACAAATTCCGGCAGGAGCTGCAAATCCTGCACCACCGGTTGGTCCCGCATTAGGACAACATGGTTTAAATATCATGGAGTTTTGTAAAGCTTTTAATGCAAAGACAAAACAAGATATTGGTACGGTTATTCCCGTAATTATAACTGTTTATCAAGATCGTTCCTTTGATTTTATTTGTAAAAAACCACCTGTATCCTTTTTATTAAAAGAAGCAGCCAAGTTAGAGAAAGGCTCAGCTGAGCCTAATAAAACCAAAGTAGCCAAGATTAGTCGTGATGCAGTTAAACAAATTGCTGAAACTAAAATGCCAGATTTAAATGCTAATGATATAGAAGGTGCAATGAAGATTGTTGAGGGAACTGCCAGAAGTATGGGAATTGAAATAGAATAGTTATTTCAATAATTCAATATAATAGACTTTTTTAAAAGTAAATAGAGTGGGAGGATTTATTCCAATATAACCACCAGGAGGAAATAATGTCTAAAAAAAGAGGAAAAAAATTTAAAGAAATAAGTAATAACTATGACAAAACAAAATTATGTACTATTGAAGAGGCCGTAAAATTAGTCAAAGAACTAAGCTGGGTAAAATTTAATGAATCGGTAGATGTAGCAATACGTTTAGGGATAAATACCAAGCATTCAGAAGAACAAGTTAGAGGAGCGGTCGATCTTCCTCATGGTACCGGTAAGGATATTAAAGTTGTGGTTATCGCACAAGGAGAAAAAGTTAAAGAAGCAGAAGAGGCCGGTGCAGATTTTGTTGGTGGCGAAGACCTGGCAGAGAAAATCCAAAATGGATGGACTGATTTTGATGCTGCCATTGCTACTCCGGATATGATGAAAGTAGTTGGAAAGTTAGGACGGGTTTTAGGACCACGAGGGTTAATGCCAAACCCAAAAGTTGGAACAGTTACCTTTGATGTAAAAGAGGCAATTACCTCTGTTAAAAAAGGTAAAGTTGAATACCGGGCAGACCGTTTTGGAATAGTGCATTCAATGATTGGCAAGATAAATTTTGAAGACGAAAAGTTGATTGAGAATTTTAAAGCAATAATGGATGCCATTATTAAGGCTAAGCCTGCATCCTCAAAAGGGCGTTACCTGATAAGTGTTTCATTGTCTTCAACTATGGGTCCGGGTATCAGGCTTGATACTACAAAGCTTTTAGCATAAAATAACTAAAAATAAATAAATATTGATATTTCCTTAGACCGCAGGTATCAAAAAGATGATTTAAATGGTTCAACCGACCTGCCGAGGAGTTAAGATTATATAAATCCTTCCTTGACATTGTCTAAGGTAAGGATTTTTTATTATTAATATAATAAGAGAAAGGAGGAGTCTCATTGCCACTTAACAAGGAAGAAAAAAAGTTAGTTGTAGAAGAATTATGCGAAGAATTTAAAAAATCTTCAGGTATCGTCCTTACTGATTATAAAGGACTTGATGTTGAATTAATAAATAAAATCAGAAGCGACCTTAGGATAAACAATATCAGGTATAAAGTTTATAAAAACACTTTAATTAAGAGGGCTGCCAATGAAACAGGGTTTGGTAGTTTTGTAGGGGACTTATCAGGATGCACTGCTATTGCTTTTTCTGAAGATGAACCAATATTAGTGGTAAAATTGTTAAATCAATTTTACCAGCAAAATAAGGAAAAATTTAAACTTAAAAGAGCTCTAATAGAAGAAAAAATATTTTTTGAAGAGGAATTAGATAGAATTGCTAATTTACCTACAAAAGAGGAATTATTATCCAAAATGTTAGGTAATTTAAAATCACCTATTACCTCTTTTGTTTTTATTTTAAAATCCCCAATCTATGGACTGGTGAATGTACTGGAACAGATAAGAAAACAAAAGGAAAATACTGATAAGTAAAAATATTTATTCTATTATTAATATTTAAACACAACACAAAGATGAGAGGAGGTGAAAGAATTGGCAGAAAAGCAAGAAGAAAAAGTAGAAATAAAACAAGGTGATGAAAAAAAAGAAGCTTCTCAGAGCAAACCAGAAGAAAAAAAAGAAAAAAAAGCTACCGAAAGCAGCACTGTTAAAGATATTATAGAGAAAGTAGAAAACCTAACTGTTTTGGAATTAGCTGACCTGGTGAAAGCCCTAGAAGATAAATTTGGTGTGAGTGCAGCAGTTCCTGTTGCAGCACAGGCGGCAGCACCTGCCCAAGGAGGAAATGCTGTTCAAGAAGAAGAAAAGACTGAGTTTGATGTTATTCTAAAAGACGTGGGCGCAAATAAGATTAAGGTTATCAAAGAAGTTAGAGCAGCAACCGGACTTGGTTTAAAAGAATCTAAAGATCTCGTTGAAGGAGCACCAAAACCAGTAAAAGAAAAAATTGAGAAGAAAGATGCCGATGCTCTAAAAGAAAAATTGGAAGCTGTTGGCGCAACTGTAGAAATAAAATAATAATATATTTAAAGAGTAGTAATGTTAAATGTCATTTTTATAATGATTAATTATTATTCAGTTAAAATAGTAAGAAGATACCCTGAATAAATATTTTGGGTATCTTCTTGACTTTTTATTATTATAATGTTAACATATTAATTTGCATATTAATTTAAAAAGGTTGGTGCTAAAAGTGCAGAATAAAAAATTAAAAATAATAGATTATTCAAAAATAGATAGTTTTATTGACCCACCTCACTTTCTTGATATTCAGAAAAATTCTTATAAGAAATTTTTACAGGAAGATATCCCTGCAGAAAAAAGACAAAATATAGGTTTGCACAAAGTATTTAGAGATGTATTTCCTATTCAAGATTTTACCGGAAATCTGATATTAGATTATGTTCATTATTCAATAAAAGATAACAAATATTCTCCCCTTGAATGCTGGGAGAGAGGTAGTACGTATTCTGCACCGTTAGAAGTAAGAATTAGCCTGGTAAATAAAAAGACAGGAGAAATAAAAGAGCAGGATGTTTTTATGGGTGAAATACCCTTAATGACTGAAAGTGGAAGTTTTATTATAAACGGAGCTGAAAGAGTTATCGTAAACCAGCTTATACGGTCTCCCGGTATTTACTATGGTATCGATGAATCCGGTACTAATAAATCATTATACAATTATAGAATTATTCCTAACCGTGGTTCCTGGTTAGAATTTGGTTTTGATACCAACAATATGATCTATGTTCGTATTGATAAAAAAAGAAAAATACCAGCCACTGCCCTGTTGAGGGCGTTAGGTTACGAGAGAAATGAAGATATTATGGAATTATTTGATAATTGCGAGATTATTCAGGAAACATTATCAAAAGACAATACCCATAGCAAAAGAGAAGCACTAATTGAAATATTTAGAAAATTAAGACCAAGCGAACCTCCCACCGACAGAAATACTCGACAACTTTTAGATAGATTGCTTTTTGATTCGAAGAGGTATGACTTGGCTGATGTTGGACGTTACAAAGTAAACCAGAAATTAAGTATTCAGAATAGAATATTAGATAGAACAACCTCCAAAGCAGTAGTCGATCCGGAAACCGGACGAACTTTGGTTAAGAAAAATACTCTTATTAATCAAAAAATAGCTGAGACAATAAGAAAATCGAATATTGAAAAAGTATATGTATTTAATAATAATGATGAGGAAATCGCAGTTTATAATGAGAAAATTGATACCAATGTCCTCTTGATTGACACAGATGAAGGCAGGATTGATGATAAGAATATAGGATTACAGTTAGTCGAGGATATTATAAATCATAAGTCAGGGGAAATAATAGCACAAAGTGGTCAGATTTTGGATGAGGAACTACTTCTAAAGATTAGCGAAATTAAACCAGACGTTTTAGTAAAAAAGGGAAATGCTTTATGTAAAGATGATATTATAGCCTCATTGAGATATTTGGTTAATCTCCACTATGGTATTGGCTATATTGATGATATTGACCATTTGGGAAACAGAAGAGTTAAGACTGTCGGAGATTTATTATTAGATCAATTTTATATTGGTTTAATTAGAATGGAAAGAGTTATTAAAGAGAGAATGACTATTCAACCAGATTTATCGGCTGTTACCCCGCAGGCATTAATAAATATACGACCCCTGGTAGCTTCTATTAAGCAATTTTTTGGAAGCAGCCAGTTGTCACAATTTATGGACCAGACAAATCCACTTTCAGAAATAACTCATAAAAGAAGATTATCGGCGCTTGGTCCGGGAGGATTAACCAGAGAAAGAGCAGGATTTGAAGTACGGGATGTTCACTATAGTCATTATGGCAGAATATGTCCTATAGAAACACCTGAAGGACCTAATATAGGCTTGATCGGATCATTAAGTATTTACGGAAGAATAAATGATTTTGGCTTTATTGAGACACCTTATCGGAAAGTAGAAAATGGAAAACTTACAGATACAATTATCTATCTTACTGCTGACGAAGAAGATCAATATAAGATTGCGCAGATTAATGTAAATATAGATAAAAATAATAAAATTACACAGGAAGACGTTCCATGTCGATACAGGGATGATTATTTGACAGTATCCCCAAAAGAAGTTGACTTTATCGATATAGCACCAAACCAGATGGCAAGTATTTCAGCCAGTTTAATTCCTTTTCTGGAGCATGATGATGCAAACAGGGCCTTAATGGGAACAAATATGCAGAGACAGTCTGTCCCGGTAATTAAAACGGAAATGCCTTTTGTTATGACAGGAATAGAAGAAAGAGTAGCTAAGGATTCGGGTACTATAATTTTAGCAGAAGAAGAAGGTGTTGTAGAAAAAGTAACCGGTGAAAAGATTGTCATAAAGGGTGATAGTGGTAATAAAAAAGAGTATTTTTTAAAAAAATTCCACAGGTCTAACCAGGGAACCTGTATTAACCAGACACCAATTGTTTCTGAAGGACAAAAAGTAAGCAAAGATACACCAATTGCTGATGGGCCTAACACAGACCAGGGTGCATTATCTTTAGGTAGAAATGTATTAGTAGCTTATATGGCCTGGGAAGGATATAATTTTGAAGATGCAATAATTATCAGTGATAAACTGGTTCAGAATGATGTTTTTACATCCATACATATTAGTGAACATGAATGTGATGCAAGAGATACCAAGTTAGGCCCTGAAGAGATAACTGCTGATATCCCAAATATCGGAGAGAATAATTTAGCTAATCTGGATGAGGATGGAATCATAAGAATAGGGACAGAAGTTGAGTCGGGGGACATATTGGTAGGAAAAGTAACCCCAAAGGGTGAAACTGAATTAGGACCTGAAGAAAGATTGCTAAGGGCTATTTTTGGTGAAAAAGCAAGAGAAGTGAGGGATACGTCATTACGGGTACCTCATGGTGATAGAGGAAAAGTAATTGATGTTAAGGTTTTCTCCAGGGAAAATGGTGATGAAATAGCACCTGGTGTAAATAAAATGGTACGGGTTTTTATTGCCCAGAAACGGAAAGTTTCCGAGGGAGATAAAATTTCTGGTAGACATGGTAATAAAGGAGTTATTGCAAAAATACTTCCAGTTAATGATATGCCGTTTTTGCCGGATGGTACTCCTGTCGATGTTATTCTTAACCCACTTGGGGTTCCTTCTAGAATGAACGTAGGACAGATACTTGAAATACATTTGGGATGGGTTGCAAAAGAACTTGGAATAAATATTGTAACCCCGGTATTCAATGGTGCCAAAGAAGAAGACATAGCAAAAGCTTTAGTTGATGCAGGTTTGCCAAAAGATGGGAAAAGTATTTTATATGATGGAAGAACTGGGTTGCCTTTTGATCAAAAGGTTACAGTCGGTTACAGCTATATTCTAAAATTAATACATTTAGTTGATGATAAAATTCACGCCAGGTCAACCGGACCTTATTCCCTTGTTACCCAACAACCGCTGGGTGGAAAAGCACAATTTGGAGGGCAAAGATTTGGCGAGATGGAAGTATGGGCACTGGAAGGATATGGGGCTGCTTATAATTTGCAGGAAATGCTAACAATAAAATCAGATGATGTTGCAGGAAGAATAAAAACCTATGAATCAATTGTTAAGGGTGAAAATATACCGGTACCCGGTATACCAGAGTCTTTTAAAGTTTTGATAAGAGAGCTCAGGAGTCTTTGTTTAAATGTAAAAGTATTAGACCGGGACGGCAAAGAGATAGAAATAAAAGAAGATTTAGAAGTCAAAGACAGAATAGATCAAGATTTTATGGACCACTTAACATAAAACATCAAGAAATAATTTATAGAATTTACCGCATATAGTCTTGTTAGCTGGGTATATATTTTAATACGGGGAGGTAATGTGGTTGGATATTCCAGAAAGAATTAATTCAATTACTATAGGATTAGCTTCAAATGAAGAAATTCGTAAATGGTCATATGGGGAAGTAAAAAAACCAGAGACCATCAATTATAGAACTTTAAAGCCGGAAAAAGACGGATTGTTTTGCGAACGCATTTTTGGACCTGTTAAGGACTGGGAATGTAGTTGCGGGAAATATAAGAGAATAAGGTATAAAGGTGTAATCTGTGATCGTTGTGGAGTAGAAGTAACAAAATCAATTACTCGCAGAGAAAGGATGGGCCATATTGAATTAGCTTGTCCGGTTTCACACGTATGGTATTTTAAGGGAATTCCTAGTCCACTGGCGTTATTACTTAATATATCACCCAGAAATCTCGAAAAAATACTCTATTTTGCACCTGATAGAAGAAGAGAGCAAATGTACGGTGTAAAACAGAACGAGGATGAGGATAATTTATATGTCAGTGATGTTATTTTGGAAACAGAATATAAGATACATCAGATGTATAAACCTGATTTTAAAGCTGAACCAATATACCGGATTAACCAACATAAAAAATTTCCTTATAAAGTGGGAGATATTATAGATGCAGAAAAATTGTCGGAATTACAGGATATATATGGGAAAATATATTTTACTGTAGAGAAATTAATTTCTGATGAACACAATGAAGAAATTGAAGAAGATGATGTAGATTACGAAGATACTGATGAAAAAGATATTGAAGCAGGCAATGAAGACAAACAGACTCAGGAAGAGGAAATAGCACCTAACCAGAGTGACTTAGATAACAATGATAATTTAGATTCTTTAGAATATAAAATTATAGAAATTGAAGGATTAATAGTTGAAAGCAAATTAAAAGCATTATTAGAAAAGGATGAAGGTATTTCCAAAAGAACTACTATGGCAAAGCAGACAATGGAGGAATCCTGTTATATTGTAATTCGTCCCGGTAGTACAAACTTAAAAACAGGAGACATTTTACTTGAATCAGAACAAAGACTGTTTTCTAATTATGATCCCGAGTTTTATGCTGGAATAGGGGCAGAGGCAATAAAGAATCTACTTAAAGAAATCAACCTCGATTCTCTAAATATGGAAATAAGGGAAGAATTAAAACATTCGACAGGTCAAAAAGCTAAAAAGATGATTAAAAGGTTGCAGATTGTCGAAGCCTTTAGAAAAAGTCACTGTAAACCGGAATGGATGGTCATGGATGTGTTACCTGTAATTCCTCCTGATTTAAGACCTATGGTTCAGTTGGAAGGTGGCCGTTTTGCAACTTCTGATCTCAATGATTTATACAGGAGAGTTATCAATCGAAATAACAGACTAAAGAGATTATTAGAGTTAGGGGCACCTGACATAATAATTAAAAATGAAAAAAGAATGTTACAGGAAGCAGTTGATGCTCTTATTGACAATGGTCGCAGGGGACATGCTGTACTGGGTGCGGGAAACAGACCATTGAAATCCTTGAGCGATTTATTAGAAGGGAAAAAAGGACGTTTTAGACAAAATTTATTAGGTAAGAGAGTAGATTATTCCGGACGTTCTGTAATTGTTGCTGGTCCAAAGTTAAAATTACATCAGTGTGGGCTTCCTAAGAAAATGGCATTAGAGCTATTTAAACCTTTTGTAATGCACCACTTAGTCAAAAGAGAGTTTGCTCATAACATTAAGACTGCTAAAAAATTAGTTGAACAGGAATCACCCGAAGTTTGGAATATTTTAGAGGAAATTATTTCCGAACATCCGGTTTTGCTGAATCGTGCTCCTACTTTACATCGTCTTGGGATTCAGGTTTTTAAACCTGTATTGGTAGAAGGAAATGCAATACAGCTTCACCCTCTTTCCTGTCCGGCTTTTAATGCTGATTTTGATGGAGACCAGATGGCAGTTCATGTTCCATTATCAACCGAGGCGCAAACAGAAGCAGAAACTTTAATGTTGTCTTCTCATAATATTTTGTCCCCGGCCAATGGTGCACCGATAGCACTACCTGCACAGGACATAGTATTGGGATGCTACTATCTAACGATGAAGGAAAAGGGGCAAAAAGGGGAAGGTATGCTATTTGCATCTCCTGAAGAAGCAATGAGAGCTGAGGAAGAAGGATATGTAGATTTACATGCAAAAGTAAAAATAAGAGTAAAGGGTGATATAGAGGACACAACCATTGGACGAGTTATTTTTAATCAAGTATTACCGGAAGATATGAAATTTGTAGACTTAACTATAACTAAAAAATCACTTGCTAAAATTATTTCTTATATATACCGTCATTTTGGACAGGATGTAGCGGTCGAATGTCTTGACAATATTAAACAATTAGGCTTTCATTATGCCACTACATCAGGAATATCAATTGGTGTAGTAGATTTAGAAATACCTTCTGAGAAAGACAAGATAGTAGAAGAGGCTGAAAGAAAAGTTTCAAAAATAAAAGAACAATTCAACTATGGTTTAATAATGGATGAGGAGAGGGAAGAAAAAATTATAACTGCATGGACAGATGCAGCGAATAATGTCGTCAGTGCTATTTTAAGCAACTTAAGCAGTTTTAATCCTTTGTTTATGATGGCAGACTCCGGTGCCCGTGGTAGTAGAAGGCAAATTGGACAATTAGCAGGTATGAGAGGATTGATGGCGGACCCATCTGGTAAGATTATTGAATTTCCTATCAGATCAAACTTCAGAGAAGGATTATCATGTTTAGAATATTTTATCTCAACACACGGAGCCCGAAAAGGTCTTGCAGATACAGCGCTAAGAACTTCAAAGTCCGGTTATTTAACCCGAAGGCTGGTTGATGTTGCACAGGATGTAATAATTACTGAAGATGATTGTGGTACTACTGACGGAGTTGTGGTCACGGATATTCAGGAAGATGGAAATGTAATTGAGAAATTAGAAGAAAGAATTGTCGGCAGAACAGCACAAGAGGATGTAATCGATCAAAAGAAAGGTGAGATAATTGTTCATCGAGGTGATTCAATAGATGAAAAAATTGCCAAAAAAATAAGTGATGCTGGAATTAAGGAAGTAAATATACGCTCACCATTAACATGTTCATCGAAACAAGGTATTTGTGCAAAATGCTATGGTAAGGATGTGGCAACCGGAAAAGTTGTTACTATAGGAGAAGCAGTGGGGACTATTGCTGCTCAATCTATTGGTGAACCAGGCACTCAGTTAACCTTAAGAACATTTCATACTGGTGGAATTAAAATAACCGGAGAAGATATTACCCTTGGTTTGCCTAGAATTGAACAATTGTTCGAAGTCAGAAAACCAAAAAAACAAGCAGTAATAAGTGAAATTAATGGTTATGTGTATCAGTTAAAGAATGATCAGCAGGATGTTAGAAAAGAAGTAATAATAAAACCAGAAGATGAAAGCGAAACAATCAAGAATAAAGACAGTAAGAAAAAAATATATGTAATACCTCAAGATTTAAGAATAATTGTTGAAGAGGGGCAAAAAGTTACAGCCGGACAAAGAATGACAACAGGATTTATTGATCCTAATGATATCTTAAAAATACAAGGAATCAAAGCTGTACAAAAATATCTGTTGGAACAGGTACAAGAGGTTTATCGTTCACAAGGGGTTACTATCAATGATAAGCATATTGAAGTTATTGTCAGGCAGATAGCAAGATTAAATAAAATATATGTTAGATCTTCCAGGGATTCAGATTTACTCTCAGGGGAGCTAGTTTATGTTTCTGATTTTGAAAAGGCAAACAAGCAGGTTGCAAAGGAAAACGAAGAAATTCGCAGAAAAAACAGAGAATTATTATCAGATAAAAAATTAGTTAGTCCTGTTGTTGGGGCTAAGGGGGAAGTTGTAATAGAGAAAGACAACATCCTGGATGAAAATAATATTCGTAAAATAGAAAACGCAGAGTATCAGGGATTTGATATTATAGACGAACAAGGAAGAAAAAATCATATAATACAGGGGAAGATGAATTTTATTGAAAAAATTATAGACTATATATTTATTGATACAGCTTCCCGCCAAAACAAAGAATATATAGAAAATATCCATACTGATAATAATGATATTCTTGACGTAGGAAAGTTAATAGGAAACAAAATAACTAAGGATATTGCTATTAGAATGGTTAAACAGGGTATTCATCAAGTAAAAATTGGCAATCCCCAGGAAGTAGAGAAATTAAAAGGTAATGTGCTGGCTGAAGACATAAAAATGTCTGATAGTGATGAAGTGATAATTCATTCCAATAAAATTCTGGAAAAGGAAGACATTGATAGAATAGTAGAATTACAATGTGAGAAAATTGAAGTATGGAATAATATAAAAGAAATCAATATCAAGGAGAATCTGATTAGTTTTGTTAAAGAAGATGTTATAGGAAAAGCTTTAGGCGAAGATTTGAAAGACCCGGAATCTGATAATATTATTGCAGACAAGGCTCAACCGGTAAGTAAAAATATAATTAGAAAAGCATATTCTGCTGGAATTAGTGATATACCATTAGAAGATGGTCGTTTCTTCTCATTGGAGGGAAGAACACTAGAATATATTTATAATAATTTAGTTGGTAAAATTATTGCACAAGACATCCTTGACAAGAACACCAATGCCATTGTTGTTAAGGCAGGGGAAAAAATTACTAAAAAGAATGCAAATGTTATTTTCCAGCAAAATATTGAGACAATTAAATATAGAAGTGAAAATACCAAAAAAGAAACAGTATCATTGATTGAGGATATTGGTTATATGAGCAGAATAAAACTTCCAGCAGTAGGTATGCCTATAATACAGGGAATAACTCAGGCATCTCTTTCAACAGAAAGCTTTTTATCTGCGGCATCCTTCCAGAGGACTACTCATGTATTAACAAATGCATCAATAAAAGGGAAAATTGATAATCTTTACGGGTTAAAAGAAAATGTTATCATCGGAAGCATTATTCCTTCCGGAACTGGATTACCTCAATACCGGGATATTGAAATCACTTCACAATATGAAGAAGAACTAAACAAAGAAAAGCAAAGATATGAAGAAGAAATGAAAAAGAATAGAGAGTACGAGTATGAGAATGACTTTAATGTGTATGAGAGTGATGCTGAAAATAAATCATTCCCGGATGATACTAATAAGGAGATATAATTAAAAAAAGTTATTTAGACAATTAAATTATATTGACATAAAGTTATGATGCTGATAAAATGTGTAAGTATTTTCATTGGTAATATAGTATATTATATTATTAATTATAATAAATCACTAAAAAGAAAATAAAGATAATCAAAAAAAAGGTGGTTTTAAAATGCCAACAATTAATCAACTGGTAAGAAATAGCAGAAAAAGAGCAAGTAAAAAATCAGACACACCAGCCTTAAAAGGCTCTCCGCTAAAAAGAGGTGTTTGTACGCGTGTTTGGACTATTACACCTAAAAAGCCTAATTCTGCTTTAAGAAAAGTTGCTAGAGTGCGATTGACCAATAATATGGAGGTAACTGCTTATATTCCTGGTATTGGCCATAATTTACAGGAGCATTCTATTGTATTGTTAAGAGGCGGTAGAGTAAAGGACTTACCTGGAGTCAGGTATCACATAGTAAGAGGTGTGATGGATACAACTGGTGTAGATGGAAGATTACAGGGGCGCTCAAAATATGGAGCTACCAGGCCAAAAAAATAAGTTAGCAGATTTTAAAAAAAATATTAATTTAAACTTAAATGAGGTGGATTATAGATGTCCAGAAAAAGAAAAGCTACTAAGAATGAAATAAAAGAGGATCCTGTTTTTCAAGACAAGAGAGTAAGCAAGTTTATTAATCATATAATGTTAGATGGTAAAAAGAGTGTTTCTCAAAAAATATTTTATGATGCAATGGACATAATAAAGGAAAAGACCAAAAAGGATTCCCTTGATGTTTTTAATCAGGCGATGGAAAATGTGATGCCCGTATTAGAAGTAAAATCAAGAAGAGTTGGCGGAGCCAGCTACCAGGTACCTGTTGAGGTTTCACCTGACAGAAGAGTTACATTGGCTATGAGATGGATTATCAGTTTTACCAGAAGTAAGACAGGCAGACCATTTGCAGAACGATTAGCAAGCGAATTAATAGATGCTTCCCAGGGTACCGGTGTTTCAGTAAAGAAAAAAGAAGATACTCATAGAATGGCTGATGCAAACAAAGCGTTTGCCCATTATAAATGGTAAGATATTAATATTTTCACTTAGAATTTTAAATATTAAAAAAGATAAAAGAAAAAAATAAATAATTTAAGAATGAAAGAATGATTAAATAATGACAAATACTAATAATACTGACCTGCAGAAAGTAAGAAATATTGGAATAATGGCCCATATTGATGCCGGTAAGACTACTGTTACTGAAAGAATATTGTATTATACCGGAATATTACATAAAATGGGTGAAGTTCATGAAGGCTCTGCAACTATGGATTGGATGCCACAGGAAAAAGAGAGAGGGATAACTATAACTTCAGCAGTTACAACATCTTTTTGGAAGGGTTTTCAAATTAATATTATTGATACGCCAGGGCATGTAGACTTTACGGTAGAGGTGGAACGGTCACTACGTGTTCTTGATGGAGCTGTTGCGGTTTTCTGTGCTGTAGCGGGTGTTGAACCACAATCAGAGACGGTTTGGCATCAGGCAGATCACTACCATGTTCCCAGATTAGCGTTCATTAATAAAATGGATAGAACCGGTGCAGATTTTTATGGAACTATGAAAATGATTAAAGAAAAATTTTCTGTTACCCCTTTGGCAGTGCAAATTCCATGGGGAAAAGAGGGCGATTTTCAAGGGATTATTGATATAGTAAATATGTGCGCATATACATATATAAATGATGAACTTGGTGTCAATTATCTTACGGTTGATATACCGGAAGATTATTTAGAAGAGGCAAAAAAAGCTCGAAAGAAAATGCTTGAAATACTATCAGAAGAGGATGAATCCTTCTTAGAGGATTATATTTATGGAAATGACATTGCTGTTGAAAGGATACATAGTCTCATAAGAAAAGGGACAATTAACAACAGATTTGTTCCTATTTTATGCGGGGCAGCTTTAAAAAATAAAGGTATTCAGTTATTATTAAATGCGATTAACAGATATATGCCTTCTCCTCTGGAAGTTTTACCTGTTAAAGGTGAAGATCCAAATACAGGAGCTGAAATTCATAGAAAAACTGATGTAAATGAACCATTATCTTCACTGGTTTTTAAAGTTATGTCTGATCCCTTTTTTGGTAAGTTAAGTTTTGTTAGAGTTTATTCTGGTAGATTAACAAATGGTTCGTATGTTTTTAATTCTACGCAGGGTGTAAGAGAAAGAGTTAATAGGTTAGTGAAAGTCCATGCTGATCACAGGGAACAGGTAAATGAAATTACAGCTGGAAATTTAGGTGCCATTATCGGTTTAAAAAAATCAGGAACAGGGGATACCTTATGTGATGACAAATACCCGATTATATTGGAAAAAATGGAATTTCCGGAACCTGTTATATCTATTGCAATAGAACCGAAAAGTCAGGCTGATAAAGAAAAAATGGCAATTGCACTTGATAAAATGGCTGAAGAGGATCCAACTTTTAAACGTACTGTGAATAAAGATACCGGGCAAACAATTCTCTCAGGTATGGGAGAACTTCATCTTGAAATTATTGTTGACAGATTGCTGAGAGAATACAAAGTAGAAGGAAATGTAGGAGATCCGCAAGTAGCCTATAAAGAGACTATCAGGAAAAATACCAAATCTCAAGGGAAATTTATAAGACAAAGCGGAGGAAGAGGTCAGTACGGAGATGTAATTATTGAAATTGAACCAAACAAGGAAGAAGTATTTGAATTTGT
>Ga0265294_10005267_pt1 | contig 15808 bp, 13 predicted proteins | sample MunlanPumphouse3_FD_192504 | JGI IMG/M metagenome (GOLD analysis project Ga0265294, IMG submission 192504) | Groundwater microbial communities from a municipal landfill in Southern Ontario, Canada - Pumphouse #3 | ecosystem: Environmental > Aquatic > Deep subsurface > Groundwater | place...
CGTTTACGCCCGAGAGATCGTCGAGGAAAGTCCTTGCCTGATCGATCCGCTTGACCCCCTAAGCCATGATATCTCGCTCTACAAACCGCTGGTGAATGTCATCCCCTTGGCGGTCGGCGAGACCCATCGAGTCGACTGGTGGATTGAGGCAATGGGCAGGTTACGACAGCAGTACAACGGTGATCCGAGACAGATCTTCTTCCCGTCGAACTTTGCATTGCCACTTTTTGAGCAGCGAGACATGCTGATCGATCGGATGTGCCAGTTCCCCGGCATCAAGCACAAGATCGGCCAGATGATTCTTGGCTGGATGCAGGAGACCGAATGGACAGATGCTCCGCACCGAGATATCGTTCTCTGGCAGCGATCCCACCCAAACAGCCTGCGGCGAATTCCGGTTATCGCTATCGATCGCTGGCTGATGCGATTGATATATCAGCTCGGCCTGGTGACTGAATACCAGAGCGATATCTCGACAGCGATCTCCAGAGAGCTGTCAGATAAGCTCTGCACTATCTGCCATCAGAACAACATCAACCACAACCACCTCGGACAAGCGCTCTGGCACGTCGGATCTAAGATCTGTAACGCCAATCATCTTGGCGGCAGACGGCAGTACCGACATGTTTGCCACACACTTTGCCCACTCAAAAAGTGGTGTAACGGTCGGGTTCCGTCAAACTACAAGCTAGACAAACCAACAAAGAAGCGTCGACACAGCGCAAAAATGGGCTGGGGCCAAATGGTTCCACACCCACCAACGCTAGACGACCTCTGGGACGACGATTAGTCGTTCCAACAACCCCAGCGCCCCGGAAGAGGCGCTTTTTCAATAAAAGACTAGTCCTCGGGGCCGAAATCGGACCGCTCACCCTTAGGCTGTTTCGCTAGATCGCGGAAGCGCATCTGCTCAGCATTAAAGTAGAGGTCAACATTGCCAATCGGCCCATTTCTGTGCTTGCGAATCAATATCTCCGTTATTCCCTTCTTGTCTGAATTTTCGTCATAATAATCATCGCGATAAATAAACATCACGACATCAGCGTCTTGTTCGATTGAGCCCGATTCACGAAGATCTGAAAGTTGTGGTCTTTTGTCCGGTCGATGTTCGACAGCACGAGAAAGCTGGGAAAGGGCAACGACCGGAACATTAAGTTCTCGAGCCAGGGTTTTTAGTGATCTGGAGATTTCGGAAATTTCCTGTACACGGTTGGCATCTCCGGATTTTGATCGGCCTTCTATAAGTTGCAGGTAATCAACAAAAATAATCCCCAAATCATGTTCCATTTGCAATCTACGAGCTTTAGCTCTGATTTCAGTAACATTTAAACCCGGGGTGTCATCAATAAAAAACGGGGCCTCCGACAACGTTCCCATAGCGTAACCAATTTTCGGAAAATCATCGTCAGAGAGATTTCCAGTTCTGAGTTTCCAAGAGTCAACTCCTGCTTGCGAAGAGATTAAACGATCAACCAGCTGCTCTTTTGACATCTCTAAGGAGAAAAAGGCAACCGGAATTTTTTCTTCAACAGCTATATGTTCAGCAATATTTAAAGCCAGTGAAGTCTTACCCATCGAAGGTCTGGCAGCAAGAATCAACAGATCAGACTTCTGTAAACCAGCGAGTTTACCATCGAGATCACGAAAACCGGTCGGAAGCCCTCTCAGCGCCCCCTTTTCTTTGTGAATCTTGTCAATTCGGTCAAAAGCCTCAGTTAAGATATCTTTAATTGGAATAAATTTTTGACGAAAAAATTTTTGCGAAACGGCAAACAGGGACTGTTCAGCTTTATCCAATATCGCCGGAACATCTTCGTCTTCGCTAAAACCGAGATCGGAAATTGTAACCGCTGATGTAATCAGCCTCCTAAGAACCGCTTTATCGCGAACAATATTGGCATAGTGAGCAACATTTGCAGCCGAAGGTGTCGAATTTACCAAAGAAACTATGTAACTACCGCCGCCAATTTCCGTCAGCTCCTTTGTCCTCTCAAGTTCATTGGTCAATGTCACCATATCAAGAGGTGAACGCTTCTCAAAAAGTGCTAGGATCGCTCGATAGATTCTCGAATTTCTCTCTTCATAAAAATCCTCCGGTGACAAAATCTCGACAACAGTTAAAATTGCATCTTTGTCTAGAAGCAAAGCACCGATCACTGAATGTTCAGCGTCGATATTTTGTGGTGGGAGTTTCGCCCCTAAGTGTCCGCCATTTTGCTCGTTTTTCTTTTTCCCTTTTGCCATATAAATTTTTACACCTTTTGCTTGATAGACTTTACAAACTTTTAACTTTATAGACTATTTTATTCGGTTTCAAATATCTCTACCGCTGCTTTTTCTAAATCTTGATCAACGTTTTTGTTTGCCCTACTAACACTTTTCTTTTCGGCAATTCGGCAAACCACTCGATATTTTTTGCCGACAATCTTTTCTAAAATATCTTCCACTAGCTGACAGTTGCGGCTTTCCGATATTTTGTCTAAATGAAATTTGAATTTGACATGGATAATTAGCTGGTCCCCCTCAATTCCGGCCGGATAAGCGTCGCGGAGGAGAGCACTTAAAGAGTGATTTTCCTTCTTCATTTCAGACAACACTTTCTGCCAGTTCTCATCAGTCAGCTCCAGAACTTCAACTTTATCACTATTTTTTTCAACCGTCTTTTCGGGAGCTTTTTCTTTCTGAGGAATATTTTTAGTCTTGACTTCATTTAGATCAGTACTTTCCACTTTCTTTTCCTCTGGCTTTTCGTCTTTTTTGATCTTTTCTGGCACAGCGGCCGCTATTTCCGGCAAGCTAGCCTCGACAATCGCCATCTCCAGGGGCAGTGATCTGATTGAGGTTTCTTTCACTCTTCGACCCGACTCAATAAAAATTGCCAAAATCCGATTTATATTCTTGGCATCCTTTTTCTCCGATAATTTTTGAAGTTTATCCTCGCGATCATTGGTAATTTCAAAATTAATCTGACCTCCAGAAATTTTATAAAGCAAAAGTTGTCGCAGAGACTCGGTAATCTCTTTTATCAGCTGCCCGGGGTCAACACCACCAGAGATAAGTTCGCTGGAGGTTTTGATCGCCGAATCAGTATCGGCAGAAAAAACTTTTTCAATAATTTTCAACACCTCTTCATCTCTTGCCAAACCAAGAACGTGGCGAACATCATCGATCTCAATTTCTCTCGTGAGAGAGGCGACCTGTTCCAAAAGAGAGATTGAATCACGATGACTACCCTCAGCAGCAACAGCGATCGCTTCTAGAGATTCGTCAGAAATTTTGATTGACTCTTTTTTGGCGATCTGTTTGAGATTTTTAATAATATCGCTTTTTTTGACTCGGCGGAAGTCAAAGCGCTGGACACGGGATAATATCGTCGCCGGTATTTTGTGAGCCTCTGTTGTTGCCAGGATGAAGATTGCATGTTTCGGTGGCTCTTCGAGCGTTTTTAGAAGGGCGTTAAAGGCCGGGAGAGTTAACATGTGGACTTCATCAATAATAAAAACTTTATATTTTCCGGAAGAAGGAGCAAATTTTATTTTTTCTCGTAGTTCGCGTATTTCGTCAATTCCACGGTTTGAGGCAGCATCAATTTCAATGATATCCAAACTTTTGTTCTGCGATATCTCTAGACAAAATTGACACTTATCACAAGATTCACCTTGCTTATCAGCTCGCTGGCTACAATTCATCGCCTTCGCCAACAACCTAGCAGCCGAAGTCTTACCGGTACCTCGCGGACCAGCAAAAAGATAGGCGTGTCCAACACGACTTTCGGTAATTGCTGAAAGCAAAGTGTCGCGAATATGATCTTCTCCAACTAAGTCGGAAAATTTTTGTGGACGATATTTTTGGTAAAGAGACATAAGTACTTCCTTGCGCTTTTAGCTTGACGAACTTTATTAACTTTCAGCTAGTTAGCACTTTTTATTATAACCGATGAATTATTCAATTGCGGCAAACTACTCTATAAATTTTCCTGGATATTAGCTGTCAGACGAATTAATCAGCCGCCAAGATTAAAAATTAAAAGTCGCTTATCAACATTTTTTTCACAGCTTTTACACAAGATAAAAGCTGGTGGTATAATAAGACTAATGGATAAAAGCCAATACGCGGCAAAATTAGCCACCGAGATGAAGAATGCCGGTCTGAATTTAACTCGGAATAACGCCGAAATTTTTCTTGATGCGATGGCGCAAGCGATGACAGAGGGATTAGCTCGCGATCGCAAGTTAACCTTATCAAATTTTGGCACCTTTATCGTCAGTCGCTTTGGTGCTAAAATTATCAAGAGCCCTAGAGGTGATAATAAGCAGTTTTTCATGCCACCGACTGATGTCATTAAGTGGCGGCCAAGCATGAAAGTCAGAGACCGAGCAGCATCTTCAAGGGTTAGCGATGAGATTTATGACAAATTGGTTAAAGGCGAAATCGTCGAAGAACTACCGGAAGAAAAAGAAAAACAAAGTTTTGAAACAGCCAGTGAGAAAAAGCTCGGCCGCTTCGAAGTCAGAGTGGATATTGCCGGAACAACAGGTCGCGAACATATAGCCGACGAACGATCACCAATTTCCAGATTAGCAAAGAGATTAATAGAGGATTTTGTTAGCTCAAAAAACGATAAACTCGAAATCAGACCGGGTAAAAACCAAATGTTATTCGTTTATTATCAGAATAATTCCGCTTCAAATGTTAAATATCTTCCCAGTGTTTCTCATCAGATAATAATCGAGAAGTTTAAATCAATGGCAAAAAACGGAACAGGAAATGGGGCTATAAAAATCGATGATACCAGAGAGATCAACTTGTCGTCGTTGTTAACACCAAACGGAGAATCATTAATTTTGCAGCGAATATAAAAGCGGCCAAATCGAGGGGAAATGAAAAAAATATTGAAAAAAAAGAAAAAAGCTGCAGCACTTTTAACAGCAATTTTGCTCTCCTCAATAATTGGTGCGGTTGCAATTGGAGTTAGCGCCTTGGCGGTTCGCCAAGTGAATATTTCTGAAACTTATGGCAATGGACTTGTGGCTTTCTATTCTGCCGAATCAGGCCTGGAAGAGGGACTTCTACGCTATAGATTTAACAAAGACACCCAGGTACCATTTGTTATAAACACAACAACAGACACAATTGGACGAATGCCAGCCAGAAAATACCGCAGTCTTCTAGACAGAAATCCGATGAACACTTACTCGGCTACCGGCATCGGTAACAACAATTTTTATTTGCTCTCTGACCGTAGTCAGGTTTATGACCTTCAGACCTATTATAAACAGAGTTATTACGGTGACGATGTTGATAATAATGGTTATATTAGTCAAGCTGATTTTACAAATCTCAGCCGACCAAATAACGATTTTTACAAATTAGCTAAAGACGAGCAGAAGGACTTTACAATTACCGGCAGCAATAATCCAAGTACAGACAATCGAATTTATCTTTATTGGCGCTGGAGCAGCAACTGCAATGCCGGCAAAGCGCGAAGAGCGCTGGAGGTGAAGCTAAAAGTTGACACAGCTGCTTCTGGCTTGCCCGCTGACCGAGACGAATACACGGCATTGTTCAAAGACACTACCTGTGGTCAAACAATCGCAAATGCTGATACTCCGACAATCCTCGCAAGCGGACCTACAGTCTTTACTGCAGCCGGTGGCGGAGCTGACCTCAAAACTAAAATGAACATTCTATCTTTGAAAGTCGTTTCAATGTCTCTAAAATCAGTCGGTGGTTCGAATAATGATCATATAGCTTTTGGTTTCAACCAAGGCAACCAAAACGGCGGAAGCAAGGTCGCCGGACCAACAACAACTATTAGATCACTAGGTTATTTCGGTGGCGTTACCAGAGAGATATCAGCCAACATCGACCGCCAAAGCGGCACAATCTTAGATATTTTCAACTACGTAATATACAAAGGCGAGTAAATAGAGGTTCTAGTTATTTTTTAAGTCTTATTAATGACTATACTAGTTTCGGCGCTGTTGTTTGTAGTGTCATAGGCTTTTGCCTTTAGTGTATAGTTCCCGGGCCCGACGTTGTTCCAGGGCCAGATACGATCTATTTGAGCAGCATTTTCTGTGGCAACAAGTGTGTTGTTTATATAAAATTCGATCTTTGAAACCGCAACATTATCAGTAGCTGTTGCTTGTAGCGAAAGGTTACCGGAAACCCAGGAATAAGGATTTGTAGCTGGCTGAGTAATCGAGACCGTCGGATTTTGGCTATCAGCTCCAGCGTTGTTGACAGTGATAGAGACTGAAGATTCGGCGGTCTGACCAGCGCTGTCAGTCGCCACCGCTTTAAGCGCGTGAACACCATTTGAATAACCGACTGAATTTAATGTTGCCGAGTAAGGGGCACTGGTATCCTCAGCCAAAGTTGTACTATCGATAATAAATGCCACCTTCGTCACGCCATTATCATCTGACGCATCGGCAGAAAACGCTACCGAAGCAGAAATTGTTGCACCATTAGCTGGAGCGGTGATAGAAACAGTTGGCGGATTATCAGAAGCAGGTGGTGCGCTCGGTCCAGAAGGCTCATTCACAAGCCACGTGCGAGTCCCGGCTGACGGATAACCGTAAGTCCCAGCCATCGCATGGTAGCCGTAACCGGAATATAAATATGAGTAATCTTCAGCAATAATTTCTGCGTCACAGTTTCCCCAACCGAGTGAATAATCATACGTGGTTGTCGCTTTTGTCAGAGGTCGAACTGTGTAATAGGAATCAGGAAACCTGGTGCTCATACCCAAATCCCATTTCACCCACTTGTGATACAAGGTGTAATGATGACCATACTCATGTGAAAGAACTAACTTCATGTAATCAACAAAGTAGGGAGAGCTCTCGTAGTAGTAGGTGTTTAAGGTTACATAACCCCAGGCTGACGTTATATCACCATTCGGCTGAATGGTGTAACTGCCGGAGTAAAGACCAGCCCAGCCGGAATCACCAGCATTCTTGACGATAATTGAATAAAGGGAATTTACTTCATCCTTAACTAGTAAATTGCTGGACATATAATTTTTCAATTGGTTACCAAGATCGGAATATTTCCCTGTCTGGTCGATATATTCAATATCACCAATCGAACCCGATGGTCCAGCGGCAGCAGCGGCTGCTTGATCAGAAGAATCAACAGCTCCGGTTGAGGCAACAACGGTCGTAGAGCCATCGGAATTTGGTGTTGCCGATCCGGAAATATTCCCCCCGCTGGAATATTTCGGTGGTTTTTTCGCCACCTCCTTTTTTGCCTCCTCTGGCGCAGGTTGTTCCTCGGTTTTCTCTTCTTCCCCTCCTTCAATTTTTACCGGTTCATCGGGGGCAACGGCGCGAAAATTTTTTACATATGCCAGACCAACCGAAGCTAAAACAATGACAACAAAAATCGAAACAATATAAAAAATTCTGTAGTGCTTTTTGATAAAACTTAGAATCCCCTCAAACTTGTTCATATTTCTATTTTAACTTAAAAATTACCAAAAACAAAAAACCCAACAAAACTATTTTCGTCGCAACTCATAACCAAACTTGGACAAAAGACCGTTCAAAGCATTTTTGAGGCGATAACTGATAGCTCGCAATTTAAATTTTTCTTTCTTACCTGCCCCCGATTCCCAATAAGGTTGCCACTGGCCGATTTTACCCATTTTTCTTTCGATCTCTTTTTCCGAAATATCATTTAGCCAAGGGTAGGTTGATAATTTGGTCTTGTCACCTTTAATCGCTACTAAAGTGATTCTGTCACCTAGCATTTTTTCCTTAGTCGGCTCCAACGGGGAATGACACTCAAAAACAGTTGTGAAACCCTGGTCATTGAGAAGTTTTACTAGCGAGTTCTTCGTAAAACGAAAACTATACAAATTTCCCACTGAAGCACCAGGTCGTGGTAAAATTTTATCTTGACTTTCGTTGTCTCCATGTTCTCTTAACCTAATGCCAGCGTATTTTTTCCCCTTATTAGAAACGAACTCTTTTGCTACAAGAGATATATGTGTATCAATAATTAAGAAATGTCGACAGATTTGAAAAATTTTGGGCAACAAATCAAATATATCTTTTGCGTCAAGATGATAGAGCAAACCGAGAAATAGAACTAGATCAAAACTACCAGTTTTTTTCGAAATTTCCCGAACATCCTTTTGGACAAACTCTAAGTTCGCGATTTTTTTCTCCTGGGCAATTTTTCGACCAAATTTCATCCTCTCTTCTCGAGCATCAATACCTAAAACTTTCGCCCCGCGAAGCGCTAATTCAATAGAATAGGCGCCTTCAGCGCAACCGAGATCCAAGACCTTCTTACCAGCCATGTTTCCACCGGAAAGATCTTCGGCAATCTGCAACACACGCCTAACCTTGACAGCATTTTGGTCACCCTTTAATTTAAAAACTTCCAAGGCTGATTTATTTAACAAAAATAATTTCTTGGAAGTTTTTTTCATGGATAAATAATCAATCGCTCAACTTGAAAATTCTTTAGACTACAACGAACAAAGTAAGATGGTAGCCCCGGCGGGAATCGAACCCGCGATCTCCTGGATGAGAACCAGGTATCCTAGGCCGCTAGACGACGGGGCCATAATATCTTATTCATAAAATCAATGGTTCCCGGGCCTGGGGTCGAACCAAGATTACTAGGGCCAGAACCTAGCGTACTGCCATTATACTACCCGGGAGTACAGCAAAAATTCTAGCACACTGAGCGTAATTTCTCAATAATCATTATTATCAATTTTTTGTTAGACCAGAAAATTTTAAAACTAAATTCTTGATTCGTGATGACGAGAGAGAATTTCAAACATTCGTCGATAGCTTCGAGGACCGATAGCATAAAAAGCTTCGGCATATTCCCCGGCACCGGTCGAAAGACCACGGTAGTTATTTAAAGCCAGAATTGACTCTTCATAACGCTTGTATTTAAGTTGCGACTTGTGCTTGCGCAAAGCTTCTTTCTTGTCGCCAAGAGTGTCGTCAATAGGAATAATACGATTGACTCTTGAGCTCGCCCAAACCTCATATAGCCAAATATTAAGATGCTTTTCTAATCCTTTGAGACCAATATATAAAATTTCCGCAACGGAGTGGTGGTCAGGATGAATATCCTCGAAATGGGGGGCAAGGAGCAGGTCGGGCATATCGAATTCAATCTCCCGTCGGATCCTAGCGGCAATTTCGAACGAAGGTTTCATCTCCGAATCAGGTAGTCGAATAAATTCTTGGGCACCGATACCGACTACTTCTCCAGATTTTCGCGCCTCCTCTTCTCTCTCGGCAATAATATCCCGCTTGGACTCCGCGCTTTTAGTACCACGAGAACCATCAGCAAAATATATTACTTTAATTTTACTGCCATTATCAGCGAGAATTTTCAACAGACCACCACAACCCAAGATGTCATCGTTTGGATGCGCAGCAAGAACTAATACTTTATCGGCTTTCACATATGTCAAAATCTGTATCCGCAAAATTTGGCGCATAATTCCACTAATTTGGCGCTCGGTTTCTTTCTGCCAAAAGGACAAAACCCCTCCTTAAAAATTATTCCGTGACCAATCACTACACTAAGGCGATATATCTGTTTTCTATCTCTACAATAATTTTACTCCAATCGTAGCGATCTCGCAAAGTCTGACGCCCTTCCTTGGCCAATCTTTCTCGGTCGGTTTTTTCTGCTAGAAGCCAAGAGATTGTTTTTGCTAATCGATCTGTATCTTTTGGTGGAACCAAAACCCCATTTTCACCACTTTTTATGATCTCCGGTATTCCCCCAACATTTGTCGCCACCACCGGCAATCCGGCCTCAAAAGCTTCGAGAATTACTATGCCGAACACCTCAGAGAGTGAAGGCAAGACAAACAGGTCCCAGCGGTTCATAAACTTTTCCGGTTTTTTTTGCTCCCCGAGAAGCTGGACTCTAGATTCCAACCCCAGATTTTTAATCTCTGCCCGAAGTCTTGCCCGTTCTGGCCCCTCACCCACGATCTCCAGACGCGCTTTTGGCAAACTCATCGCCACCCTCGAAAAAGCTTGTAAAAGATAAACCTGGCCCTTTCTTTTGACCAGAGCTCCAACAGTTCCGACCATTAACTGATCGCTCTTTTTGTCAATTTTTGCCACTAATTTCTTATCATCGAGATCAATAGCATTTGTAATAACGACAATTTTCTTTTGTTCTTTCAAAACTCTGCGTTCTAAAAATTTCTTCACTGACCTGGAAACCGCAATCACCAAATCGGCTCTGGAGCAAATTGAGCGAATTCCATAGAGCTGTAAACGCTGGCTCAACCAATTTTTCATCTTGTATTCATCACTCCAAATATGCTCAGTATAAACAAAACGCTCGCCAGGGCGAACAGCCAATCGGCAAAAAAGCCCAGCTCTTGGTCCATGCCCATGGACAATTAAAGGGCCAAAAGGATTCTTCTTTGTCCGAAAATCAGCGATATCCTTTTTCAGCTTCGAAAGAGATTCGAGGCTAAACTTGCTGGAAAAATCAACGATCCTGATCTCAACCCCAGGAATTTTAGTCGCTTCGGAAACCAGCCATCCTCGCGGAGCGATTAAAAGTAGATCAAATTTTTCTTTGTCGATATTTGAAAGCAGCCCGGAGACATGCCTCGGCCCTCCGGTTAACGATGAGTCGGCGATAACTTGCACCAACTTAATTTTATCTCTCCGACTTTTTGAAGCCATAAAATTAAATTTAAGTTTGAAGGATTAGCTAGATAATTTTTCGATAGCGGTCTTGATTCTCTTCAGTGACTCTCTTTCCTCGAGAGCCAGGAGCAACTCGACGGGGCTTGGAGACTTCTCAAGCCCAGAGAGTGCTACCCGCACTGGCCAAAAAACATCTCCGTTGGTTAATTTTTCCTCCAAAACAACTGTTTCTAAAACCTTTTGCAACAATTCCTCACTCCAATTTTCCAAGACCGAAAGTTTTTCGAGCGCTCTGCGAAGTCCAACCAGAGTTTTATCACGGTTTGATTTCTTAAAAATCAAAAGGTCTTTTTTGTAGCTCGGCAACTTATCTAATAAGATTAAATATTCCGCCGCCTCCTTCAGAGTTGGATACCCCCCTCTTTTGACCAAACTAATCTTTTCATCTGACAATTCTCTAGCACCAAAAGCACCCAAATAACTACGGAGTTCGTCTGAATTTGCATTCATAATGTAATTTTTGTTCATCCAATTTAATTTCTCCAGATCAAATATCGCCGGTGCCGAATTAACATTTTTTAATTTAAATTCAGAAATTAACTCTGGCAATGTAAAAAGTTCTCGATCATTTTTTGGGTTCCAACCGAGAAGTGCAATAAAGTTAACGATCGCTTCCGGAAGATAGCCCAGATCACGATATTCGAGGACAGAAGTCGCACCATGGCGCTTTGACAACTTTGATTTATCTTTGCCCAAAATCATCGATAGGTGAGCAAATTCCGGTGGTTTCCAGCCAAACATTTTATATAATGTCAGATGTTTGGGGGTTGAAGAAAGCCACTCCTCCGAGCGAATGACATGTGTGATCTCGGCGGCATGATCATCGATCACAGAAGCCAAATGATAGGTCGGATAACCATCGGATTTTAGAATAATTTGATCATCAAAAACTTCTGACTCAAATTCAACTTTCCCTCGTATCAGATCAGAAACAACGATCGTGCCACTTTTTGGCATCTTCATTCTGATAACATAGCCATCGTTAGCCAGATCTTTGATATTTATTTTGGCATCACGACAGTAGCCTTCATATCGGGGCGGTCTGCCCTCTTTCAGTTGTCTTTCCTTGTCCGCAGCCAATTTTTCCTTTGAGCAAGTGCAGATATAAGCCTTGCCGCTGTTAACTAAATCAAAGGCATGTTTTTTATAAATCTCCAGCCTTTTTGATTGAACTGTCAAATCTCCTATATTGTCCGGAACAATACCCAACCAATGGAGGGATTCAGCAATTCTCTCTTCCGCCCCTTTGACATATCGCTCACGATCAGTATCTTCAATTCGAAGTAAAAATTCTCCGCCTTGATTTTTAGCAAATAGATATTCAAAAAGAGCGGTTCTGACACCTCCGATGTGTAATTCTCCTGTTGGACTTGGGGCAAATCTAGTTTTAATCATTATGCTCAATTTAACAAAAAAAACTCTTCGTGAAAAGAGTAGTGCTCTTGCCCTCCCGCAAGCGGGAGGGCAAGAGCTGGGCCCCGGCACGCGGTTGCGTGCACTTCTAGTCTGGTCGTGACAGATGTTTTGGGGGACACCCATCAACGACCTCGCCACAAACGACTTTACACTATATTACAATATGTGTCAACACTTTTTCGCTTGATTTATTTAGCCCTCTACTGCGTTTTCTATATGTTCAATTTTGTCCCCATCTATACCGATTACATCGATGCGAATATTATATCCCGGATACTCTTTTCCAACTGCTAGAGCTAAAAGTTTTAGCTTTTCCTGTTTTTTGTATCTCACCAAATCATGAGCACTTCCCCAACCGTCTCCAGAAACGGCTTTGACTTCGACAATAACGATTGTTTTTGACGGCGACTCAGCTAAAATATCAATCTCACCGAAAGGAAAAGTGAGATTTCTTTTAATTATTTTGTAACCAATCTTTTCTAAAAATTCTGCGGCAATATCTTCGCCACGATTTCCTGTCAGTTTGTTCATTTTTTTATTCATAATGCAATTATACAAAAAACACCCCAACATTGTTGATCGGGGTGCTTTTAACCAGTACTATTTATTTTTCTTCTGCGGCTTGATCTTCTTCTTTCTTGCCTTTATCTTCAGTTCCCTTTTCCTCTGATTTTTCGTCGCCGTGAGATTTTAGTGCTTGATCAGCTTTTTTCTCCAGCTCTTTTTCCTCGGCTTCCTTTTCTGCTGCTGCCGCTTCGGCTGCTTTAGCTGTTTCTTCGGCTAACTTTTCCAGCTCTTTTTCTGCCTCTGGCTCTTCCCAAACCTTGGAATCGCGATTAATCTCCTTGAGCCGTGCTTCTTTGCCAGAAAGATTTCTCATGAAATAAAGCTTACTTCGACGAACACGTGATTGTTTTACTCTTTCAATTTTTAAAATTCTTGGGCTGTGAATCGGAAATACTCGTTCGACTCCAACACCGAAAGATTCTTTTCGAACGGTAAAAGTCCCATTAAGTGATTTACCAGCATGAGTGGCGATGACCAAACCTTCAAATATCTGAATTCTCTCCTTGTCGCCCTCTTTGATTTTCAGATGAACTCGAACAGTATCACCGGAATTAATCTCGGGGATATTCTTTTTCATAAATTTTTTCAACATCTCTGATTGCATAATTTTTCTCTAGTCAGTTGTAATTGTAAATGTTTTCACATTTTTCAAAGTCCAATTTCTTGGGCGTTGAAAGATGTGGCCGCCCCGACGAGAGCGTCGGGGCGGACCGGATGAGAATGTTCTGATCGCCCTGTGCCGGGGCGGCGGTGAAGCCGCCCCGGCACTCAACCCCAGGCGGCCAGTGGAGTATTGCATGGCGGGGGAAGCAATGCCCCCGCCGAAGCCGTTCGCCGGATATTGGACACGCGTTGTCCATCCGGCTGGCTGATCGGCGCGCGAGCGCGCCGTTAGTGCCTTTCCGAAGGCCTAGCTAGAGCAGATCCCCCTCGGAAAGGGATGAAACTTCAGTTGTTACGGCCTGAAAGTCAGAGGGTGGCCATTCCTGGCCGAGGAGCCGGTCACCCCCTCGTTCCAGACCAGAACCGCTCGACAGCAAGACACGCGGCAGTTGTGGATGCCACAAGCCACCGAGCCATCGTTCATGTGCTGCCTGATTCGCAGACCGGTGCCGCTGCGCATCTCCGGAACAACCGGCGTATGCAACATCAGGTCGAGTGCCACACAGCACTCACACTTCGACACCAGCTCAGGATCTCGATCCTCGATCCGCGCCAACATCAACTTCCTGGCGCTCTCTGGGTCGAGAAGCCCGTCGAAAACATCGACGCCACCAAAGAACCCGGTGACACCGAGCTCGACTGCGGGTGTACTACCAACCGTCTTCTTCCTGGCCATGGTACATGCTCCTTCACATTGGGTCGAGCCCAATGCTTGGAGCAGCTACAAATCCTGCTGCCTTAGACATCGTGCCCGGCCTCCCAATTGGCCGTCCCCCGAAGGGGGATTCTGATGTAAGTTTTCCACCACACCACAAACGCCGATCCACCCCAGGTGGATCGTTGCCAGTGTTGGCGAGACGCTGGCTAGACAAGATGATGTCCACAGTGGGGGCATTGGGACTTAGTCGTCGAAGTGTACCCACATGTTGGACAAGACTTGGCTTCCAATAAGCAACCCTCCTTTTGTAAGGTACTCAACTTTCGCTCATACCAGGAGCTAAAGTTGGCAATGACAATCTCTCATAGAGAGACTCTCATCGACAACTTTATTTCTCTGCCAGAACAACATTGACAACAGTCTTCTCTTTCTTGCTGCCGGAAAAACTCTTTATCGCTTTTTTAATAAATTTAACCTCGCCCGCTTTTGAAGCGTAAATAGTATAATCTCCGCCAACTCCAACATTTTCCCCAGCTTCATACCTCTCACCCTTTTGGCGAACAATTATGCCGCCAGCAGTCACTTTTTGACCACCAAAAACCTTGACCCCAAGGCGCTTGGAGACGGAATCTCGACCTAAACTTGTACTACCACCGGCTTTCTTATGTGCCATATTCTATTAGCCTATAGCTTTCAGCTCTCAACTGTTAGCTTTAATGTGACGATTTGTCGTTTCACTACTTGATAATCACGACCATATATTAACGGCTGACTATCGGTAGTGTAGCCGATTTTGTGCAGCGTGTCAACACAATTTTCCCAGATTGACAACTGTTTGCCATTTGCAAGCTCAAACAAAGGGAAAACTATGACAACAGCCTTTAGCTTTTTGCTACTAGCTGCTAGCTTCAAATTCAGTAAAAAATCTGTATACAATTTCACAGATTCCTCTCTTATTTCTTTTTCCTCTTCTATACGAAGCTTAGATTTTCTCGGTTTCCCCAAGTAGGGTTCAGTGACGACAACAAAATCTTGTTTAATTTTTGAAAAATCAAATCTAGTCGCGTCTTGTTTGGAAATTTGGAATTTTTGATTTGGAATTTGTTTCGGATTTTGACATTCGAATTTCGATATTAACCATTTTATATTGGCTTTAGTGTCCTCTACTGCCTTCTCTGATATATCACTGCCAATAATACCAAAGCCGAGTGAAATCGCCTCCAAAAGAACGTTGCCGGAGCCACAAAAGGGGTCAACAACAAGAAGTGGGGTGTGGTGTGTAGGGTGTAGAGGCACGGTATCCCTTTTTTCACTCGGTGCTCCCGACTCCCTGCTTTCTACTTGGCTTACAGCCAAATTAACCATCATTCTGGCTAATTTCGGTGGCAACATCCCCGATGTCGCGTCTGACCTCGGCTTGCCATAATCCTTTTCACTCCAGAGAGCGATGTTCTGAACTGCAATTAGCTTACCTATCCCGGTATCAAAAAGGCCGTACTCGACATTTTTCCGATCCATCTCATACTGAAAAGATTGGGCGCTAGACAATTTTTCACCATCCTTGCCATCAACAATCCTCATCGATCCCGGATAGGACCTTTTTGTACTTAGTGCCAGCTTAAAAGTGTCAATCTTCCCCTTCTGATAATTAGAAATTGCAAAAATTATTTTGCCAGGAAGATTCTCCCTTTCCAAAAGCCCGACAATATTCGCTTCTCTTGGAGCAATTTTTTGGAAAATTTTAACTGTACCGCCAAGAACATTAATCAGGTCAGCGATCTTT
>Ga0265294_10005268_pt1 | contig 15807 bp, 14 predicted proteins | sample MunlanPumphouse3_FD_192504 | JGI IMG/M metagenome (GOLD analysis project Ga0265294, IMG submission 192504) | Groundwater microbial communities from a municipal landfill in Southern Ontario, Canada - Pumphouse #3 | ecosystem: Environmental > Aquatic > Deep subsurface > Groundwater | place...
TTTCGTCCAGTTCCAACCGATTAAATTCTGCTTTTAGTTTTGGATAAGCTTTTTCTTCAGAGATTGTATTTAATAAATTGTAAGTTGCCTTTATTTTATAATTTTTTTCGTTTTCCATTTTTTAAAATTTTTGTCGCATAAATCAATAGTAATTCTCCCAATAATAAACAGCTTTAAAACCATTACTCAACAATGAAAATATATCTATATTCCAAAACTTATAAATGAAACTAAATTTATGTAAATCTTTAATTTTTATTATAAAATTTCATTCACGTTACAACTATGTCATGTCAAATCGTTTATCTAATACCTGAAATGATACCTCCACACTTATTTTTATAAAATCAATAAATTAAAATAGTAAATTTTATATATGTCTATTTTTGCCTCCACTATGTATAAAGTTATGACATGCCGGACAAAGAGTAATTAAGTTATCAAGTTTATTGTCATTAACATCCTTTATATGTGAAACAAATAAATCTTTTTTATATTTGACAAGGCTTTCTTTTGCAGACATTCCACACCTACTGCATTTATACTTATCTCTTTTAAGTGCTAATTCCCTATTCCCATCAAGTAGACCCCTCTTAACTCTATCTGCCGTCCTTTTATTCATTTCTCTAACCTTTTCAATATTTTTATTTCTCCATTTTTTATTATACTTTTTTAGATCTTCTTTTCTCTTTAAATCAAAATGATAAGAAAAAATTGAATCACATTTTTGACATCTACCTTTTCTGTAATGCTTGTCTATCGTTGTTCCACAATCAATACACTTATCATATTTCCTTGACCATCTTTTTTTATTGTTTTCTATAATTTTATCACAACACTGATCACAGATTGCCTTATATTTCTTCCACCGTTTTACGTTTTTATCCCACTTTCCACACACCTCACATTCCTTCATTTTTTTGCTTTCGTTCACTATTAATAATTCTAATGAATAAATATTAATTAATTGACGAACTCGTTCTCTCGAAATATCAAACACCCTTCCAATAGTTGCCATTTTCGTTCCATCCTCGGCTAATTTAATAATATTACGAAACCTTCTTCGCCTATGAACTTCTGATACGTTATTAACCTTAATGATGCTTTCCTCTATATATTTTTCAATAAGATTTAAAGTTTCTCTATCATTTTCTAAATTAACAGCCAATTTCATTATACGCTTAGTTCTATATTGAACTATCTTTCTAGTAATTTCATATTCTGAAAATGAAAAATAATTACTTATTTCTTTAATAAGATATCCATCTAAATAAGTATTTATTATTTCCTCTTCTCTTGATAACATTTTAGGTAGCTATACGCTTATAAATCATTTCTGCTAGCTTATTTTTTCTTCGCTGATGTTCTTCAATAGCTTCTTCATAATCCTTACCAATCTGCCCTTTATCTATTTGTTTTATCACCATAAACTTAGCAACTTCATCAGTAATCAACTCTGCTAAATACTTCTTAGATATTAGACTATTTTCAAATTTCTTTACATCAATCTTATCACCAAAATATTGTTTATTAATTTCATGACCAATATTAATCATAATTTTACCATTTTTGGGATGAAAATATTTTTGCCAATCAACCTCTGAACTACGAACAAAATCCCAACCATTAAGTAGCCCTGACCTACCTTCATTTTTTTGTAATGATTCAACAGTTTCGATAGTAGCTTCAACTAAAAAATTATTACAATTTGCTATAATTTTTCCAAAAGCATCGCTATCCTTAGATCTAAAAACAATATCTACCCTGGCTATATTTTCAAATATAACATTTTTTTTATCTAAAATAATCTTATCTTCATTGATTATTATCTTTGGATTAGTGCTATTAAATTTAATTTCCGATCCAATTGGATATTTATTTATATCAACATAAAGATGTAGTTTTGATTCATGATCATAAAGAATAGACATGTGATCAGGCTTAAACTCCATGCCATATCTTGGATAATAAACCTCTTCACTTATTACTGAAATAAATATCTTTTTAGTTGTAATCCCACCCTTAATAGTAGCTGTTAGACAACAATCCTTGTCCGTAACCATATTTCCACTTATTAACAAATTATATAAAACTATTTCACCAGCATTTTTATCATAATTAACGGTAATTGATTTCGGACTCACGCTAATATGGTTGTCATCACCATATTCTAAATCAATAATAGATCCATTTAAAATAATTAATGGATTAATCAAAAGCTTAAGTGAATATTTTTTACCTACAGTTATCTTCATTCTTTCTCTGACAAATGCAAAACCATCAATTGGTGGTTTTGTACCAATAATAGTTCCTGTTTCATTAATTTCATCAAGTTCTTCGCTTAAATATTGATTTAATTCTTTAAACATTTTTTTATGTTCTTTGAAATTATCAGACTTTAATAGGCTATGATTATTGGCTACTTTATTTGCTTGAGCTTCCAGAAAAAATTCAATCTTATCGCTTAATGATTTATAAAAATCCTTTTTCTTGTTTAATCCATCCCGACTATCAGTTAAAATTGCTTCTGCTATCTCAGCATTTAATTTATCACGAATAAAATCTGCCGTATCATATAACTTCAAATAACCATATAAACTTTCCATTCCCGGATACCTATCACCTAACCCAAAAAAAGTATTATCATATACATTATTTTCATCATCATAAGTTAATAAAAGCAACTCTCCATATTTTTCAAGCTTAGCTTTTTTATCACTTACACGGTAAATTTCTAAATCAGCATTAAATATTCTTCCATCAGACTCAAATGAAACCTTTTCATTACAAAGTAAATTTTCTTCATTTTTAGGTGGAAATTCATAATGAATAATGTCTTCTTTACTTAATTTCCCATCATTAAATTGTCTACATATTATTCTTCTGTCTTTATTATTCATTATAAATCGTAACATGTAAAAATTTTTTAACTTATTTACAACTTTATTTGGAAACTTTGTTTTTTCGGTCAATACAAAACTAATAATTGTACCATTATTTGGTATATCATATTGTTCTCTTAACTTATCAACTGACAAATTTTCATCAATTTTAAATTTCCTTTCATCTTCATCTTTATCCCAATAAAAAGACACGGAAATTGCCTTATTATTTTTAATAGATATTAACTTTCCTTGTTTTTGAGAAAATAAAACATCAGAAGCCCCTTGGCCAAATAACCCCCTTATTCTATACCCTTCTGACCGACCACTTTTATCAGCGCCATAACTTTTAAAATTATTGATTACATCATTACAATCCATACCTTCAGCATTGTCAACAACTTCAACCTTATTATCCTTTTTATATAAATTAATATAAATTACATTTTTAAAATTTAACTTTGAATTTATTAATTCATTTTTCAATAAACGCCTATAACTATCGTCAGAATTAGTAATAAGCTCCGTAAGAATCTTAACTAAATTATTGTCTAACGCATCGTTCATTTTTCTCTTGGTATGTCTTTTATTGTCAATTACGGTAATTATTTGTTTCATATTATTAAATTAATGAATTAATCTTTTTCTCTAAAAATTCCATAAACTTAAAAATTTTATCGTTGTTCAATAATTTAGCAGATAATTTGATATCTTTAATTTCCCTTTTTACATAATTTATTCTTGAATATGGAGTAACTTTAAAAAAATTCCAAAAAGAAGACTCGTCTATGACGTCATCTGAAAGCCATAATTTATATATCTTATTTTGCTCTATTTTTTTTAAATCATTCATTGGGTTCTTCTTCACAGCATCAATCTGAATAATTTTATTAACTTTTTTAGTAACTGTTTTTCCTTTTAACTGATTTTCAACCTCGCTAGCAATATAATAACCAAGCTCTGTAATTTTATATCCCTGCCTAACGCTACCTTCAGCATAATTATTCTCTACTGGTCTTAAATGTAAAATTGTTCGATTAAGCATTTCTATATGAGGATACTCATCAAATTCTCCAAAACGAAACTTTTCTGGAAATAATTTAAAAGCAGATATACAAATATAATTAAATAATAACGGAATTTTATTTTTTTCCAAAAATACCATAGAGTAAACAACCAACTTCTCCCTACTACTAATATTTATATAAATTTCCGATCCATACTCTGGTACTATATTTCTAATAAATTTTATATAATCAAGCATATTAATTACTTATATTTATTGTTTAATCTTAATTTATAACTTAAATTCTTTATGTTTAGGAAAATAAAACTTAGCTTTCGCTTCTTTAACTTTTTGATTTATAGTATTAAAAATTTTTTCGATTTCTTCTTCATCGTAATCATACGCACTTCTATTAGCACAATTACTTAACACCCTTAAGCGTTTTAAAGTCTCATTTGTTCTATGTGTAGCTAATCTCTTAAATCTTTCTTTTTTGTTTTGTGAAATTTTTTGAATCATATTGATATAATAAATTATGTTATATTGATAATGATAATCTACATTTATTTATTTGTCAACACCATTACCAAAAATACTCTTTAAAAAAATAGTAAAAATTACTAAGGAAGCACATGAAGAAAAACTGCAAGAGTTAAAATTAAAACAAAAAACACTTAATAAGAAAGTGTTTTTATTTTCATTTTAACCTCATTTTCTTGCTTTTTTTGTTATATCTTCCTGTCTTTTCATGATTTAATATTTAAACAATTAACTTAAGTTATCCTTCACCAAAATGCTCCCAATCTTCTTCTGATAAAAATCTTAAATATTCTCCTATTTCTTCTAATTGATCATTCTTTTCCGCCCATTTAATATAACTCTTAAATTGAAATTGTTTTTCTATTGGGATTATATTATACCAATTATAATCAATAATTACTGGATCGGCTGGCTCATCATTGTCCCCATGACCATTTAATTTTTCTGTATTTTTTAATAATTTAAATAATTGATTCCAATGTTTTAATTTCAAGCATAAACGATTTCTTGATACACAATACTCCCAAAGCGTTTTAAACGTTTCTTTTGATTCTTTCATATTTATTTAAATTATTTTTTATTTATACTCTTTATATTATATTCCTTCTTAATCTCATCAAAAAATAACCCTATAAAATTTTCTATAAATTTTTTATTTCTTTTAATAATCTCTGTTTTTTCTTGTATATACTTTTTGTTCATTGCATCAGAAATATCTTTAATTCCCTCAATTTGATCTTCAACCATTTCAAGTCTCATCATTAAAGACAAATATTCATCGTCATATTTAGTGGCGTGAACAACTAAATTTCTACCCTCAATAATTCCTATTTGTTGTAATTTTTCATCAAAACGTTTTAATAATTTGATAATTTCCGATCCTTTAAGTTGTTTCATTCTTGATAGAATAACAAAGCTAGTATCTCTGCCAGACAATCCCAGCTCGTAAACTTCATTAACTAAAAGTCGTAACTTATCTCTAAGGCTGGACATTTTTATAAAATAAACTTCTAGATGATAAATTATATAAACAGTTTTTGTAATTTTATTCTTTTCTAAATTTTCAAAACAAGAATATTCCCTAAGAAAAATTGGGATGTTGTCTAAATCATTTAATGTATCTATTATATTATTTAAACAATGGAATATATTTATATTGTACCTATCGAGAATATTTGTTTCTAATTTAAACGAAGATTTTTCGCTTCCCAAATTTTCAATATCTTCTTTCGTTGATAGATTTTTTTTCAAAATGTCTATATTGCTTTTTATAATCTTCTCAACGAAATCATTTTTATATATTTTATTGTTACTTTTCATATATTTTTATAAATTCGTTAATTACATCTGTATTTACTTTTCTCTATCAAGCGAAATAAACCTTAAGCAGACTAAAAATTTACCCTATTCTGCTACTCACTATATCTAACTATTATGATTAATTACCAAATAATTCAAATATCCAACCAAAAATACTAAAACCTTTTTTAGATTCATCCAATAAAATATTTACTTCTTGGTCTACATCTTCAAAGATTTGAATTTGTTCCAAAGCTTTCGATTTTTCTTCCTGATCAACTACTTGAATTTTAATTTCATTCAACTTTTGAATTTGTTCTTTGTTTTGTTTTAATACTTTTTCCAAGTTTTTTATTTCACTATAATCAGGTCCAATAAAAAATTTTACAAAACCATTTCTGCTTTGAATTTTTTGTATGCCAATTTCCAATTTTTCTTGATTTTGAATTTGCGTCTGAGCTATTGCTTCCACATCTTCCCCAATTTCATTATCTTTTTCTATAATCTGAAACTGTTCTTGTTCCTCATCGACTACTTCACTTTTTCTTTGCTCTACTTCTTGTAGATCCGCTATTTTATTTTCTGAAATTATTGTTTGTTCATCATTTTCAATATTCGGCAAAACATTTTTCGATATTTCACAATACTGTTTAATTTCTGGTGATGGAGTTTGTATGTTGGGACAATCAAAAGTCTTAATACATTTTCTAAATTGTGATTCGTTGGATAGACATTCACCCCAGTCCTCACAAACCCAAACATCAGAATCGCACGATGGCACATATTCGCATATTTTGTTTAATACGGGATCACCTTCTTCACAACCACTTGGAGATGAAGATATTATTGTTCTTGTTTGTTGTCCACTACTTGAGCACAATAACCATTCAGAATAAACAAAAGATGTGCAAATGATTACGGGAGCAACGCTAAAAATATCATTATTGTCAAATTTTAATTCTGCAAGAGCAAAAGGTTCGTAATTTACTTTGCCTAAAGATATATCATCATAATAATCATATATTTTTTCATCTATTATTGAGGTGACAGTTGTGCCCCACCAATTATTTGTTACTGTTACAGAGGAATCTCCCTCGTTATAAAAATCTCTACCTTTTTCAGCACTGTTATCGGTTACTATATTATTTTTAATAATGGGAAAACCATGTTCGATATAAATACCCCCCCCATAAGAGTTAGCGATATTATTAGTTATTGTATTATTTTCAATATCAATACTAGGTTCATAGTTATTGATATAAATACCACCCCCTTTAGAGGCAGTGCTATTATTAGTTATTGTATTATTTTTAATAATAGGAGTGCCATACATAATAAAAATGCCACCCCCATCAGCAGAGTCAGTACTATTGCCAGTTATTATATTATTTTTAATAATGGGAGCTCCAGAAATTATAAAAATGCCACCCCCGTCAGCACTAGCACTATTATTAGTTATTGTATTGTTTTTAATAATAGGAAAACTCTGATCAATATAAATACCACCACCCCTAGAACCAGTAATGTTGTTAGTTATTGTATTATTTTCAATAACAGGAGATCCAGAAAGAATATTGATGCCACCCCCACTATAACCATTACCATTACTATTATTAGTTATTGTATTATTTTTTATAAAAGGTGAAGATTCTGTGATATAAATCGGTGCTTCTACACGAGAGTTACTGCCTGCGTATTCAATAATACAATATTCAATAATACTGCCTGACAAATATAACCCTTGATTATCTGTTTGGGCATCAATACTTGCATCCACAAATTTAATCCCCTTCCACAGACTATCAGGACTAGATGGAAGATTAGATTGAGACGAAGTAAATTTAATCATCGAATCCTGACTTCCAACTGCGACTAATTCTCCGCCAATACTTAATCCTGCATCTTCATTGAATTTGATTATAACTCCAGGTTCAATAGTCAATTTTACTCCTTCAAGAACCTGAATCGTACCTGTTACTATATAAGGACTATTGGCTGATGTAAAAATTGTATCTGTAGATATATTCCCAGAAACCTCTGTTTCTGCATAAACTAAATTAAGCGATATTAATGATATAAAAATTATTGCTAAAAGTAAAAATTGTTTTTTCATCTTTTTATAAATTAAAACACCTAAAAAGAGGTGCTTGGAATAAATAACAGGTTGTTGTTAATTTTAATTCTCATTATTTTGATAATATAGCTAAAATCATAAAAAATCAAGCCATATTTAAATAGTGTGAACGGGGGTGGGGTAAAATGTTAAGCTAAAATGTTGGAATATGCATCGAATCATCGTTATTTTTCTCAAATACAGTTCTAACGTCCTCCACGATGGCACCCAGCCTTAAAAACACTTTATAAAAAAGTGCTTTATATTTTAATTTTATAAACTTGTTTTTTTTGATTTTTTCCCATCGGTTATTTAAATTGTTTGTTATAAAAATCAATAATAATTCTTACGCTTTATTCTCCCCTAATTACCCTCTAAAATCTCGTATATTAATCTTAAGATACAAATATGGTATTTGTATACTGTTACAACAAAAAGCCCCAGAGGGGCTTTCTTGTTTGGTATTATAGTAAGTCGTTTAATTTCTCAATCTCAATAACCGATTATCAATTTACCATTCTTTGTTTAAAAATCTTACATTAAACCCTTGGGTATTAAATATATGGTCTTTCTAATTTGCTATTAATTATTTATTCTATATTCTTCTGATAAATTAATTATTTTACCATTTTCTACAATAAAATCCGTAAGAGGATATGATTCCTGTAGAAATCCGCCTGAAAAAAAGTTCCAAGACATATGTTTTATTCCAATTTCTTTGAAAAAATATTTATGCATATCATAATCTTGCATGTTGAGTACAAGATGATACTTTTGAGCTACTGGCTTCCACCAATTTTGAAATTGTACCTCCTCTGCTGGATTTAATTCTAGCATATCTGCGGTTGTTCCTATGTTATTAACAATTTCATTTGTTGTAAAAATAGGATCTTCTTCTATAATTTTTATTTGATTAGTATTTTTAACTATAATTTGTGGTCTTCCTTGATATGTAGTAACAACACCATTTATTTCAACTACCTCTTCATCATAATTATAAATATTAGAAAATTTATAATTATCCGATTTAAAAATCACTGAACTAAAAGGACAGGTTTTGTAATTTGAACAAAAGTTTAAAAAATAAGTTCCACTTGAGTTAAACACATTGTTTACCTTGCCAGTTATACAAACATTTTCCCCAATATAATTGCTTGCCTTTGTATAATCTATACATTCTAATTCTTCATTAGATTGCACATCGATATAAGATGATTCAGTAGTCCCAGTCTCTAATTTTAAATCAGAACTAACTGTTTCGTTCCAAGTAGAACCTGAAGACACGCCTTTAACTGTTGTTGCTACTGGAGTTGTAGGTGTAACTGTTGATGTTGCTGAACATGATTGTCCAGTTGTTGGACTAAAACCAACTGTTGAAGTACACCCTTTTGGAAGTACTACTGTATTAACAGATGAACATGCTTCTCCTGTTATTGGGCTATATCCAGCAATTGTTGTACAACCAGCCGGTAAGTTAGTAGTAGATGTTGTAGGTATGGTTGTACCAGTTTCTGCAGTTTGTGCCATTAATTCTGTAATTAATGCCATTAATTGATCTCTTGTCATGTTGCCTATGTCAGTTTTAGCTTGAACTCCAACAAAGCCAATCGCTGAGAACATTGCAACTAATCCCAATACTATTCCTAATAATTTTTTATTCATATTTTTTATAATTTATTATGGTTTATCTTATTGTTAAACTCTTAGAAATTTAATTAAAATAATATTAAATTACAACTTACAATTATCATTATTTTAATTTTAATAGATAAAACAAGCGACCATTTATAAGTTGATTAAAATATAAAACTAAAGATTACATTTGTCAACCCTAAAAATATTATGCAGTACAAACTAGACTCTCTTTTCTATAATAATCACGTTTTCTCTTAAAATAAAAGAATAGTGAAGTACAGGGTAGGGTAAAATGTTAAGCTAAAATGTTGGAATATGCATTGAATCATCATTATTTTTCTCAAATACAGTTCTAACGTCCTCCACGATGGCACCCAGCGAATAAAATAAAAACGTCTTAATCGACGTTTTTGTTTTTAAAATTTAAAACTTCTAAATTTCTAATAAGAAAAGATCTCGTGGTTGTATTTATCAATCTCCAACCCCCTCGAGAACCTTCTCGAAAAGTCCTTTAAAATTATAATTATGCCAAACAAGATTACCTTCTCTTTGGATGTCAAAAACTGCTTTAATCTTGCCTTTTAAATTTTCTCCATCTATGAGTAAAATTCTTTTCATAAACACAGCTTATTTAATAAAAACCTCAACGGACCTTTCGGCTGGTTGAGGCGTGTATATTTAAATTATATCTAATATATAATTTAAGTCAATATTTTTTTCTGTATTTTCTTTAATTTCTTCCCAATCCAAAGTTCTGAATGCGTCACGTAACCGACCCAACGAATATTGACATTATTTATACCCCATGGTATAAAGTAAATATCAAAGTCAAAAAGGATCCGAACGGCTAACTACCTAAGGAGCCTTTTTTATTTTAGTCTTTATGTCCTCTTTGTCTAAATAATCAAAATATTCAGAACCTAATTCTTTATATAAAGAAGATGCTGACTTTTCGCTAGGAAATAAAATTTTTTTGAATTTTTCTTTTTTAATTAAAAAATCTACTAATATCTTGTAATCTCCATCTCCTGCAACAATAACTATTTTGTTGAAATCTTCTTTTTCATACATCCTTTCCATAATGTCAAAAATTATATTTGTATCAACATTTCCCTTTTTCTTTCCTTCCATCATAGAATTATGTTCTCTAAATTTTAAAACAAAACCAGCCTCCTGTATCTTATCATAAAGATATTGATATTTTTCATTAAGAAAACCTAAAAAATAATAAGCCTTTTCGACTTTATATTTTTTATTTAAATAAGTCCTAAATTTATTTAAATCTATCTTCCAAGAATCATCTGTCCCCCTATATAAATTTTGGCCATCTATAAAAGCTAAATTGTTTTCTTTTTCATTTTTCATTGAATATATTTTAACAAATTATATTAAATTTTACTATATCTGAATGCATCACATAACCGACCCAGAGAACATTGATAGTTATCATGCCCCATGATATAAATTATATATCAAGACAAAAGGGTCCCTGCAAAGGCCCCCTTTTTTTTATTAGCTATAAAGCGATGTAATTAATCTTTTTTATCTAACTTGTCTAGTTTAAGCCATTTTGTTCCAAAATAAACAACAAGAGCGACAATAATAAAATCAATCACAATGCTTATAAAATGACCCCACATAATTTCCACCGAACCGATACTAAAGCTCGCGCCTGAAAGACTGCCAGCACTACCAATAATAACGCCTATAATTGGATTTATAATATCTTCTACTAAGGCTGAGACTACTTTAGAAACAGCTCCTCCAAGAATAAAACCAACAGCCAATCCAACTACACCTTGTTTTCTTATAAAATCAAAAAAACCTTTCATATTTATTCTTACCTTATTTTACTTTAATTATTTAACAGCTCCCGCATTAAGCAATTCTTGAACAACATCCTCATAATTGCCTTTTTGGGCCAACATTAATGCTGTTCCATAATCATTTTCAATATTAACATCGGCTCCAGCTTTGATTAGTTCTAGTACAATTTCAAGGTGTCCATTCTCTGCAGCATACATTAAAGCAGTTATTTCTCTCATATCTTGAAAATTTGCATCGACTCCAGCCTTGATTAGTTCTTGCACGGACTCAAGATAACCTTTTTCTGCGGCTAAGGTTAATGGCGCTCCATAGATATTTACATTATTTATATCGGCTCCGGCCTTGATTAGTTCTTTTACAATCTCAACATGAGCAACTCCTTCAATTAAACAATTTGCACTAGCTCCGGCTTGGATTAATTCTTTTACCACTTCGAGATGTCCGTTTCTTGCAGCTAGACCTATGGGTGATGTGCTTCTGTCATAAACCATAACATTTACATTGACTCCGGCCTTGATTAGTTCTTGCACAACCTCAAGATGTCCGTTAGCAGCTGCTTCTCCTAATGGTGCCCCATTAAGCCACCTCGCTTCAGGATTAAGAGCTGCTCCAGCTCTAATTAGTTCTTGCACAACCTCAAGATGTCCGTTAGAAGAAGCTCTACTTAGGGCTCTATCCCCTTCATAACCAATATTAATATCTGCTCCTGCCTTAATTAGTTCTTTCACGATTTCTAAGTATCCAGAAGCAGCCGCACAAGATAATACTGTAAACTCTCCACTTTTAATATTAATATCTGCTCCGGCTTGGATTAATTCCTTTACACTTTTAAGATCACCTTTTTCTACTGCTAAGCATAAATTTTCATCCTTTTTATTTTGTGTGACTTGTTCCTCTACTGCTAATACTGTAACCAAGCTACTGTCTTCTTCGGCTTCTTCTGTTGATAGTTCTTCTTCTATTAAAGCAGGCTCCTCGGAAAAAATATGGTTCTCCTCATTAATTTTGTTAATTAAATCATCTTTAAAAACAAAACCTGAAGATGCTGCTAATGCAGATAATATTAAAAAAATTATAAGTGCTGGATTCATATTTTAAATTTTATTTTATTATTAAGTAATTATAATATATCGAACTATGATTTTTAATTTTAAAATCTACTTAATGATTCTCATTTATTTTTTCTCCGCACGCCACAATCTTAATTAAAATGAATCAAAAAAGATAAGATTTTTTCCGTCAATTTCTTCAATTTTTAAATTAGTATAATTCCCTTTCTCTCCTCGCTCTTCGTTCGAAAAGCCCCAACCATTCCATTTCCAAACCGCAACATAATTCCCTATACACTCGAAAGTTTGCAAATAATCTCCTTCTATTACAATTAAATCATTATTCCCATCATCATCAATATCTGCAAAAGTAAATTCACAATTCGGCACAGCAAGGTTTGACGATTGCCAAATTGGTTTTATTTTTCCATTGACAAAATCGAAAATAAAAAAATGATTTTTTATACTCATATCGTTCTCCTCAACCCAAAACGGTTTTGATGACCCGAAGTTTCCAGGTTTCCATACAGATAAATTTATATCTATAATCCCATCGTTATTAGAATCATTAAGAACAAAGTCATCTATCCACCAATCATCCGGGGATTGCCAAACTGTTTTTAAATTCTCAACAACAATTAACTGTCCACTTTCTAAGGTATAAGTTTCTTGAATTAAATTACTATCCAAATCATGCTTTTTTTCCTTGGAACCAATCACCCCTTCATTTGTCTGGGAAAGTTTTCTTTTTTGCAATGAAAAAGTTAGGAAATCATCACCTTTTTGTTCTTGATTGGTTGAAGCTATTTTATTCTCAGAATAAGACACATAAAAAATATAGCTTAAACTGACTATAACTAGTCCAAGAATAGAAAGTAATATTATCTTCTTGTTCCGTTCCATTTATTTTTCTACAACAAAAGCACTTGTCCAGCTTGGTGATGAAAGAGAATCAGTTTTCAACATCTCTCTCCATTTTTCATCAGTTAATCTGTCTGACATTGACCATGAAAATTCGTAATAAGAATAAACTCCGCCTTTACCAATTTTCAACTTTCCGTCGATAGGAAAAACAACATAAATCTCATTAATTCTACCTGTTCCTACTTCTAAAACTCGTCCGTTAGGATCAGTAGCAACATCTGTAATAATTGCGGCAGGATTATCTATTAAATACTGCGGCGCATTATAAGTATGATAGTTTGGATCTTCTTTGCATAATTCAAGCCATAGATGTTCTAATTGTCCGCCATAGGAACGAATAAACTCATACTCTTCATCTGTTAGGCTTTCATTATTCAATTCTTTTTCTGATATTGTTTTAAGAATAATAGCCATTTCTTCCATTTTACTAAGATTGTTTTTCATCTTATCGTTCAATAAACCACGAATTTCCAATCCCTCACTTGTCATTTTAAGAAGTGAAGCGAGGCGAGCATAAACATATACATTTGGTTCAACATATCCACGATCGTCTTTGATTTCAATTTCAGGGCCACCGCCACCACCGAGTTCTGCGTAGGCTTGCTTTGCGTAAAGAACAGTATCATGCTTTAATTCACTCCAGTTTCCTAAAAATGCATTAAGATCTTTCCTAACCCAAGCATCATTTCTCATAAATGATGGATAACCACTTGTTTTTTCTGTAGTAAGTGGAAGGAGTTGATATAACCAACTCCAATATAAATTTTGCGTCCAGTCTTCACTAGATAAATCAATAATATTTGTTTGCATCTTAAGCATGTTCTCTGAATAATTTGGGTAATTTGTTTCTTTAAGTTCTGTTAAAATATTTAATGCTTCGTTTGAACCCATTGCTGCTGGAACGTCTAACCCATTTGGCAACATCCTATTTTCAACATTCGAATCAATAAGATTTTGAAAAATAAAAGCATCTACTGTAAATCTTTGCCCCATAAATCGAAATCCTTTTATTTGTTCTTCTAATTCTTCCTGACTTCCTGAATTATAAACAGGCATTGAATTTACCTTTGGGCCCTCTAGTTTTTTTGCAGAATCAAGGAAAGAAGCAAGCTTGTCTTTTTCGTCAACCAATGTTTGATAATTAGCACCGTCACCGTAAATATCTTCGGCTATATCTATAAAATCGTAATAAGTAATATCATCTGATTTACCAACGAAAAAATTTGTTGGTTCGTAAATTTTATTCCAAATAACTTCATTACCATCTTTACTCAAGGATAATGTCATAAGAATTGCTGACCTTATTGCATCTTCTTTCTCTAAAATAAAAGTTAATCTACCATACCACATCATTGATTTGAAATAAGCTTTAAGTTCATCTGTTTTTGTATAATGCCCCCTTGGAATATATTGCGAATAATCTTCTTTTACTTCCACAACAGGAGAAAAACGTATACCTTGATGAGCATCAATTAACTCCAACTCTTGTTCAACCTCGTCTTGAACTATGATTGGTGTGTTAACTGATGAATCTAAAAGCTTACTACCAACAGTAAAAAATCCAACATTCCTTTTGGCTGCATTTTCCCATTCAGTTCCCCTAAGATTGTTGTATTGATTCATTGCTTCGGTAAGCATATTAGCATTAAGTTGTTTTAACTCTGGGATTAGTTCCTCTTCTTCTAACTTTCTAAGCAAAAAATCAAACATTAAATGATAATTATGAATGATTGAGTCAGTGGTAATAAAATTGGGAACATAACTATATCTATTATTTTCGTAAAGAGAAAAAAATTCATAATAATTAGCTTCCTTAACAACAAAAGCATTTTTTACAAGTAAATTCTTTGCGTCTACAGAATCAAGAAGAAAAGAAAAATCACTTGCATTAGATACGTTGCTCAAATCCTCTTTAATTGAATAATCTGGAATTTTTGGAGTTACAGTTACTGGCGTTGCTTCGTATATTGCAAACTTAGAAGCAAGAACAGAAGAAGGTTTGTAAATATATTCTATAGATTGTTTAATAATCTCTTGGCTTGATTTTGGAATAACAAAATAAACAGCCGCAGCTATAATTACTAACAATATAAATGCTAAAAAAATAGGCAACTTGTTATTTTTTGACTTTAATTCAATTGGTTGCAAATTATCTGAAGTTGATTGATTGAAGTTTTGATAATCCATATTTTTAAAATTAGTAATTATTTAAACGTGATTTTATTATATAAATAATATTAAAAACATTATAGCATAAATATTATAATGTTTGTATGGGACAGAATCAATTCAATCCTTCTCTATAAAATGCATATTTCTACACCTTATTTGCTTTCTAAAATATAAAATTAAATAAATAACCCATAATAATAATTCCAACAATTGTAATTCCAAAAAAGATAGCTAGAAGAGGCCAACGCATCACTTTTTTAAGTATCAAAGCTTCAGGGAGTGAAAGCGCAACAACAGCCGTCATAAAGGAAAGAACTGTTCCAAAAGAAGCTCCTTTACTAACCAAAGCTTCCATTATTG
>Ga0265294_10005269_pt1 | contig 15807 bp, 14 predicted proteins | sample MunlanPumphouse3_FD_192504 | JGI IMG/M metagenome (GOLD analysis project Ga0265294, IMG submission 192504) | Groundwater microbial communities from a municipal landfill in Southern Ontario, Canada - Pumphouse #3 | ecosystem: Environmental > Aquatic > Deep subsurface > Groundwater | place...
TTAAAAAGGAAAGTTAAGATTGAGAGTAGATTGGAGTTTAGACAACCTTTCAAAATCAACTAAACTCCATATGCCCAAAGGCAATAATTATGTTCTCTTTACAAATACTTAAGGTTTATTTGATTCTGCCTTTGGAGTAAAGAAATAAGGTAAGGAAATGAGTACAAAGAATAAATGTGAAATAAAGAAGTTACTGCTGGCACTTCTAATGGCTAGCATGGTTTTTGTAGCAACTGCAGGAGCCTGTTCCGAAGATAATTGTGTGGATAGTAGTACAATCTCGTCTTCAGGCGAACCGTTTGAATCCGGGTTATTCAGTAGTCGTATCAACGCAGATAATTACGCCAGACACACCGGGGTTGTCTGAAGAAGAATTAAACGTATACATCGAAAATATGAAACAGAAGTATGGGGACGCCGGAGTTTTTGGGATAGAGCCAGCTGTTAGTATAAAAGGGCAGAATCCAAGTAATAGGAAGAACATAGATCATGTAAGAACATGGGTAGACAATCTCGAATATAGAAATGATAACGGCGTTTTACTTGCAAGTTCCGACAATCTTGTGTCATTATATAAACTTGATACAACCGATGAATTGGGAAGAGAACATTATTATTATTGGCAATGGAGCGCAGCACAAAATCGTGAAGACACATTATCAAATGAGGATTCAAACCTACGAAGAATCTATAACAAAGTAGATTTCAATGCCCTTGCTATTGCTTACTGACATATTCTCCAGATTCTGATATTACTTCAGGCGGCACACCGATAACTGTTAGTCTTGAGGCTACGTCTTCCTGTTTATTTTTATAATAATTGTTAATAAATACTGTGATATACAATTGGTGGTAAAATGAGTGGGGCAAATAATGATTATAAAGTAAAATTAGAGTATTTTATATCGGCACTTTTTGTGTCACAATAGGAATGTTTTTTTATAAACATTGGCGTTCAAGCGATGGCATTCGGTAGTCCTTATTGGTGGATACCTATTTTTAACGTAGATATTCCTTATTATATAAGCATTGGAATAGGTATGGTGTTTGTTCTTACTTCGATTTTTTGCGTTAAAGAGTGCTTCAAGTAAGGAATGGTAAAAATATAACTTCAGATTTTCAGTTAGGGAATTGCTTCATACTCATACATGTTGTGTTTTTGAGGTACAGCAATTTCTTTATCACAAATTAATGTTTGTTTACTAAATATAGAAACAGATTTCGAAAATATTATGTTTGTACGAGGAATGCAAAGTTATGTTGGTGAAATAGGAATAAAAGCGGTTAGTGTTCAAAAACAGATTGAAGAAGACGAAAATTCAAAGTTTCTTGATTAATTTCACACTTCGCCTTCAAAGGTTATTAAATTCCTACATATCTAAACTCTTCCAACTTACAAAGTCATTCAAGCTAAATTATCAACAACTTTCCTCATCTCCTTAGTGTCAAAGTTTACTTTCCCACAACTCAAATTCCTATCTTTCATTCTTTTCAATGTACTTCTATGCTCAATTCCCTTTTTTCTGGCTTCTTTAGGAGTTAAAGCCAAAATTTTTTGTTTAATTTCTTCTTCATTAATGAAAACTTAAGACTTGGTAACATCTAAAGGCTAATCCTCAATATTCTTTGTTTCCTTCCCAATGTAAACCAGCCCCTCAACCTGAATGTGTTTTCTCTCTAAAACCCCTATTTTTCTATCAAACTTGTTTTCAAGATGCTCAACATACTGAAAATTGTCCCGCTTAATGGTTTAAAATATTGAGATCCATCCTTAGTTTCTCCTGTTTCATAATTAATAAATAGCTCATAAACGATCTTCTGATAAGCCTTTGTAAATGGAGCCAGAGGCTTGATAGTCTCCTAATTTTCATCAATTACCTGAACCTTACAGGAAAAAAGTTAAAAAGCTTACATTTTTGCTCCTTCCAGACCTTTTTTAAGGATAAGCTCTTATTAGTTAAAGAGGGGAGGGAAAAATTGTGGTTTTGAGCTCTAAAAGCTATCCAAAACAGCAGCTTGCTTTGAATTTCGAGAATTATTCTGAAAAAAATTATATTATTCTTGCTGGAGAAGAAGGAGGGCCTTCCTCAAACAAGATGGGGGGAATCTGGAACGTAATCGATGCCGAAGCCCGGACTCTTGCAACCCTTTTAAATTCTGGAAATAAGCCTTGTCCGATTTCTCAAATTTTGGTTGTGGGCCCGTACTACGGGTACAGGGGAGCGGATTGGAATAAAGGTCTAAATAGGATTTCCGATCTGGAAGAGTTTGAGCCTTTCCAGCCAGATGAAATTGTATCCAGAGCCTTAAAAATCCTCCATGAAGAAGGAATAAATGTTTTTACCGGAGAAAAAAAGGTAGAAGAGCTTAAAATAGGCTATCTGATGTTTCAGACCGATAACTTTGGAAGGGTCCGAACAACATATAAAAATTCAGAAATTACGCTTGAAAACAAAGTCAAAGCCGAAGCTTATGAACTTCTGGGACTCGATTCCATGAAATTCGAGCGCATGGGAAACGGGGCCGAATATACCCATTATCTTTCTCTTTCTTATGCAATCTCTGAATTTATCCGGGCTCTTATCGCCTTTGAGGGGAAAATCCAGCCTGAAAACCCTCTTAATTCTCCTTTGCTTGGCTCTCCTTCTTTAGCTTTGCCAGAAAAAGCTCTTCCCTGCACAAAAGTTGCTCTACATTGCCATGAATTCGGAACCTTTTATTCAATTGCAAGACTGAAAAAACTAGGGATTCCCGTAAATACCGTTGCAACCTTTCATGCCACACTTCCTGGCCGAACTGCAGGCAGCGAGGCTATTAGGAAAATACGAAAAAATGATGGAAGTTGGCCGTTTGGAGTTTCTAAAAATCTAGCAGCGCTTGAAGCCCTGGCTACCTGTGCGGATTTTGTAACAGCAGTTGGAGAGTCTACCAGACAGGAAGCTCGTCTCTTTTACGGAATTGACGGAATTGTTGTCCGAAATGGAATTTCCATCAAATCAGAAAAAATCAACTGGGAACGCAAAGCAGCCTGCCTTGAAAAAATCCGGGTTTTCCTCTCAGATAAATTGTACAGGCATTACGGAGGAGAAAAAATTGAGCCAGAAAAATTAATCCCGATTTTTACGATTTCCCGCCTTGAACTGGAAAATAAAGGTTATCCAGATCTGCTAGACGCCCTTGTAGCTCTTGAACATATCATAAAAAACAGCGTTCAAGAAGGGCACTTAGAAAAAGATGTAAAGGTTCTTTGCTTCCTTATAACGGCTGAAGGCCCCAAATTCGACCTTCCCGAAGATTTTCCCATAAATCTGCCCCGAAATATCCTTGTGGGAAACGAACTTCTGCTTCAGAAGATGATAGAAGATCGAGGCCTGGAAGCCTCTAGGCTTGCCAGAGGAAAGCCTTATGTAGGAGCGCTGCTTTACCCTCAGCTCCTTTCAACCCGAGACGGAGGGCTTGAAATGGATGTAGGGGATTTCATGGCAGGCTGCTGTGCTGGAATCTTTCCTTCCCGTTATGATCCCTTCCTGCTCACAGGCCTTGAAGCGGGAAGAGAGGTTACTCCCTGTGTGGTAAGCCGGGTCTGCGGATTCAGTGATGCAGTCAAAACGGACGAGTCTCTTATAGAAGGCCTTGGGGGAGTGATAATAGTCGATAATATTGATCTTTCTTATTCAGAAACGGTACTTGAATATGCTCTGGCTCTGAGTTATTTTATTCGCAATTTCGTAGACGATCGAGTAAAGTATAAATTACTCTGTAGGGAGGCTTATCTTCTGGCAAAAGATATGGATTGGAAAAAGCCTGTGGAGCAGTACTACGAACTTCTGACTGGAAAAAGGTTCCGCGGAGGAGCTGGGGACATAGGCAGCAGAAATTTATAATTGGGTCTAAATTTATGGAGTTTGCCTGAAATGTCTGAAATCCGAAAGCACTATTTTCTCTCCGAATACTGCATTATAGCTGAGGAAAGGGGAAAAAGGCCTTCTGACTTTGTATCCAGAGAAGAAGAGCAAAAAAAGCAGGTTTCAACCTGTGTTTTTTGCGCTGGAAACGAAGCTAAAACTCCTCCAGCCTCGGCAGGCTATAAAAACGGAACTCTTTATTTTGAGGAGAAGGCTAAACGAGTGCAGGGCTGGGAGATAAGGTGTTTTCCAAACCTTTTTCCGGCTTTATCTCCTTCTTCTGCACCCCTTTTCCCATCGGGTTCTCTCGTCGTATTTCCACCTGTATCTCCAGAGCTTGCCCTGACTCAATTGGCAATTTCAGGCTTCGGGTTTCATGAAGTGATTGTTGAATCCCCAGTTCATGGAAAGGAGCTTGAGGCTTTTTCAGATAAAGAGCTCAGGCTGCTTATGCAAGTTTACAGAGATCGCGTAGCTTACTACTTGGAGCAGGATAAAATCCGCTCGGTATCTTTATTCAAAAATTACGGAAAAGCCGCCGGAGCTTCGCTTGAGCACGCTCACAGCCAACTCTTGGCCTTACCTTTGCTTTCTCCCCTACTTGAAAGAGAAATACAGGAAATTCAAAACCTGAATTTTTGCCCTTATTGTTCCGTTTTTGAAAAAGAAAGCCGCTCAGAGCGCCTTATCCTTAAAAATCGGGATTGTATAGCCTTTGCTCCTTTCTGCTCAAAGGTTCCGTTTGAAGTCTGGATCCTGCCAAAAAAACATGTGTGGAGCCTTGAGGCTTGCTCAGATGCTCTTCTTTTTTCTCTTGGGACTCTGCTAAGAGCTCTTGTTTTAAAATACAGGCAAAAACTCGGAGGACCAGCCTATAACTTGTTTTTCCAGATCTTAAAAGCACCGGAATATCATCTTTCCCTCAGGCTTTTACCTAGACTTTCTCTGGCCGCAGGCTTTGAGCTGAATACAGGGATATATATAAACAGCGTTTCTCCAGAGAAAGCAGCATCTTACCTGAGGAAAAAATAAGAAAGGGATCGGCTTTAAAAACTAGGAAATATTTTCATTGGATTTAATAGATATGTTTATCTATCATAAAAAAGAGAATAAAATTCGGGATGTGAGGGGTCATATATATATAATTTTTAGCTTGTAAGCTTTCGGATTGGCTTAATAAAAAAATGTCTTTGGCAGAATATTCGAAGATTCGATTGGGGACAACAGCTTGTTTGGGGTTTATCTTAAAGCTAATAGGTCAGGGAAATGTATAGCTGAGAGCTTTTTAGCCCGCTTGCCTTTAAGTTATTCAACTAGCCTATTTTTATTTCGGAGCTTTTCAGCTCTACTGTCATGCAAAACCCCTTCAAAGAAAGAGTTCGAAAGCCCGGATTTAATGTACAACTTCAGATCTCTTCGTACTTCTAACACTTATGGAAACACTTATGGATGATGAATGCTTATGAAAAAGCTTCGTATCGGAATGTTTGCATGGGAAAGTCTGTATTCTATCAGGGTCGGGGGGATTTCCCCCCACGTCTCCGAATTGTCAGAAGCTCTTGCAACAAAGAGGCAAGAGGTCCACCTTTTTACCCGGGATCATGAAAATGGGGAAGAAGTAATCGGGGGAGTCAGGTATCATAAGATTACTTTTGACCATTCGGGAGGAATCGTGGAGCAGATGAACCGGATGTGTGAGGCCATGTACTGCCGTTTTTTAGAAGTTCGAGAAAGGTTTGGAAACTTTGATATTCTGCATGGGCATGACTGGCATCCTGTGAACCTGCTTTGCAGGACCAAAGCCCAGTTCGGTTTGCCTTTCGTGCTAACTTATCACAGTACGGAATGGGGGCGAAACGGAAACCGGCATGGCGAATGGGACGAAGCCCGGGAGATTTCACACCGAGAATGGCTTGGAGGCTATGAAGCTGCAGAGGTGATTGCAACTTCTGAGATTCTTAGACACGAAATAGAGCATATCTACTCGATTCCCGACTGGAAGGTTACACAAATTCCTAACGGATTAAGGATGGGTAAAATCAGGAAAAAACTTGATTCTGGAACTGTCAAAAAGAGGTTTGGGATAAATCCCTCTGTTCCGGTAGTGCTTTTTACAGGGCGGATGAGTTATCAGAAAGGTCCGGATCTGCTTGTGGAAGCCGCAGCCCGGGTTCTGAAAAAACGCAGGGTCCATTTTGTATTTATAGGAGAAGGAGAACTCCGGGAAGCCTGTGAAACCAGGGTTCGAAAACTTGGGATTTCAAAAGCCTGCACTTTTCTTGGCTATGCCCCTGATGAGACCGTAATTGATTGGTTCAATGCCTGCGAGCTTGTATGTGTGCCCAGCCGAAACGAACCCTTCGGGATAGTTGTACTCGAAGCCTGGGATGCAAAAAAACCCGTGCTCGTAACTGATGCGGTTGCTCTTGTGGACAATTTCAAGACAGGAGTCGTTGTTTACAAAAATCCAAAATCAATTGCTTGGGGCCTTAATTATGTGCTTGAAGGGCTTGCTAAAAATCGTACTGGAGAAAAAGGGCATGCTCTTATGAAATCCAAATATAATTGGGATTCGATAGCTCTGAATACCCTAAAAGTATATAAAAAACCTCTTGGAAAAAAGAAAAGTTAAGAGCTTAAAAAACTTTTTGGATTAAAAAATAAGAAAGAGTGATAGAAAAATCACCCTTCTATGCTCTTATATGTTTATTCTGCTGTGGCTTCGGCAGCTTCTTCGCTTTCTTCAGTTTCGAGGCCAAGCAGAGCTTTTACGGATTTTTCGCCATGTTCAACGATTTTGGCGTTGATCTGGACAATATCCGGAGCAATTTCCCTACCGCGCATCATCTTTCTTCTGCGCTGTCCTTCTTTTTTCGGGAAATAGCCTACACCCTCTGCAACCAGAATTCTTGTTCGCTTGGGACCTGGAAGGTCCGGGCGCATTACAAAACCGCTACCATCGCTGCCACCGGTGATTTTGATCTGGTATCCAGGAAGACCCAGAGGGGTCCCTTCAACAACGTCTCCGATTGATTTTCCGATAAGAGCGTTTGCCTCAGCCTCCTTTACATCAAGCTGGTAGGCAAGCGCGTCTTTTGGATCTGAAACTACAACTTTAAAATTTGCCATGTGAATCCTCCGACTATCTTATAAAATTAATACGTACCTGGGGCTCATTCTACCTTCACGCCTAGCTTTGACCGTTTTCCCGTTTTTTCACATTTTACCCTGACTTTAAAAATTTACTTGGCCCAGAAAGGGTTCTCCCTGCGTTTAATCACAAGGAAGGATTCAAGCGTTTCCTTCTCATCTCCAGAAAGAGAATCGAAAATCTCATGCTCAAGGATCTTGGCATGCCTCTCCGGAATATTGACGAAAAGCACATCTTCTTCCTTGACCTGCCTGCCCACGGTTACGCCTTCAATTGACATTGCAACTTCCTTACCTACTCTGGCATCAGCAATGTTTTCCCCTTCGAGCTGTAGCCCTTTGATCTTGCCTACAACGTTTCCGTTTTCAAGCATGACATCGACATTTGTCCTGAGCACTCCTCCTATGACCCGGACTCCAACAACTGCGGGTTTGCTCTGCCGGAAGACACAGCCGGGAAGGATTTTGAATTTTCCGGGCCTGACAATCGTCTCAAAGATTTTCTTCTCAGCCAATTCCTGCTGCACCTTAACATATTCCTGGTAGTCTTCGATCAGGCGATAGATGACGTCATTTACGAAAACTTTCACGTGTTTGGCAGAAATGTCTTGGAGCAACTCCTTTGCATCCGCATGGATTTTTACGTTGAATCCGACAAGGACCGAATAAAGAGGATCTTCTACCGTGGAAGCCTCGACAACATCCCTATGAGAAATATCTCCAACCTCGGCTTTCCGGATAGGAATCTCTTCTTTCTGAAACTCATGGATAAGGGCTTCAAGAGAGCCTATGGTATCGGCCTTAATCATAATTCCTACGGAATCCGTATCAATCCGAACATCGTTGATTTCGGATTTCACCTGTTCAACGATTTCATCAAGGGTTTCTTCATTGGCTACTCGGAGAGGAGAACCTGCAAGAGCCTCATCAAGCCCTGGAGCTGAAATTTTTACTCCAGCTGCAGCCTTAACACTTTTTATCTGCTTAAACTTGCTTTCATAGCGGATTTCGGAAAGTTCTCTGGGTTTTAAGATCGCCCTTACCTTGGTTTGGATGGGCTCTCCCAAACTTCCTATCACCACAGTATCTCCTTTTTTAAGGATCCCGTCGTAGATAATAATATCCGCAGTTGCCCCAAGGCCTTTTTCTTCCTTAACTTCCAGAATAGTCCCTACGCCAGGGCCTGTTGCACTGTACTCTAGGTTTGCTTCCAGAAACTTTTGGGCTAGGCCAAGAAGCATCAAAAGCACATCAGAAATCCCTTCTCCGGTAAAGGCACTTGCAGGAATCACACCAAGGGATCTTTGAAAATCTTTTACCCGGTCATACCGCTCGGCGGCAAAGCCCTGGTTATAGAGTTCTCCAATGACTTCATAGAGCTTCATGTCAAGGAGCCCTTGGACCTGTTCACTCTGTTTTTTGAAGCTTGCTGCAAAAGGCAAATCCTTATACGAAACCCAACCTCCTAGCCTGTCGATCTTATTTGCAACAACCACAAATGGGGTTTTGAAACGCTTTAAGATCTGCAGGCTTTCGAAAGTCTGGGGCTTAAACCCTTCGTTTATGTCCACAACCACAATCGCAAGGTCGGCTAAAGCTCCTCCCCTGCTTCTGAGAGTTGTAAAAGCATGGTGGCCCGGAGTATCGATAAAGAGGAGTCCCGGAACATGGAAACGGCTCTTTAATTTAGGGTCTCCGAGTTTTTCCACTATAACATCAATGGGAACTTCTGTAGCTCCAATATGCTGGGTGATAGCTCCGGCTTCTCCACTAACAATAGTTGTTCCCCGGATTTTATCGAGTAAGGAAGTTTTCCCATGATCCACATGCCCCATAACACAAACGATGGGCGTCCGCAAGTTTTTCTTGTCAGCCATATGCAACCCTCCGGCTCCAAAATAATTTAGATTTTATCCTGCTTTTACGTCCTGAACGGGTCCGTATCAGGGTCGGTAAAAATTGTATTCGCAGCGGAAATATTTCCGGCTGCGGCTTTCAAACGAGTTAACGGTTAAACACTTTATTCATAAATACAGACTTCATCGATTCGGGAGTAGTCTACAATTTCCGAGTTTTCAAAGTGGATAGCAATTTCTCTTGCTGCCGCTTCGGAAGAATCGGATGCATGAACTACATTTCTGCCGATATCAAGTGCAAAGTCGCCGCGAAGAGTCCCAGGCGCAGCTTCTACAGGGTTTGTTGCCCCATTTATGGTCCTCATTACCTTGATTGCGTCTTTGCCGACTACAACCATTGAAACGGAAGGGCCCGAGGTAATGTATTCGATTAGGGAAGGGAAAAAAGGTTTTTCCGCATGTTCTCCATAGTGTTCTTTTGCGGTGGCCTCAGAAATAAAGTTCATTCTGAGAGCTGCAATTTTAAGGCCTTTTTTCTCTATTCTGGAAATGACTTCCCCGACAAGGCCGCGCTGGACTCCGTCTGGTTTTACCATTACGTAGGTCTGTTCCATGAAAACACCTTATGCTTTCTTGAGCTGGATCCTGCCTTTCTCAGTCCAAGCAACCCTTCTTGGAATTCGACCAAGCTTGAGGTTGCTCATGCACTTAGAAGAGCATATAAAGTAGGTGGATCCATCTTTCTTAACGTAAAGCTTACCGGTGCCTGGTTCAAGCATTTTTCCGCAAAAATAGCATTTTCTCTGTTCCATATCAGATCACCTGCTTTACCTGGTAGTAAGCTTCTTGGCCTCTCTTGAGGTTTCCATAAGCATAAAGATGTCCCCGATTCTTACAGGGCCCACAGAGTTTCTGGTAATAACTCTGCCTCTGTCCCTTCCTTCCAGGACCCGACATTGGATCTGACTGGCTTCTCCATGCATACCGGTATTTCCAATAACATCAATTACCTCTGCAGCAAAGCCAGATACGCTACTTTCTTCAGCCATATTCATACCCCTTGTTTATGTTTATTTAAGAGCATCGATTTTCTGAGCGATGTCCTGTATAAGTTCTGCGGCTTTTCCTGCATCCACGATTGCAACGGTTGCACAGGAAACGCTAAGACCGCAGGCAGCTCCGAGTTCCTTCTGAGTCTTTACAAAAATATAAGGGGCGTTCTTCTCTTCAGAGAGAGGAGGAAGATGGGCAACGATTTCGGCAGGTTCTACATCTTCTGCAATAACAACGAGCTTAGATACGCCTCTTTCAACGGCTTTTGTGGCTTCGTTGGTGCCCTTCTTAATTTTTCCAGTGTCTCTGGCAAGCTCTAGAGCTTCCAGTGCTTTGTTTGCCAGTTCTTCAGGTACGTCGATATTAACGAATTGTGCCATATAAATGTCTCCTTCGAAATTGCGGATTGCGCAATTTTTCATCATTCATTGGTTTTTTAACACATTTCATGAAGCATCAGGGTTTTATTTCAGGAAAAATTTCCAGAAAAAATAAGTACTCCCAATGCCTGAAATAAGTTTTAATGAAATGAGATGCTGCGGACTAAGGTCCCGCAGGTAGAACCTTAGAATAACATGATAGCGTATATACTTTCTGCTTGGAAAGAGAACTAAAACCAGAAAAAAGGGCAAAAAACAAAAATTGGGACTTTTAGGGATAAAAACTATTAAGGAGTCTATGAAAACCTTAACCATTGACTTTACAAACCGGGGCACTGCAAACTGTATTTATAATTGTATTTTTGACGTGCGCAATTTTTCAGCCGGAGCTTAGGGCTCCGAGCTTTTTCTCATAATCAAATTTCCTCACTCCGAATTCTCCCTGAGATTTTCATCCACTATTACATCTTCTCTAAGTTTGCTTCTGCGCAGGTCGCGTCTAGATTCCCGAGCAAGCTCGGCCTGAGCGCTTAGGCGCCCTCCCACCCAGCGATCCATTACAGTGCAGGCTACAACATCCCCAGTTACGTTGACTGCGGTGCGGCTCATATCAATTATACGATCCACTCCTATGATCAAAGCAATACCTTCGGTTGGGATTCCTACACTGTTGAGGATCATGGCAAGAATAATTATGCCAACCCCCGGAGCAGAAGGCGTACCTATGGAGGCTCCTACAGTTGTTAACATGATCAGTGTAAGTTCCAAAAGCCCAAGCTCCACCCCGAAAGTTTGAGCCAAAAATACAGCCGCAACCGCTTGGTAAAGAGCAGTGCCGTCCATGTTTACTGTTGCGCCTATGGGAATTACAAACTGAGAGATTGAGGGCCGAACCCCCAGTTTTTCTTCCGCGGTTTTTATAGAGACTGGCATTACGGCTGCAGAGCTGGAAGTTGAAAAAGCAAGTAGCATAAGTTCGCGCATTTCTTTTAAAAAAGTAAAGGGATTGCGTTTTGAGATGAAAAAAAGGATAAGCATGTAAAAGCCAAGTAGGAGAAGAAGACTTAAGAGCACGGTTCCTACGTAGATGGTCATTCCTACAATAGCATCGACTCCAAGTTTAATCGTAAAATTGGCAAGCAGGCCAAAAACCGCTATAGGAGCCAGGAGCATACTCCAGCGTACGACAGTCATACAAACTTCCTGAAGGGATCCAAGCAAATCCAACAAAGGTTTTGCCTGTTTTGGAGCCATGGAGACGAGGGCCACTCCAAAAATAATGGAAAAAATCACTACTTGAAGCATTTCTCCTTCAACCATAGACCCAAGAGGATTTTTAGGAACCAGTTGCCCGATAAGTTCTGGAACCTCGCTTATTTCAGGAGTGGAACCCGAAACCTTGTTCTGAGGATTTGGAATTTCTAAGGTTTCCTGGGGATTTTCAAGGGCATTATTTAAAACTCCATTTCGGATAAAAAGTCCGGGTTTGATTAAAAGCGAGATTCCAAACCCTATACAGATTGCAATTGCAGTTGTAAATAGGAAATAGCCTAAGATCCGAATCCCGATTTTTCGGAGCTGTTCGGCATCCGAACCAGCTGCAATGCCTCTTATTATGGATGCAAAAATGAGAGGCACAACAATCATTTGTAAAAGCCTGAGGAATATATAGCCCGGAAGAGAGAGCCATTCTCCCACAATAGAGGCTTTTCTTAGGTCCATCAGGCCTCCAAAAGGCCCAAGAGCAAGTCCGATAAAGATTCCCAGAGCCATTCCAAGCAAAATCCTGAGCCAGAGCCTTTTTTCAAGGAGAATATATAAATGATGACTGAGCCGTTTAAGCGAATGAGGATGAATTCTTCGGATATGGTCGGAATTTTGCTCTCTTCCAAGCATTGCGCCCATCTCGCAGCATTTACAAAAGGGATGAAGGGCTGCAGAGAATCTGCAGACGATATTTTTATAAAAAGTTTGCCTTGAATCCCTTAAAAATAAGATTTTAAATTGTACACTCCCATTCGGTTAAAGCCCAAGTGGCTTTTTCTGCCCTTTGCTAAGAGAATTCTAGACTCACATTGGCTTTTCCTACGCTCGATTAGGAATAAGTTCTTACTTTTCTGAATGGATAAGAAATTGCGCACAAAAGAGTTACTTATAAGAAAGAATCTACGTGAAATTATATTTACGTTTGGGATGAAATATTGAAAAGTGGGAAAGGTTTGCAATCGGATGAACTCGCCCCGAATAAAGCCTCAGGGGTTTTACGCTGCGTTCTAAAAAAATCCGAAAACAAAGCCTGAGAATCAGCTTTATATAATATAGAACATGAAAATAATACAAAAGATTCAGGAATCTCCTGAGTAAGAATCAGAACTCAGGAATCTAAAATCAGTTTCGGAGTCTGCTTCCAGATATCTCAAGATATAAATATATTAAATAGAGCAATTATAACTTTTTTAAGAAAGAGATCCATTTTTATCAGGGTGTTCGATGGTTGATACAATCTTTTTGCTCGGGCTGGTGGTTGCTGTGCTGGTCATGTCTCTGCTTGCACAGGCCCTCAGCCGTTACTTTCAGGTCCCGGTCATCATCTTTTTACTGATCGAAGGAATCATTGCTGGCCCCGAGGTTTTGAACCTGCTTGATCCTTCCATTTACGTGGGAGGCTTAAGCGTCATAGTTGCAATTTCCGTTGCAATCATCGTCTTTGACGGAGGCTTGCATATTGACCTGAAAGAAGTTCGGATGATTCAAGAAACTGTAATGAAACTGACCACAATAGGGGTTCTAATAACCTTTCTTGGAGTTACAGTTCTTACAAACAAACTAATTGACATCCCCCTTGAACTTGCGGCCCTTTTCGGAGCTCTAGTCACAGCAACAGGCCCAACTGTAATTACTCCAATTGTCAGGCAGATTCAGGTCAGTCATAAGGTAAGTAAAATTCTGGAGCTTGAAGGGATTTTAAACGATGCTGCAAGCGTAATCCTTGCAGCCATGGTCTTTGAGTGGATAGCATCTGAACTTACCGGAATCGAGGCTTTGCTTTTTATTCTCTACAGACTAGGAATTGGGTTAGTCGCAGGCGCAGTTTGCGGCTATGCCCTGCGCCACTATTTCACAAGAGGAAAAGTAATAAGAAAACAAACTGCAAGACTTGTAACCCTGACTTCGGTCCTTGCCTGTTATGTGGTTTCGGAGATGCTTGGAAACGAATCCGGAATCCTAGCAGTTGCAGTCTTTGGAATTATTTTAGGAACCTCGGAATTTCCTCATAAAGAAGCGGTCAAAGAGTTTAAAGGCGATATCGTAAGCGTGCTTTTATCGCTTCTCTTTATCCTGCTTGCGGCAATGCTCAGGTTTGAAGATATCTTAAGGATTGGAGGAATCGGGATTGTACTTGTGCTGCTCTTGATATTTTTGGTTCGGCCCATAGCGGTTTTTGTCTCTATGTGGAACTCGCGAATGAGCAGTAAGGAAAAATTATTCATATCCTTTGTGGGCCCAAGAGGAGTTGTGCCAACCTCTATTGCAACTTATTTCGCAATCAAACTCGACGGGCTGAATATCCCAGGGGGGCAGACCCTTGTAGGACTTGTCTTTTTAACGGTTATTATTACCGTGCTTCTTTCGGGCGGATTTTCAAAAAAAGTTGCAAAGATACTGGAGATAATTCCCATGGAAATACTGATTATTGGTGGAGGAAAAGTAGGTCGAATTCTTGCCGAGCGCTTTGACAGGCGAGGAGAAAACGTAGTTGTAGTAGATATTTCGGAGGAAAACTGCAAGAAATGCATGGAACTTGGAATCCGAACCGTGCAAGGAGATGCCGGAAACGTAAACATCCTTAAAAAAGCGGGAATTGAAAACGCAAAATACGTGGTCGCAACCACAGAAGGATAACACAAATTTGCTCTTTTGCCAGATTGCAAAAACCAGTTTCGGGTTCAAAGGAGATCAGCTCGTAGCTCGGGTCAATGATATCGAAAATCTGCAGGCTTTTTGGGATCTTGGAATCCGATCCATGAGTCCGGCAATGACAACTGCAGTTGTACTCGATAACATGATTGGAAGACCTCATCTGTTTTCAATGTGTGAGGTAGGAGGGGGAGGGGACATGATAGAAGTCAGAGTCACAAACCCAAAAATTGTGGGAAAAGCTTTGAAAGAAATTACCTTCCCGGAAAAAAGCCTCCTTGTGATGGTACAGCGGGAAAATAAATCCATCATAGCCCACGGAAGTTTGGTGCTAGAGTATGATGATATCGTAACGGTAATAGGAGAAGGGGATTCTGCAAAGCAAACTGCAGATATATTACACAAATGAGCTTACGAAATGATCCTAAATCCGGCTATATCCAAGGGTTTTCGAATACTTTCACCGTACTTTATAGTTATATATACATCCAGAACAATAAACTAAATTGCCTCTCTACAAAAACAAAAACAAGAGGTTTGAGGTAAATTTCATGAAACAGATTGCAGAGTCCATAAAGGACCGATTTTTTAAGCTTGGCGTCGATGTGCCCCTCGAGGACATCGAGAACCGACTTTCGGAACTGATTACAAAGTTCAAAGTCCCCGAAAACGAGGCACAACGCAGTGTGGTCAACTATTTTTTGAAAAAATATTCCATTCCAAAAAATGAGTATTATGCCCGGCAGGCAGAGGCCAGGCTCTGCAAGCTTTCTGACCTTTCCGAAGCAGGGCAGTGGACAGATGTAAAGGTAAAAGTCATTCAACTCTGGGACAAAACCCATGAATCCATTGCTCAGGTGGGACTTATCGGAGATGAGACCGGGGTTATAAAATTTACGAAATGGCTAAATGCCGGATTGCCGGAACTTGAACAGGGAAAAAGCTACCTTTTAAAAGGCGTTTTGATAAGCGAATATAACGGAAGACTCAGTATCGAACTTAAAAGTAACAGTTCCATAGAAAAACTCGAAGAAGAAGTGGAAGTAGGGGGCGGAGAGTTTACTTCTGAAGAAATGGAATCCGAACTCCGAGACATCGAGGAACTTACACAAGCCAATCAGTGGGTAAGCATAAGAGGAAAAATCGTCCAGCTCTGGGAAAATACCCATGAATCCATTGAGCAGGTAGGACTTATAGGAGATGAAACCGGAGTTATAAGGTTTACCAACTGGACAAGCTCGGAACTGCCTGCTATGGAAGAGGGAAAATGCTACCTCTTAAGCAACGTAATCGTAAAAGAGTGGAATGGCAGATACTCAATTCAGCTTAACAAAGCCAGTTCAATTGAAATCCTTGAGGAGGATATAGAAGTCGGAACCGCAACTTCTTCCTATTTTGGAGCAATGGTGGATATTCAGACCGGCTCAGGGCTGATAAAGCGCTGTCCCGAATGCAAACGGGCTCTGATTAAAGGAGCCTGTGCAGAACATGGCAAAATTAAAGGCGAATACGACCTCCGCATCAAAGCCGTCCTTGATAACGGCA
>Ga0265294_10005270_pt1 | contig 15807 bp, 15 predicted proteins | sample MunlanPumphouse3_FD_192504 | JGI IMG/M metagenome (GOLD analysis project Ga0265294, IMG submission 192504) | Groundwater microbial communities from a municipal landfill in Southern Ontario, Canada - Pumphouse #3 | ecosystem: Environmental > Aquatic > Deep subsurface > Groundwater | place...
AAGAGAGTAAACACGAGAATTGAAATTTCCTGTTCCTATTACTTTTTCTTTACCAGAGCCCCCTTCAAGTCTACCGTTTTTCCCATACTCAACCCAAACGTAAGAGCTTCCTGTATTGTTAGTTACAAAACCACTTAACACGGTCATTCTTTTGTCTAATTGAGTTGGTAGCTGTGTGGTAACTGAAAAATTATCCGCGAAGGTATTTTCCGGAATTAATATAAACAAAAAAAGAACAAAAGCTGTAATAGTTTTAAAAAACAAAAAATTATTTGATTTCCCCTTTTTTGAAGTTAAAAAATTCGTATTCATAATTAGCGGGGATATTATCACATTTTTGATACTTTGTCAACCTTGTTTCTTTTTTTAAAAACCTTTTTTAAAATTTTAATTTTCTTGTTTTTGTCTAATGTTCAAAAGAAAATTGTTTTTTAAAGGAAAAAACTATATCATTTAAGGTAATGGTACATTTTGATGAAAATCAACAAGACAAACAAGTAGCACTTCTTCACAAACAAGAAGAAGAACGTTTGATACAGACACTTTCTCAAAAGTATAATATTCCCTATATTCACATCTCTCTTCACGATATCGACATCGAAGCCCTTTCTTTTATAAACGAAGAAGTTGCTCGGGATGCTTATGTTGCTATTTTCGGCAAAGGACCCAAAAAACAACTTAAAGTTGCCGTCTTCTCCCCTCGTAATGAAAAAACAGAATCCGTTTTACAAAATCTTCAGCAAAAAGGTTTTTCCGTTGAAACTTATATGGCATCAAAAGAAAGTCTCAATGTTGTATGGGGATGTTATAAAGAAATATCTCAAGCCACAACAACAGACGTGGGGGTTTTGGATGTTACTAGCGAAGATATAAGTACTTTAATGGAAGGTGTGAATAGTACTCCCATCGTGACTGAAAAAATTAATAGTCTTTTAGGAGAAAAGTCTGCTCGTAAATTATCTCGTATTTTTGAATTAATTCTCTCTGGAGCTTTCGCAGTTAAATCATCAGATATCCATATGGAACCTCAAGAAGATTCTGTAAGAATCCGTTATCGTGTAGACGGTGTGCTCCAAGACATTTGTTCTGTAGACCAGACACTGTATCGCAGAATGTGTACTCGAGTAAAACTTCTATCCGGGCTTAAACTCAACGTAGTTAAAGACACCCAAGATGGTCGTTTTAGTGTAAAGTTCAAAAACACAGACATTGAAGTAAGGACATCTGTTCTTCCGGGACAATACGGAGAGTCTGTTGTTCTCCGTATTCTTGACCCAGAATCAATCTCCGTTCCTTTGGAAGAATTAGGAATAAACCCACATCTTCTTCATACTTTAAATAAAGAAATTTCTAAACCAACAGGAATGATTTTAACAACTGGTCCTACTGGCGCAGGTAAAACCACAACTCTCTATGCTTTCTTAAGGAAAACACTTGATCCAAATATAAAAATTATAACCATAGAAGACCCAATTGAATACCACATTAAAAACATAGTTCAAACCCAAGTTAGCGAGCAAACAAACTATACTTTTTTAAGTGGATTAAGAGCCGCTCTTCGACAAGATCCGGACATCATTATGATTGGAGAAATTCGTGATGGCGAGACTGCAAAAATTGCTGTTAATGCTGCACTTACTGGACACCTTGTTTTCTCAAGTCTTCACACCAACAACGCCGCGGGGACAATCTCTCGTCTTATTGATTTAGGTGTTAATCCAAAAGTACTCTCCTCAGCTCTTAATATTTCTTTAGCTCAACGTTTAGTTCGAAAACTTTGTGAACATTGTAAAGTTTCTATGGAGCCAACAGAAAAAGAAAAAGTTTTTTTTGAAAAAATGATTGAAAAAATACAGAAAAAAAATCCTGAGGAAAATATTTCTCTTGGTAAAATTTGGAAAGCAAACGATATTGGCTGTGAACATTGTAATGCTTCTGGCTACAAAGGAAGAATCGGTCTTTATGAAGCAATTTTAATGACTAATGATTTGGAGGATGTTTTGGTAGAAAATCCTAGCGAGAGAGAGCTTTTGAAAATAACAGAGAATCAAGGAATTTTAACTCTGAAGGAAGACGGAATTGCAAAAGTTTTGAAAGGGATTACCTCTTTGGAAGAATTGGCGAGAGTTGTTGAAATCGAAGAAGATCTTTAAAAATTTAAATAAAAAACTCCCACATAAAGAGGGAGCGGAAAAAATTTTATTACACATAATAATCCCAACAAAACCATGGCATTGTTTTTCCTTGGTACCTTCGAGCAACCAGTAACGGAAACAAAAAGACCCTTTATAAAAGAAAAAGTAGCCACTCTAGCCCAAGCTAGAAGGTTTTGTTGGGGTATTTATATACAATAAAAAAAGAAAGAACTAAAATCAATTAATCCAATACATAAACCTCTAAGTAATTCTTTCAATATGGGTACTAAAAGTTAAGTATTTCTCTGGGGAGTATTTTAGTAGCCTTATTAATAAATTAATAAGAACCGAAAAGTCTCTGGAAAATACCGTAGAAATGTCTCTAGGAGACATCTAATTACTTAGAGGTTTATGAACTGGATTCAATGTACAAAAGATGGTATGCTGTTTTTTAAGAACTTAAGTGGTTCTTTCGATATGGGTACTTAGAAGTTCATCAGAACAAAAAACTATCTCTGTCAACTTCTTGAACGGGAGTCTATCATAAAAAAATATTTATGTCAAGTGGTTTTAACACAGAAAAAACGGCTCTGTTTCTTGACCAGACATTACGGCCTAGTAAATGGGACGAATATGTTGGGCAAGAAAAGATAAAAGAGAACTTAAAAATACTTCTCCAAGCGGCGAAAGAACGCGGGCATTGCCCAGAACACCTCCTTTTTTACGGACCTCCTGGTCTCGGAAAAACAACACTCTCTCATTTAATAGCCAACGAAATGGGAGGACAAATGAAAATAACTTCTGGACCTGCTATTGATAAAGTCGGGGATTTAGCTTCTATTCTTACCAATCTCTCCCCGGGAGATATTTTATTTATAGACGAAATACATCGACTTAATAAAATGATTGAGGAAGTCCTCTACCCTGCCATGGAATCAGGGGTTTTAGATATTATTATTGGCAAAGGTCCTTCGGCAAGAACCATCCAACTTGAACTACCTCCTTTTACTTTAATCGCCGCTACAACTCGCATCGCTCTTCTTTCGGCTCCTCTTCGTTCCCGTTTTTCTGGCGGGACTTTTCGTTTGGAATTTTATAATCAAAAAGAAATCACTGAAATAATTAGAAGATCAGCAGGAATTTTAGGTTTTGAAACAGAAGACGACGCTCTTTCTGAAATAGCTCGCCGAAGTAGATTTACTCCCCGCACCGCAAACTATTTCTTAAAAAGATGTCGTGATTTTGCTCAAGTTTATAAAAAAGATTTAAGTAAAGAAGTTGTTAAAAATACTTTAGACCTTTTGGAAATAGACAACTCGGGATTAACCACAATCGATCGAGAAATACTTGATATTATTATTAATAAATTCAGTGGCGGTCCCGTTGGTTTAAACACTATCTCGGCTTCTTTAGGAGAAGAGATAGATACGGTTGAAGAAATTAATGAGCCCTATTTAATGCGTCTGGGTTTTTTAGAAAGAACACCTCGGGGACGAGTGGCGACAGAAGCAGCCTACCAACACATGGGAATTATTCCTCCAGAGGACATAAACAAAAGACTACTTTAAATTTTTCCAATACATAAATTTTGTTATTTCTCAAATTCTTTTGAAGAAAGCGAAAAAATGTTGGCTTTTTTAAAACACTTATTATATAGTGAAGAAAAGTATTTATTATCAACATATTACCTTTTAAAAAAATGTCTGGACACAATAAATGGTCAAAAATTAAACACAAAAAAGCGATTAGTGATTCTAAAAGAAGTAAAATATACTCCAAGTTAGTTAAATTGATACAATCTGAATCAAAAAACGCTAAAGGAGATGTTTCTTCCGCCGGACTTCGTACCGCGATAGATAAGGCTAAAGAAGAAAACATGCCTAAAGAAACAATTGACCGAGCTGTCAAAAAAGGAGCAACTAGCGATTCTGCTTCTTTGGAATATGTTGCTTATGAAGCATATGGACCAGGAGGATGCGCTATTATTATTGAAGGACTTACCGACAATAAAAACCGAATTGCCGCAGAAGTTAAACATATTCTTTCAAAAAAAGGACTCACTTTGGCTACTCCTGGTTCTGCTTCTTGGGCTTTTGAGAAAACATTGGAGGAATGGATTCCCAAAACCCCCTGTCCAATTTCTGAAGAAGACAGTGCGAAATTAGAAGAATTGTTTGATGAATTGGAAGAAAACGACGACGTCCAAGAAATCTACACAAACGCGGAATAATAAATTTATTTTTACAAAATGAAAGTTCTTGGCATAGATCCTGGTTTTGAAAGAGTAGGTATTGCTGTTGTTGAAAAGGAAGAAAATTCAAAAGAGACTCTTCTCTACTCAAATTGTTTTAAGACTGACCCCAAGCTTCCCTTCTCTGATCGTCTTCTTCTAATTGGAAAAGAAGTTGAAAGTGTTATTAAAAAAAATACCCCGGACGCGCTCAGTATTGAAACTCTTTTTTTTAACACTAATCAAAAAACCGCTCTTAAGGTCTCGGAAGCAAGAGGTGTAATTGTTTATGAAGCAAAAAAATACGGTTTGGAAATATACGAATATACGCCACTCCAAATAAAAAATGCTGTCGTTGGTTATGGGAGAGCTTCCAAAAATCAAGTTGACGCAATGGTTAGACAACTAATTTCTATTTCAGATAAGGTAAAACAAGATGACGAGATAGATGCTATTGCCATCGCTCTTACTTGTCTGGCATCATACAAAAACGAAAGTAAGTCAAAATAGTTTTACGAAAGTAAAACTATTTTTATAGTCCAAAAAATCAAAAACGAGATAGAATTTTTTATATTTCAAAATAAATTTTAGAGATTATCCACAGAAAAGATTTCCCCTCTTGATATTGTTTTTATTTTCTGATATATATTTAAAAAATTAAAAATATTTATAAGCAATTTTTAATAAGATTAAAAATTATGAGTGAGAACTACGAAGAAGAAAATAAATTTCCTGATGATTTTAATTTAGAAGAGGGGGAAGAGGGGGAAGAGGGGGAAGACCTAAATCCAGAAGAAGAAATTTTTGAGGAGGAAGAGGAGGAAGAGGAAGGAGGGGAAGAAGGGGAAGAAGGGGAAGAAGGTATACTTTACCCTAACGGAGAAGGAAAAGAACGATACGAAGACTAATCACTCAAAGAAATAAAACACAAAACCCCGCTATTTGGCGGGGTTTTGTGTTTGGTCTTTTGGTTGTCATTTACCAACTCTTTCTGGGGTGTTAGAATTGTGGATAAGTCTGTGCATTTTGTGTGTACATTATGTTATCATCCTAAAACTCTCAAACATGTCTATAAAAAAAATACTTAAAAAAATAAGAAACAGAAAGAAAATAAAAGGAATCGCCTTAAAAGATTTAGCTATTCTCTTTATTGCCTTTTCTTTTTTCACAGCAGGCATTTTAATAGTTTGGACAGCTACTCTAAAAATCCCTGATTTTAATTCATTAAACCAACGAAAAAGCCTTAACTCCACTAAAATATATGACCGAACTGGAGAGATCCTCCTTTATGATTTTCATGAAGACGTCAAAAGCACAAAAGTGTCCCTTGACCAAATCTCTCCCGACCTTAAAAACGCGACAATATCAATCGAGGATGCCGAGTTTTATAATCATTTTGGAATTAGACCATTGTCTATCGTTCGTGCAGTTTTAGCTAACCTTACCTCTGGTGGATATTCTCAAGGAGGGTCAACTATTACACAGCAGGTCGTAAAAAACGCTCTTTTAACACCAGAAAAGAAGATATCTAGAAAACTCAAAGAATGGATTGTTTCTATTAAAATGGAAAAAGTTTTTACTAAAGATGAAATTCTTGCCCTTTATCTAAATGAATCTCCTTATGGAGGTAATATTTATGGAGTAGAAGAAGCTTGTATGTCTTTTTTTGGTAAAAGTGCCAAAGACATCAACCTTCATGAAGCGGCTTATATTGCTGCTCTTCCCCAAGCTCCAACCCGTTTTTCTCCATACGGTAGTCATGTAGAAGAACTTGAAAATAGAAAAAATTTAGTTCTAGGAAGAATGAAAGAACTTGGTTATATCACTCAAGCAGAACTTGATACAGCCATAGCAACTCCTGTTACTTTTCTTCCTCGTACAACACATGGAATGAAAGCTCCTCATTTTGTCACTTGGGTACGTGAACAACTGGTTGAAATATACGGAGAGAGTTCTGTTCAAGAAAATGGATACAGAGTTATAACTACTCTTGATTATGATTTACAACAAAAAGCGGAGGAAATCATCGCCCGCAATGTTGAAGAAAACGAAGTTAAATTCAACGCAAAAAACGCTGGGGCGGTAGGAATCGATCCAAAAACAGGAGAGGTTCTTATTATGGTTGGTTCTCGAGATTATTTTGATGTGGAAAACGAAGGTAACTTTAATATAACTCTTTCTCAGAGTCGCCAGCCTGGTTCTTCTTTTAAACCTTTTGTCTATGCTGTTGCTTTTCAAAAAGGATACACTCCCGAAACTATTCTTTTTAATTTAAGAACTCAATTCTCAACAACTTGTGATGCTTACGGTAATCCTCTTGATTCAAGCAGTGATTCTTCTTGTTTCATGCCAGAAAATTACGATTACAAATATAACGGTCCAATGAGTTTACGAAATGCTTTAGCCCAGTCTGTTAACGTTCCCGCCGTAAAACTTCTTTATTTGGTTGGCATTAAAGACTCAATTAGTCTGGCTAAAAAAATGGGAATTACAAGTCTTAAAAACTCTAGTGAATATGGACTAACTCTTGTTTTAGGAAGTGGCGGTGTTTCTCTTCTTGAAATGACCAGTGCTTACGGAGTATTTGCAAACGAGGGGGTTAGAGTTCCTTATCAAAATATACTTCGAGTGGAAGATTCAGATGGTAATATTCTAAAATCATTTAGTGGAAATGGGGAAAGTGTTTTAGAAAAAAATATTGCCTTACAAATATCCGATATTCTTTCAGACAATGTTGCCAGAACTCCAGCGTTCGGGGCAAACTCCTATCTTTATTTTGGAGGGCGTGATGTTGCCGTAAAAACAGGTACTACCAACGATTATCGTGACGCTTGGATTATTGGGTACACCCCCTCTTTTGCTCTTGGTTCATGGGCAGGAAACAATGACAATAGTTCTATGGAAAAAAAGGTGGCCGGTTTCATTATCGCCCCAATGTGGAATGAAATAATGCAAGAAGTATTAAAAAAATATCCAGAAGAATCTTTTGAGGAACCTGTCGCAACAGGAACAATCAAACCAATATTACGAGGAGTTTGGCAAGGGGGTGAAAGTTTTACTGTTGATAAAACATCAGGAAAACTTGCTACCCCAGAAACACCCGAAAGCTCAAAAGAAGAGCGTTATATACCAAATGTTCATTCCATTCTTTATTGGGTTGATAAAAATGATCCAACTGGTTCTAACCCCTCCTTTCCATCAAATGACCCTCAGTTTATGTTATGGGAAACACCGGTTCTTGCTTGGGCTCAACAAAACAATTATGGAAGTGATTCTGTTCAAGAGATAGTACCTACAGAATATGATGATGTTCATGTGACAGAAAAATCTCCAAAAGTAACAGTAGTAGAACCAGCAAGAGACATGGTTCTTAATTCAAGCGGACAATACTCAATCAAAGCTATGATTGAAAGTACTTACCCTATAACAAAAGTTGATTATTATATCAACGATATCTTTCTTGGTTCTTCTCAAAAATCACCTTTCTATTTTTCTTTCACACTAAGCGACTTTCAGCCATTAAACGAAACAAACACAATCAAAGCTGTCGTCTATGATTCTATGCTGAACACCGGAGAAAATTTCACGACATTTAAATTTTCTGAACCTCAACAAAACTAAAACAAAATTAATTAGTTTAAACAAAAAAAACAAACCCCTAAAAAATATTTTTAGGGGTTTGTTTGCCTAGTTTTTTTTCAAGAGTCTTTATTATTTGTTCCTTGTGTAAAAAAATATCACTTTTTATAAATGGGCTGTTTTTTATTCTGACGTTTTCCCCTTCTACTTTGATGTTTGAAATATCAATATTAACACCAACAACTTCAAACAAAACCTCAGAAACCGCTTTGCGAACAACTTCGTTGGGTGGTGTTATTTTTTTAAACCGGTCAAAAAAAGAATCAATTGAATTAAAAGACATTTGTGTTAAAAATTAGTTTGTAATATTTAACTGTTTGCAAAAAAAACGTAAAAAATAACTAACTTTTTATTTGTTCATTGGTTTTACAAGATAAACAAAAGAGTCATCAGAGACGCCTTTAATAATAAGCACCTCTTTCCCCGAATCATATTTCAAGACAATGCTATCTTGTGACATAGACTGAAAACCGTCCAAAATATACTTATAATTAAAGTTCCTATCAAAACCATCTCCTTCTATTTTAGCTTCAATGCTGGTCATGTTTTCGCCGATATTAGCACTCTTGGCACTCAACTCCAGAGTCTTATGCTCAACATCAACCTTAACATTAACTTTGTTGAATTTATCTGCAAAAATGTTTGTAAGTTTAAGAGCATTAACAATCTCTTCTTTAAGAACAGTTGCTTCTGTTGTAAAATTTTTGGGGATTATTTGTTTATAGTCTGGATAAGAACCATTAACGATACGTGATGTTACATAAATACCATCGGAAGAAAAAGTGATTTGGTTTTGATCAAAAGAAACTTTGACGTCACCGACAACATCACTAAAGATCTTAATAACCTCATTGATGTTTTTAACAGGAACAATAACTCCTTGAAATTCAACCAGGTCTCCTTTTTTAACACTCTTTTCGGCTAGACGAAAAGAGTCAGTTGCCACAAAAACAATTCTTCCATTAAGATAATAAATATAAACACTCGATATTTCTGGTTTTATATCCGATATCGCTGAACTATAAAAAACTGACTTAACACCCAAAACAAGTTTTTCTGCGGAGATAGTTACAGAAGAACCTTCTTCAACTTGGGGAATAATAGGAAAATCATCAACGGGATAACTTTTAATTAGTGTTGTATTTTTCTCTGTTGAAACTACAAGATTTTCATTAACAATTTCCAGGGTTACGTTTTTGCTATCAAAAAGACCTGCGAGTATTCCACTAAGAATGCTTCCCGGAACAGCAACTCTTCCTTCTTTTTTAATCTTGGCTGGTATTATAAATTCAACACCAAGATCAAGATTTGTTGATTGAATTTTTAAGTAATCTTTTTCCGCAATTAATAATATTGAATTTAATATAGGCAAGCTTAAATTCTTTCCCGCAATACGTTCTGCTTGAATAACTCTCTTTTTTAATTTTTCTTTAATACATTCGACTTTCATTTTTTTATTTGCTATATAAATATCTCTTTCTTATATATAAAACTATTATTATTATTAAGGGTGTTGATATGTTGATATGTCTAATAATTCGTTGTTACTTAAAGGTTTTTTACGATTGCTGATGTTGTTAAAACGTGGATAACTTTTCTTTAGTAAGGATAACTTTCTTGTATTTATATTTTATCAACAATAAGGCTTTTTTATCCACAACATTATAAACAGGTTTTTAGAGGCGATGTCCACATAAAATAAGAATAATGTTGCGCGTTTTTGTAATCGTTTTTTTGTTAAAACATTGCTCGTAATTGTTCTATCTCCTGGCTTAATAGAGTGTCTGTTTTAAGGTCTCTTTTGATTTTGTCGTAGGAGTGTATGACAGTAGTATGGTCACGTCCACCAAGTTCTTGTCCTATGGAAGGATAGGAAATATTAAAATCTTCACGCAGTAAATACATAATAACTTGGCGCGGTTTTACAATCTCTTTGCGACGAGTTTTTTCATAAATTACAGCTTCACTGATGCTATAAAAACCACTTACTATTTTTATAATTTCTTTGGTAGAAATAGATTTTTTAGGTTTCAAATTGTTCTTTAAGAGAGTTTTTACTTCATTAAGATTAAGTTCTCTGTTTTTAAACTGAGACTGAATGATAATAGAGTTAAGAACCCCCTCTAGTTCTCGAACATTGCCTTGGATTTCTGTGGCAATCATTTTAATACTTTCTTCTTGAAGGTGGAAATTGCTCATTTGGGCTTTGGCTCTCAAGATTGCCACGCGAGAATCATAATCTGGTAAAGATATGTCAATTGTCATTCCGGCATTAAAACGAGATTTAAGTCTTTCCTCTATTTCCGGAATATAGTTGGGGTGTTTATCAGAAGAAAAAATAATTTGCTTATTGTTGTCGTAAAGAGTGTTGAAAACATGGAAAAGTTCTTCTTGAGTTTTTTCTTTATTGGAAAGAAATTGAATATCATCCATAATCAGGAAATCGTACTTTCGGTGTTTTTCTTTGAATGCGTTAATTTTTCCTGTTTGGAGAGAAGTGATGTACTCTGTTGAAAATTTTTCAGAGGTCATATAATAAACCTTTTTTTCTGGATGTACTTTTTTAATGTAGTTCCCTATTGCTTGAATAAGGTGTGTTTTTCCTAATCCTGTCGGCCCGTAAATAAAAAGTGGATTATAAATAACACTTTGTTTTTTTATAATAGCTTGAGCGGCAGCGTTAGCAAGTTCATTGAATGATCCCACAATAAAAGAATCAAAAGTGTATTTTGGGTTTAAATTGTCTTCCTTGTTTATGTATAAATCATTTAAAGGAAGTTGCTCTGTGTTAGTAGTGGTATTTTTAGTAAAACCTTCTTTTTTTGTAAAATTTGAATTGTTAAGGTTTTCTTTACTAACAACGTATTCTAATCCTCTGACATGTTCGTTAAACTCTCGAAGAGATTTTAAAATAAACAAGTGATATTTATTGTTTAGCCATTCTTTTACGAAAGTGTTTGGAACCCCGAGGTAAATTGTTCCATCTTCCTGTTTTGTTATGTAAGTGTTTTTAAACCATGTACTAAAGTTTGCGCTGGATATGTTAAGTTCTATTTCTGTGAGTACATTTTCCCAAAGGTTCTTGTTGTCTAACATTTTGTTCTCTAACATAGGAAGTTTTGAAATAGTTACTATTACCTAATAAGAAGTAAATCAGTAATTATCATTATAAGGTTAAATTTTTTTTATGAAACTTCACAAAGGTGTAATACTGTGTTGATAATATGTGGACAAGTGGGTTGATTTTGTTTTTTGGCCTTAGTGGGTTGATTTTTTATTAGAATTATATATAATCTCGGGTATGTCTAAAACATATAATCCTAAAAACAAGAAAAGAGCCACAACTCATGGGTTTTTAGTTCGCCAAAAAACAAAATCAGGCCAAGAGGTTATAAAAAGCAGAAGACAAAAAGGACGAGCAAAACTTACTGTCAAAGTGTCGTAGTTTTTACCGCAAACTCTTTGTGGCATAATGGTTTATATGCTTTCTAAAAAGAATCGTGTTCCACGGCATCTCTTTCCTGCAATAATAACTAAAGGGAAAAATTATTATTCCCCAAACATATATATAAGGGTGTTAAATCCCGGTTTTTCTTCTTGCTCTCCTGAGCAGAACGAACAAAAAAATTTTGAGGAAAGTAAAAATTCCCAGCGTTTTTCGGTGGTTGTTTCTAAAAAAGTCTCAAAAAAAGCTGTGGTTAGAAACAAACTTCGCCGTAGTGTATATGGTGTAATTCAAAAAAATATTCCTGATATTAAAGATAACGTTTTGGCTGCCATTTTTATTAAAAAAAACGCGGCAGGACTTTCAAAAAAAGAATTTGAAGAAGAGGTGTTTTTCCTACTTAAAAAGACTGGTTTTTTAACATCAAAACAAGTTAATGCTCAAAAAAACAATAATTAAAATTATTAAAGCATACCAGAAAATATTATCTCCAGATTCTGGTCTTCCTTACAAACTTGGTTTAACAAAAAATGTTTGCCAATTTTTTCCTACTTGTTCCGAATACACAATACAAGCCATTGAAAAGTATGGTGTTTTAAAAGGTTTATACAAAGGATTTTGTCGAATTCTTCGTTGTCACCCTTGGCAAAAAAACCACATTGATCTTTTAAAATAAAAAACATTAGATTCCAGAGCAAAGACTTAGATTTATAACAGAACTTATGTTTATACTGTCTCGGGGCAAACCTTGAAACGAGGGCTAATAAAGAACTTCAATTTTGCAAAAAAGCGAAATTTGTATAGAATAAGAAAGATATGTTTAATACTTTTTTATATGAACCTCTTTATAATATTCTAGTTTTTCTTATTAGTGTCTTGCCGGGACACAGTGTTGGTTTGGCTATTATTGTGCTTACTGTGGTAGTGAAACTACTCCTTCTTCCAATGACTCAAAAATCAATGAAGTCGCAAATGATGATGAAAAAGATTGAGCCAGAAATCAAAATAATAAATAAAAAATACAAGAACAACAAACAAGAACAAGCTCAGCAAACGATGGATCTTTATAAAAAATATGGAATTAACCCTTTTTCTAGCTGTTTATTAACGTTAATCCAATTTCCGGTCATAATAGCTCTTTACTATGTTTTTTTTAAAGGATTCAACGGAGGAATTAACAGTGAGATATTGTATTCCTTTGTTCAATATCCAGAGTCAATAAATATGATTTTTTTAGGAACTAATTTAGCAGAAAAAAGTATAATATTGGCTTTTTTGGCGGGACTAACCCAGTTTTTTCTAATGAAACTCACTATGCCAGTTTTACCTAAATCTGAACCAATAAGTTCTTCAAAAGAAAGATCTTTTAAAGATGATTTTTCAAGGAATATGAGTACTCAAATGACTTATATGTTACCAATAATGGTATTTTTCTTTGCTTGGAACATTTCTGCTGTTATTTCTCTTTACTGGGCAGTTAGTAATATTTTTTCTGTAGTTCAACAACTTATTTTGAAAAGAAAAGAGGGAGACACTTTGCATAATTTGTCTCTCTTAGATGCACGGTGAGTAAAGTTGACGAAAAGACCTTAATAGGTTAAAAATAACTAAAGTATTATGAAAATGAATGATATAAAAAAAATAGTTGAACAAATGCTCATTATTATGAACATAAAAGCAGAGATCAATATAGAAGAGGATTCTGACACCAACTTAACTTTTTTTACCATTCAAGCTGAAGAACCAAATTTGTTGATTGGTTATAAAGGGGAAACTCTTTCTGCTCTTAGTTATATTCTTAAAAAGATTTCAGACACAAAAGCTTCTGATGAAGAACAAAAAGACTCTTTCATTGTTGATGTAAATGGATATCAAAAAAAACGTATTAGTGAAATTAAAGACAAAGCCACTATTTTTGTTGAGAGAGCTCGATATTACAAGAGCTCTGTTGAAATGGAAGCTATGTCCCCTTACGAAAGGATGATTGTCCATTCCCTCTTCTCTCAAGACCCTAATATAAAAACCGAATCCACTGGAGAAGGAAGAGAAAGAAGAATAGTTCTTGAATATATAGGAGAGTAATTTTTAAATAATATTAACAAAAAGGAGGTGATTAATCACCTCCTTTTTGTTAATGATTAGATATCGCCAAATTTTTATGGCAAGGTTAAGTCTAAAGAAAGAAGGGCAGGGTTAATCTCCTTTAAAATTATATAAGAAGTAATAGCTAAAACTAGTCCTAAAAGAGCGTTTTTTATTTGGTCATTTGCGGCACTACGCGCACTTGGACTTGCGGCTCCTCCCACTTGGACTATTACTCCAGCGTAAATTATTACCAGAACAGACAGCATGGTCGTTATTCCTATTATTAATTTTATTATACCCACTAAGTATTCCCCATGCGTTGGAGTACTGCTTATATTAGGAAGGTTGGACATAAGCGTATACTCTAAAGTTTCATCAGCGAAAACATTTGTGGTTTTAAATATACAACAAACAAAAACGAAAATTATCCAAAAATAAAAAATAGATAAAGTGTTATGTGAACTGTCATTTGTTTTTTTGCTCATAAATTTCATTTATTCGTTAATAGGAATATTATTACTTTCTTTTGCAACTTCTGTAATTTCCAGTTTTAACATCCAGAGAGAATTGTCTTTTTTGTTTGTAAACAAGAGATAGTCGTTTTTTGAATTCAAAGATACTCCCGTAACATCAATACCCCTTTCTGAAAAATCTATCATTTTGTTTATGACTCCCGATTTTCCTGTTTCTGTATTTATGACCCAAAATTCATCAGAGAAAGAAACTTTACCTTTATACCAATCGTCTGGAAGAACAGTGTTATCAGGAAAATTTGAAACAGCACAATATAATAAGTTGGGATTTTCAGTACCCCAAACACATTTTTCCGGCAAAATCTTTAATCCAAGGGGTGTTTCTGTTTTTGTTTTTACATCGTAAACAGCTGAGCTAAAAATATTTTTTTCACTTCGGGCATAAAGAATTTTTGTGGCATCGGGACTAACTAAAGTAGTCAGACCTTTTATTTTTCCCAAAACTTTCTCAGCTTTTCCTTCTTTAGTGTTTACAAAAAATGAATACCCTTCAATATCATAAGACGGCTTGGTGGTTAGAACAATCAGATCCTCTTTTGGCCACTCTAAAAGCCATTGATTTAAAGGGGAAGCAAAAATTTGCTGTCTATCTTCGGCGTTTAAAAGGTCTTCCAATATAACGAAAGTATTTCCGTTGTTCTCTTGTAAATAAGCAACTTTTTCAGTCTCTATTGGAGAGGTAACAATTTCCTGTAAGTTGTCGGGAAGGAACTTACCAGTTGCTGTTGTACTACTTCCTGAAGCCCCATTTTCTAGCGAATTAGCGTAGGTTTTGATGGTCTCGTTGTCTTCTTCGCTCTTTAAAAATCTTAAAAGAACGTTTTCTCCGCTTTTAGTCCATAAAGCGATATGAGTTCCCAGTAAGTTTTGTTGTAAGAGTCTCTCGGATCTTCTGTTTTTTAGAGAATATTCATAAATGTCCCCAGTTTTTTGTTCTACATATCTAACCGCATTTTCATTTTCTTTATTCGTTACAAAATGGGCACCAGCAATTGGCTCAGAAGTAATTCGGGTTATTTCAGCGACTTGTCCTTCTGTGTTATTAAGAGAATTATAATTGTCCGTGCTTGTGGCGGAGTTATTTCCATCAGAGGGTTCTCCAAAAAGAAAAATTTTCTCTTTTGTTTTAGTAATCGTCGGACTGTTTGTGGGGTTTACAATTATAAAAATTATTACACTGATTAAAAGAGCAAGGAAGATTATGGCAATAGTTAGTATTTTTTTGTTTTTTTCTTTAGGCATTGTTTTTAGTTTAGTAAATTCAAATGAGTTTTAATATGAAAGATAAACTCCACTTCTAGCTTCTTGATAAGTGTTAGCTGTGTTTTTAAAGTGTGCTTGTACTTGAACTTTACCAGAGCCATTTTCTGGTTTGGTGAAAGTAATCATTTTCTCTTTATTATCCTTACTTTCCACTCTGTCTTTTCCGACCCCCCATTTATACTGAACATTCTTTAACTCTCCTCTACTTACATAATAAGGCTCAGCTTTTACTGAAAAGTCATTGCTTTTAATCTCTCTTATTCCATACAAAGCGTTGTTAAAAATAGTTCCCATCAGAGGATTGTTTTCATAAAAAACTAACTCGGGAGCTACTGATTCTATTTTTATAGTTTTTTTTGCTTTGATAAATTTGTCAAAAGAAGTCATACTGACATTAATTTTTCTACTATACCCAGCATAAGAACCGAAAGTTGTAAATGTTTTTTGATTATATCCTGAAGAACCGGCGATATTGTT
>Ga0265294_10005277_pt1 | contig 15793 bp, 12 predicted proteins | sample MunlanPumphouse3_FD_192504 | JGI IMG/M metagenome (GOLD analysis project Ga0265294, IMG submission 192504) | Groundwater microbial communities from a municipal landfill in Southern Ontario, Canada - Pumphouse #3 | ecosystem: Environmental > Aquatic > Deep subsurface > Groundwater | place...
ATCAGCAGTTCAGTCACGATGGGGCTGCCCTGTGGGCTATTGTAGCCCCTAAGTACGGCCTTTTTACTCTTGCTCGAGACGGCGTTGCCTGGAAGACCATGTTTCCGGTCGTGACGGATCTGGTGCTCAGTCCTCAGGGCGCAAGAGCCGCGGCTTTGGGCAAGGATGACAACGAACAGTGGACTGTCATGGTTGACGACACCCCCTGGAAAGGTCGCTATGTCATGGCCTGGCCTCCGGTGTTCAGCCCTGACGGGGAACATGTTGCCGTGAAAGTAGAGCGTCAGGGAGCATATACCTTTGTGCTCGACGGCAAAGAAATGGGCGAGGGATTCGAGCATGCCTGGGCACCGGTTTTCAGCCCGGATGGTACCAAGCTTATGCTTCGGTATATCCGTGATAACGCCTATTGTCGCCGCGTGGTGGAGATTGAAAATTTTTAGGTATACGTTGAAAGGAGTCGGAGGCATCGCATGAATGCTGTGTATCAATTTGTAGTCGGCCCCCTGGCTTGGGTAGCATGGACCATTTTTTTGGGTGGCTCCCTGCTGAGGCTCGGGCTTATGTACCGTTCGGTCATAAAAAAAGATCCGGTCGTGTTCGAGTATATGAGTTTTAAATACGGGATGCGTTCCATCCTGCATTGGATTACCCCTTTTGGAACGGTCAACTGGCGTAAGAATCCGGCCATGACTGTTGCAACTTTCGGGTTTCATATTCTGCTTTTTCTTGCGCCCATTTTTTTACTGGGTCATGTGGTTTTATGGGATCAGGCGTTCGGGATCAACCTGCCTGCATTGCCCGAAACCGTTGCAGACCTCATGGCCGTGGGTGTGATCGCCGCCTGCTGTTTTTTTGCAGGCAGACGAATCATGCTGCCCGAAGTTAGTTTTGTGACGTCCGCTATGGACTGGGTGGTCCTGGTTATCGTGGCTCTGCCCTTTGTGACCGGAGTCCTGGCCTATCATCAGATCCTGAACTATGACCTGATGCTTATTTTGCATATCCTTGCCGGCGAACTCATGCTTGCAGCCATCCCCTTTACCCGGCTTAGTCATATGCTTTTCGGATTCTTTTCCAGAGCGTATATGGGATCGGAGTTTGGTGCTGTCAGACATGCTAAAGACTGGTAAGTGAGGAAAGGAGAACCAATGAAAACGATTACCGGTCATATTTCCAAGCGAAAGATCGATGATGTGGGACTGCAGCACGGTGTGGACAACCTTACTCCAGATCGGATTCAGGAAGTCGTGCAGCAGGTGCTCAAGGGAGAAACAGGAGCACGTCTTCAGGCGTATAGTGAGATGTGTGTCAGGTGCGGCCTTTGTTCCGAGGCCTGTCATTTTTATCTCTCCCATGATAATGACCCCAGCTATTCTCCTGTGGGCAAGGTCAAGCAGACCATTTGGCCTCTGTTGAAAAACAATGGCCGGGTCAGTCCGGAATTTGTGTATCAGATGGCTCAGGTGGCCTACACAGAATGCAATCTGTGCAAACGTTGTGTGCAGTATTGTCCCTTTGGAATTGATACCGCCTACATGATGCAGATTGTCCGAAGAATTTGTCATAAACTGGGTGTCACTCCCCAGTATTTGCAAGATACTGCCCAAAGTCATGCCGCGACCATGAATCAGATGTGGGTCAAGGATGACGAGTGGACCGACAGCCTGCAATGGCAGGAGGAAGAGGCCCGGGATGAGATTCCGGATCTGCGTATTCCCCTGGACAAGGAAGGGGCGGATATCTTTTATTCCGTGATCGGTCCGGAACCCAAGTTCAGGACCCAGCTTATCTACCAGGCCGCAGTGCTTATGCATGTCACGGGGCAGAATTGGACGATGCCTTCGACTCCAGGGTGGGACAACAGCGACATGGCCATGTATTCGGGTGACTATGAGATCATGGGCCGGCTGAAACAGAAACATTTTGAATCAGCCATGGATTTGCGCTGCAAGCGTATTGTCATGGGCGAATGCGGTCATGCCTTCCGTTCCGTGTACGATGTGGGCAACAGATGGCTGGGATGGAAATCGTATCCGATCAAGGTAATGCATGCCATTGAATTCTATTGGGAGCTTCTGGAAACCGGCAAGCTCAAAGTGGCCAAGACCTTTGATAAAACCGTCACCCTGCATGACCCTTGTAATATTGTCCGTGGAAGAGGATTGCATGAAAAAGCCCGTGAGGTGTTGCGTGCTTTTTGTCCTAACTTCATTGAAATGACGCCAAACCGCGAACATAATTATTGTTGTTCTGCGGGTGGCGGGGTGATCAATTGCGGACCGCCTTTCAAGAAGACCAGAGTAAGCGGAAACACGGTCAAGGCTGATCAGCTCAGGAATACCGGAGCCGAGATCTGCGTTGCCCCGTGTCACAACTGCCATGGCGGTCTGGAAGATATTATCCATGACAACAAGCTGGACATGAAGCTCATGTTTCTCATTGATATCATTTATGAGTGTATGGAGAAATAGTTTTGTATACTGCACACAATCACACTATGGTGGACGAGGGACGTATGAAGCCGTTTATGAAGTTGATCATGATTGCTGTTGTCATGCTTATCTGGCCGACCATGGCCATGGCCGACCAGGAAGATATAACCATGCTCCTGGACCCGGCATTCACGACACATCAACGTCCGGCAGTTCCTTTTGTGCATGATATGCATAATGAAAAAGCCGGCATCGAAGATTGTTCGGTTTGTCATCATGTATATAAAGACGGCACCTTGGTGGAAGATGAATCGTCCGAAGACGAGTCCTGCTCCAGCTGCCATCCGGCCAAGCCTAAGGGCAAGGAATTGGGGCTTATGCGGGCCTACCATCAGCGTTGCATCACCTGTCATACTGAAACCAAAGAAGGTCCGCTTTCTTGCGGACAGTGTCATGTAAAGACAAAAAAATAAGTAATAATGTACAACAGACAGCAGATGCTCTATAAGGTTTCGTGTACAGAATTGGTGGGACGTGTTCCTTAGAAAGAGTGCAGGGAAGAGAACTCAGGTATTCCAACCTAGGAGATACATTCATGTTCTTTAAAAAGATTCTTCTTGCGGTCACCCCGTCACCCGAAAGTGATTATGCTGCCAGGGAAGCAATTTCTCTGGCCCTTCAGAATCATGCCAAGCTCTATGTATTTCATGCCTGTGGTATGGAATATGGGTGGGGACAGGTTCGGCACCTCGTGCCCTGCGGAGAAGTCGAAAAAATACAGGCACATCTCAAGGAGTACTACCAGGAGATGACCTCAACGCTTCCGGAAGTTGTTTTTGAAGTTACCCCCGGGCTCCCACATACTGAGATTCTGCGTTTTGCACGTAGGAATAAGATCGACCTGATCGTTATGGGACCTCATGCATCCAAAGAGGTGGAATGTCGTTCTTCCATCTGGGGAACCGCCGGGAGCTGCTTGGAAAAAGTGAGTCAAAAAGCACGCTGTCCTGTCTTGATTGTGACCCGACCTGTAAGGGAAACCACTGAGGACACGCACCAGATTCTGGTTGCCACGGATTTTTCGCAGCCGGGGAATCATGCTCTGAACTATGGGCGAAGGATGGCCCGTGAGTATAAAGCTGGCTTGCATGTTTTCCATGCAGTGTCTGTCCACGGCGGTTACCGTGGGGTTCGGCAGGATCAGGAAGCCATCGAGGCTGGATGTGTGGATGCGGTTGCACGTATCAATCATGAGTGTGCGGGCCAGCTGGAAGGGATACCTGAGTTTTCAGCCGAGGCCTGGGAAGGAATTCCGTACCAGGAAATCCTCAAGAGTGCCCGTCAGAACAACGCGGATTTGATTATCATGGCGCATCATTCCAAGGACACGAAGGACGAGGCATTTATGGGCTCTACTATGGTTCGTGTTGCCTTACGTGCCCATTGTCCGGTCATGAGCGTCAACTATCATGCCATCGCAGGCAAGATCAGAGAGGACGAGACTGACTGATCCCCCATTGACCACGCACGGCATAGTTACACAATAGAAAGGCGTTTTCCGGACGATGCTTGCAGCATCTTCATCATCTGGAAATACGCCTTTTTTGTGGGTATCGAATAACATTATTCCCGGTGCGAAGTCATGATGTAACAAGCGCTAGACGTTTTATCGTCGACATGGGATAAGATCTTCCTTGAGGTGAGAGGTTAAAAGTGTCTAACAAATTGCAAGGCACGTTTCGAGTGCTGTTGATATTCGAGAGTCATAGGATAGTTTGGATGGCTTGGCATGCGCATAGATGCAAAAATATGTATACATTTTGAAGCAACTTTTTGTAGGGGCGTACCGGCTGGTCGCCCCCTGTTGGATCATGGATTACACCATTTATCGGGCCGCATCTTGCGGTGATTCCATCAGGCATCCATTATTTTTCAGCGTGATGCACATAACAACAGTGTCACATAACAACAGTGCCGTATCCGGGCGACCAACCGGTCGCCCCTACTGGAATGTTGATATGCCTTATCGTTGCGAACATACTTCAGGAAAATTACTAGATTCAAGGTAAGAGGAGGTTGCCAGTCTGTAAAAAACAGGGGCCCAAGCTTTTCAGATTTCGTTGGATTTGCTATAGGAAATGATGTATTATTCCATGAGGTAGTTCGTCTGTTTACGCTTCGTTTTGTTTTTTCCCAAAGCCGTCGATCAGGATTTGTTCTTTTTACAGGAGTTCTGCATGTATCCATCCCCCGCGTTGATATGGTTTTTTGTAGGTGTGATTTTTCTCATAGGTGAAATGACGATGCCCGCATTTATCCTTATATTTTTTACCGCAGGGAGCTGGATCGCTGGTTTATGTGCCTGGCTTTTGGGGGTCAGTATCAAGGTCCAGATTATTATTTTTGTCTGCTCTTCCCTGCTTTTTTTACTCTCCTTACGTAAATATGGATTGAGGACTTTTAAAGGCACTGTCCGAAGTGATATTGATGATGCCTACGCTGATTCAAAAATCGGCAAAAAGGCTCTCGTTACCACCACTATTGTACCGGGCCGGGAAGGGGAAATCAAAGTGCAGGGCAGTTTTTGGAGGGCTGTGGCGGATACAAAAATTGCTGAGGGCGAGTCGGTTATCATTGAAACCCAGACCTCGGATGACGGGCTCACATTGAAGGTCAAACCTGTCGATGGCAGAGGTGCATGACCGGAAGATGCACATCACGCAGGCCTCATTGATTTGATGCCGGTTCGTTACTGTCTGATATCGCTCCGTTTAATAAGATCCGTTTGTGTACGATGACTCTTTTTGTGCTTTCGTGCAAAAAAAGTGATGACGCAGACCAAGAGCTGTGCATTCCCCAGAGTTGAACACTTTTTACCAGGAGAAAACCATGAATGAATCCCTGATTGTCGTTGCCGTATTCGCACTTATTGTAATTGTCCTGTTGGTTAAAACGGCGGTGGTTGTTCCCCAGCGTTCTGAATATATTGTGGAACGGCTGGGCAAATATACGGGCAGTCTGGGAGCTGGGTTCCACATCCTGATTCCTTTTCTCGATAAAGTGGCTTACAAACGTTCTCTCAAGGAAGAGGTCCTGGACATCGCTTCCCAGGATTGCATTACCACGGATAATGTGTCCGTTTCCGTAGACGGGGTATTATATCTACAGGTCATTGACAGCAGACTTTCAGCCTATGGGATCGACAATTATCATCTTGCCGCCAGTCAACTGGCCCAGACTTCACTCCGGTCGGTGATCGGAAAGATCGAATTGGACAGGACTTTTGAAGAGCGGGAATCACTCAATCGTCAGGTGGTGGCGGCCATTGATGAAGCCGCCCAGAATTGGGGTGTTAAAGTTCTGCGCTATGAAATCAAGGATATTACTCCGCCCAAGACAGTCATGGATGCCATGGAAAAACAGATGCGTGCCGAACGGGAAAAACGTGCCGCCATTGCCACCTCCGAGGGTGAACGCCAATCCCGGATCAACCGTGCCGAAGGACTGAAAAAAGAGGCGGTGCAGGTTTCTGAGGGGGAAAAGCAAAAGCGTATCAACGAAGCTGAAGGTAGGGCCGAGGAAATTAAACTGGTGGCTGAGGCCACAGCCCAAGGACTCAGAATGGTTGCCGAGGCCCTGACCATGAACGGGGGAGAGACCGCCGCAAACCTGCGTGTGGCGGAAAAATATATTTCTGCATTTGGGAACCTGGCCAAGGAAAACAACACCATGATCATCCCGAGCAATCTTGGGGATATCTCATCCATGGTGGCCACTGCCATGTCGGTTATTGATCATACGGCAAAGGGCAATGGATTCACCCTGTCCGAGTCTATGCCGAAAACAGTATAGGTTATGCTTCCCTGCATTGGGGGTATAATAAAAAACGCCATGATAGAAATATCATGGCGCTTTTTATTATAAAGTAAAAAAAACTATCGCGGTACTATTTCCAGATCATCAATGCATGATCCCGCCAGTATATGGTTCTCATCCCAAGACCAGACGTCGGGAATCTCTGTGGGTGCGATTCCTCCGAATTTTGGCAGTTCCGGGGAAAGTGTGAGCCGGTAATTTTTGATTTCCCGAAGCAGGGTCTTCAGACCTGAATAGCGGGGTTCGATATTGAACAGCTTGCCGAAAAGGTACCAGTCTTCTTCTTCGCTATGCGGGAGTTCCCCATACACATACAGATCATCACCCTTGAAGCGCCACTCTTGGAATGCCCGGTCCAGCAATGCCTCAAGGCCAGACATGGTAGTCGATGCAAAGTCTGGTTTTGAATATGCTAATTGCTTACCGACAGCGATAACAAACATTTTATTACTCCTTGTTCAATGCAGTAATAAGGATACGCCATTCAGGTTCTTCGTCCTCATTGCCTTCGCTCCAGCCCCACATTTCCCAGATTTCCTGAATGCCATCATCGTCGTTTACAAGGTTGTAATCAAAATCATAATTTTCTTCTTCTGCCTGTTCAATGGCATCATCCAGGGAACTGACAGTGACTTTTGCTGTTTCATCATTCTCAATGGAGTATTTCACAGCACTCTCTATATCATCAAACATCACAAAGATCCTCTTACAGGAAGGGTAAGTGTACACATGAGTGGCAGGATACACGTGTTCCGAGTATCATCACAGAGATGTATCCGGGCCAAACGTAACGATCCATATTACTAGTAAAGGTGTTGGGAGTATCTATGTCTGGCTTGCATCCTCCTTGGGTGCTGGTCAATGTGGAAAGTTGTTCTCTAACCTAACACACTGATATCTAAACTTAAATTTTTACTCTTATCTATCTCAATAATCGCCATCGGCATGGTGGTCAATTCTTTTTAGTGGTTTTTTTAACAAAGCATTTAGGAGTGCGCGTAACGTTGGATTCGGAGCTATGTTTGAAGGTCAAGAAGGAAAAAGCTGGTGGAATTTGTTTCTTGCATTATATTAGTTAGTATACTATTTGTTAATTAACTAACTAAACAAGGGGGAGATTATATATGCCCACGTTTAATCCACCGGAAAGTCTGGGATTTCATTGTAATCTGACCTTTAAGGCTTTTTCGGCTGTTCTTGAAAAACGTTTGGTTGATACCGGGGTGAGTCGGGTTCAGTTCATGGCCCTGGCCCATCTGATTGCCCTGGGAGCTATGCCCCAGAAAGATCTGGCCGAATTATTGTCTATCACCTCGGCCTCCACGGTCCGGCTGGTGGACCGCTTATGTCGGGATGGCTGGGCTGAGCGTAGCGCCGATCCTGCAGATCGAAGGATCAAGCGCATTGCCCCTACCCCCAAGGCGCTGGGCGTCTGGGAGGAGATATCTTTTCATGCCCGAGAGATCACAGCCAGAGCCTATGCCGGTTTGGCTCCCGAGGACATCGACACGGTTAAAAAGGTGTTGCAAAAGGTTAGGAATAACCTTCAGTCATAGTGAGAGATGCCGTGCGTAGACGTCGATCATAGCTGCACGTACAGGTCACCCTCTTCGCCATTGTCTTTTGTGTTCCGATAGATATTATTTGTCGGTTCACATTGCCAGAGTGCGGGGAAAGGGTACCCCTGCAATGTGATGTCTGTGGGACGAACGGATAGGTTTTCGTGGGTTATTCTTCAAACACGACGCGTGTTGTGTTCCGTTTTCAGAGCATATCTTTCTAAGGAATTCGAAATGAAAAAAATATTTGTCATCCTTATGCTGGCAGCTCTTGTTGGTACGGGAATTTTTCTGGTCCGTCATAAAAAGGAGCGCATGGCCCAGGCCCCGGTCCAAAATCTTCCCATTGTGGTGCGTACGGCTGTGGTCACCCGGGGCAGCCTTGCTGTTTCACGAACCTATCTGGCCAGGGTAGAACCCTGGCAGACCGCAACGTTGAGCGGTCGGATGGTATCCAGAATAATCAGCATCTCTGTAAAGGAAGGCGATACCGTCTCCCGGGGGCAGGTCGTGGCTGTTTTGGACCATGCAGAATCCCTTGCCCGTGTTCGGGCCGCAGAGGCGGATGTTGCGCGCAGCAGAATGCAGACCAAAGCCCTTTTGGCCTCAGTGAGTTCCCTCGAAAAGACGGTTGTCTTCCGTGCGCACGAATTTGAACGGGATACCTTGTTAGTCAGTGAAGGAGCCCTGGCCGCAGTGGTTGCTGAGACCTCTGCCGATCAGCTCAGCGAAGTCCGGGGACGTCTGGCTGCCCTGCAGGAAACGATCGGTGCCGCTCGCCAAGAAACCAGTGTTCGGAGGCGGGAACTTGAACAGGCCAGGGCCGATTTGGCCTATGCCCAGCTAAGGGCACCGTTTGCCGGCGTGGTCACCAGGCGTCAGGCTGATCCCGGGGATATGGCCGGACCGAACCAGCCGCTTATGACCATTGAAGATCATCACCGGTTCAAAATCTGTTTCGATGTCCCTCAGTCCGAGATGACCACCCTCAGGCCGGGAATGAGCGCCACTGCGTCACCTGACGTGGATCGGCCTCTTCGTATTTCGCGTGTTTATCCTGCAATGAATCCGGACAGGACCGTGACAGTGGAGTGTGACACACCTGTAACCGGCAAGGGGCAAAATAGGAATCTGCACGCCGGCAGTACCGTTCCCGTGGTTGTTGCCCTGCATCGTTTTGAAGATGTCATGCTTGTTCCCGAAGATTCGCTGATACCCGCGCCAGATGGGGGAACTGTGGTGTTTGCGGTCCAAAACGGAACGACCGTGCCTTTGCGCGTAACTGTTCTGGGAAAAGATAACGGGGTGGTTGCGCTGCATGGTGGCGATGGGACAACGGTATCAAATGGAACCGTCTTAGCCGGAACCGTCGCCGCCGGAACCGCTCCAAGGGGAAGGGGGGCTGTTCCCGGAAACGTGAATAGGCAAACCGCTGGCTCCATGAGTCCAGGCATTGTTCCCGGAATGCAGGTGGTGCGTTCCACCTATCTGGGGTGGAACCGTCTGGCTGCCGGGGAACAGGTTGAGGTGCAGCCATGAGTTTGCCACGTTTTTCATTACAGCATCCCTATGTGATCCTGGCCCTGGTTCTCGGGGTGGTGATCATGGGTTCTCTGGCCTATGTGATGATTCCTACGGATTTGTTTCCGGAAACCGTGCCTCCTCAGGTTGCGGTGATCACCGTGGAACCCGGGGCTTCATCCAAAGATATGGCCGACAAGGTTACCCGAAATATTGAAAAGGAACTTGGCAGCCTGGCCGGTCTAAAGCGGATTACGTCCGTTTCCCGGGATGAGGTCTCGTCTGTTGTCGTGGAATTTTTGTTCAGTAAATCCATGGGAGAGGCGGTCATTGATGTGCAAAATGCCGTGGCTCGTGTGCGGGGTATTTTGCCCGCAGATGTCCGGGAACCTTTGCTGTACCGGATAACCGATGCTACCCGGCCCCTGTTGACCCTGGCCCTGCGCCCGGCGCCCGGCAGTCTTAAGAAATTGTCAGATATCAGACTGCTGGCGGAAAATGATATGCGTGATGATCTGATGGGGGTTCCCGGGGTTGGAGACGTTCAGGTATTCGGCGGCCATCAGTCGGAAATCGAGGTCCGGGTGGACCGTGATCGTCTGGTTGCCCATTCCCTGACCATCGTTGACGTGATCGCCGCTTTGGCCCGGCAGAATGTGGCTGCTCCAGGCGGTATCGTCTACGGAAGTAAAGGGGAATATCTACTCAAGGTTTCGGGGGAATTTTCCGGGCTGCAGGCCGTGCGCGAGATGCCCCTGGCTATGGTATCGGGTCGACAGATCCGGCTTGGGGATGTGGCTGAGGTCACAGCCGGTGAGGCCGATCTGCGCAGTCGTTATCATGGTAACGGGAATGAGGCTATTGCCGTGAATGTCCTGCGTCCGGAGAAGGGCCACACGGTCAAGGCCATCACCGCTCTCAAAAAAGCATTGCCCCATATCCGGGCCGCTTACCCGGATATACTCTTCGAGATAACCGAGGACCAGCAGCCCCTCATCGATCTCAACGTTCAGGGTATGCGTTCCTCTCTCTGGCAGGCCGTGATCATGACTATCCTGCTGATTTTTGTTTTTCTGGCTGATATGCGGGCCGCTGCTGTGGTCAGTGTGGCCATTCCTCTCTCCTTTCTGGCCGCTCTTATTGTCCTCTGGATCAGTCCCTACACCATGAACATGGTTACCCTGTCCGGGTTGATTGTGGCCGTGGGCATGGTGGTGGACGGGGCAGTGGTTGTGCTGGAAAATATCCACCGTCACCATCAGGATACGGGATATGTGGACGCCCGGAGCGCTGCCATGACCGGCGCCGATCAGGTGGCCATGCCCATCACTGCGGGGATGCTCACCACCGTGGCGGTCTTGGTCCCGGTCATTTTTACTACCGGATATACCGGACGAACTATGCGTCCGTTGAATATTATTATTGTGGCCACCCTGATAGCCTCACTGATCGTTTCTTTGACGGTCATTCCCATCCTGGCGGCCAAACTGTTTAAGGGATCTTCAAAAAAAACATTGCTCACCCGCTATCTGGCGCTTCCTGTGGAAAAAGGTCTCGCACTTTTGACCGGGGGGTATGTCTGGCTGGTGCAGATTGCTCTCAGATTTCGGGTCCTGACAGCACTTATCCTTCTGGTATTCATGGTTTTCAGCCTGCGGGTGGTCAAACCCCTGCTGGGCGGGGAACAGATGCCTCCCATGGACACCGGTATCGTGTCCATTGAATGGGATACGGATTCTTCGGCCAAACCAGAAGACGTTAACGGGGTGCTTTCCCGTATGGAGGCTATTGTACGCGCTCATCCGGCCGTGCAGACTATTTCTTCGGTCGTTGGTTCAGAACCGGGCGTTATCAGTTTCGGTGGAGGCGGGGCCACCTCCCAGTCGGCCAAGATTACGGTGCGGTTGACCCCGCGCACGGAGCGGGCCGAAACTATCTGGGAGATCGAAGACGGATGGCGTGCGGCGATGCGAACGGTGCCCGGGGTGCGCACCTTCCGGATTTCGGAATACGGGGCCACACCGGTATCCACCACCAAGGCCCCGTTTGATGTGATTATTTCCGGGCCGGATGCAACGGTTCTGAGCAGCCTGGCCGACAGGGTGCTCGTACGTCTGCGCGGTACCTCCGGACTCACGGATCTGCGCCGGTCCTGGTATCTGGACAAGGTTGAACAGCAAATTATTGTTAATCCCCAACTGGCCGCATTATACGGAACGTCGCCCTCGGAGGTGGCCCGTGCCCTGCGTACCGCAGTTCAGGGCGTTGCTGCCACTTCTATGCGTCTGGACGGATTTTTTGATATTCCGGTGCGGGTTCGTTTGCAGGCCGATCAAGTGGACGGGATGAGCAGGATGGAAGAAATACTCCTTCCCACCAGATACGGCCCTGTCCGCCTGGGGAACCTGGCCTCGATTACTCGGGCCCGGACCCAGCCCTTCATCACCCGGGAAAATCAACGCACCACCATCGATATTACGGCTGGAAATACCGGATTGACTATTGCTCAGGTCAGCGGGGCAGCCCAAAAACGTTTGGCAGGGATTTCTCTTCCCAAAGGATACACGTTGGAAATTGCTGGAACAGCCCGGGATATGGACGAAACCCAGGGGGCTCTGGGCAAGGCCCTGGTTATCGGTCTGGCCTTGCTGTTTGTGCTGCTTCTAGCCATGTTTAAATCCTTTGCCCATCCCATAACCATCATCCTTTCTATTCCCCTGGCCACGGCTGGCGCTATGTGGGGGCTGTTGATCTTTGACAAGCCTTTTTGCATGCCCGCTCTCATGGGGATCATCCTCCTTGGAGGCACCATTGTGAACAATGCCATCCTCATGCTCGATTTCATCATTGAGGCCCGTAATCAGGGGATGGCCAAAGACGAGGCTATTGTGCAGTCGGTCCGGTTGCGCCTGCGGCCCATTCTGATCACGGCCATTTCCACGGTGGTGGGCTTTTCTCCTCTGATTTTTGAAATGGCCGTGGGCCTGGAACGCATGAGTCCCCTGGGCATTGCCGCGGCCTCAGGGCTGCTGGTGGGCACTGTGGTCACCTTGGTGGCCGTACCAGTCATCTATTCCCTGTTTGATTCCATGCATACCCGTTTGATGATGTTTTGGAATCCTAAGAAGGTGTCTGCCGGGATCGGGATGCTTCTGGTCCTGGACGTACTGTTGAGTACACCTGGAAGCGTTGAGGCGAAAACAGATGCCGCAGGTACCCTGACACTGGAAGAAGCCGTGGGCATTGCCTTGCTCCACAATCCGGATCTGGAAACAGCCCGGGCCGAGACCGACGTGCTGCAGGGAACGGTGCAGGAATCCGGGTCTCCCCAGGGCCTGCATATGGATGTGGTCGGGCAGGGCATGTGGGCGGAAAAAAAGCATATCCAGATTGCGGGATTACGGTCAGCAGATCAGGGGTTTGCTCATTTGCGGTATCAGGGGGTTTTGTCTGCGTCCTGGCTGCTCACGGATTTTGGCAAGACTGAGGCCCGGCTGCGTTCAGCCATGGATGCGCATAGTGCCGGACGATCTTGGGAACAGAGAAAACAGCAGGAACTCGTGTACGCGGTATCCCGTCAATTTTTGGAAGCACTGACTATCACCGACCTGCTGCACGCCGTAACCAGAACCCGGGAAAGCCTGCAGGCATTTTCCGACTCAACGCAGAAACAGATTGCCCGGGGGAGGGCGCCAGCCATGGATGGCCTGAAAATAGCTATCCGTGTTGGGGAAGTGGAAAGCCGGCAGGCGGAGCTGCAGGGACAGCTGCAGATTTCCCGGGCAGCTCTGGCCTCCTTGATGGGGGTTGAAGAAACTTTACCGCCCCTTGCCCCGGGGAAAATTGACGGGGACAAGGCAGAAATAACGCAGCATATGGGTGTCCTGGAAGGTGTAACCCGCCCGGACATCAAGGCCCGGGAGCAGATTGTCCAGGCGGGAATGGAAAAGATGACGGCCACTAAACGGAGCTTTTTGCCCAAGGTGGAACTTTTTGCCGAGGGCGGTCTGTACGGAGCCCGGGACCCTGATACCGCTCTGGGGCAGGATGACGACTCCCCGTGGAAAAACGACTATTCCGGCGGCATCCGCATCTCCCTGCCCCTCCTTGACGGCGGCCTGCGTTCATCCTCTCTGGCCATCTCCCGTGCCGAACTTATCAAGGCCCGGGCCGCATTGCGCGCCGCGCGTCTGGCCGCTGCCCGTGAACTGACCATTGCCCGGGCTAACATACAGACGGCCCGGGCAAAAATCCGGGCCACAAGTCAGAGTGTGGCCTACGCCCGCAAGGTGCTGCATATTGAAGAACTCAAATATAATGTCGGCCGTGGAACCAGTGCCGAAGTCCTGGATGCCAGCGCCGCCGTGCTGACAGCGGAAAGCCTGGCCAGCCAGGCAGTTCGGGAACTGGAAGTGGCCCGGTTAGAAGAAGGGCTGGCAATGGGGAAACTTGATTGAGAGAATTGTGGGATACAACGTTCCGCGTTGGATTCAGATGTATTTGATGTTTGTTTGTGTTTTTTCGTTTAGAGAGCAACGCCGCCAATGTTGACGGCGTTGCTGCACATCAGGCACTCTGGGATATCCTGAATCAAAACAGCAATGCCCTGCGCGGGGTACAAACACACAAAAAAGAGTGTACATCCATGAGTGAATATCAGTTTCATGATTTCTTGGCCATGGATGAGCCCTTGTCATCCGACGATATTGACGCTTTGCGACACATCTCCACAAGGGCCAGGATAACCTCGGTCAGCTTCACCAATCATTACAATTGGGGAGATCTTAAGGCCGAACCTATTGAATTGATGAAACGTTTTTTTGATGCCTATGTGTATGTTGCCCATTGGGGAACAGCATGTTTTTACCTGCGCATTCCTCTTGAATTTTTTTCCCAGGACATGTTTCAGGGCTTGGAATCTATGGACGCCTTCACCACCAAAAAAATCGATTCGTATTGGTTTTTATGCTGGGAATTTAATGATTCCGAAGGCGATAGCTTTTTTGAGGGAGAGGATGGGGAAGACTGGATGAGCAGACTCCGCCCGATCCGTGAAGAAATCAAACGCGGTGATTTTCGCAGCCTGTATATCGGTTGGTTAGCCGGAATCAGCCAGGACGAACTTGAAGATGATGATGTGGAACCCTTCCCACCCATGACGATGTTCCCAAAACATGGCAGATCCGTTACAGCAAACATCAAAAGCCCTTACATTGGGTTGTAGGGGCTTTTGATGTTGTGGCGGATAAAGGATGCGATCCGAAATCGGGGCGGGATGGGCACTGTTTTTCAGCAGAGCCTGGCCCCCAGGGCACGTCCATCTTAGGAACGCCCCGTGATGCACTGATATGCGCATCACGGGGCGATTTTATGGGAAGGTGGGGGAGAGGATGATTCCGACCGTTCAGCTATTCTGAAGGCGTTTTCTGGGTGGTATGATAAGGCTGACGTGGCCCCACTCAATCATGTTCTTCTTGATAGGCAGCAATCCGCTTTTTCACATTGGCCGTCAGGTTGTTGAACCAGAATGCATAGTCGTTATCTGTGAAACACTTCTTGGGACCACCTGCCCATATTGACGAGATTGATCTTGTCAGATGTGGGTGCTTTTATATCCGTAGCGACATTGAAGGGTTGTACAGATAACACGACCGTCCTACGGATTTTGGCATCCAGAGAATGTGTGGGGTATTTTTTGTAGCAGAGCTGAACGATTCTAAATGAGTCAAAGTTGAACTTTGTATTTTTATAATATAAAATAAATCTAGAATGTTGTGCTTTTTATGGAAAAGTTTTCGGCACTACATCTATGTTTTTTATCTCTTCATCATCCCTCAATGTCGTTGCAGGTAGATCGCCATAAAAGGATCAACCAGCTGGAGATATCCATTTTTTTCTTCAATAAGATCCCTTTTTTCGAGTTGCTTGCGAGTGTACGCGACCGAGGAGGCGGATACAGCAAGTTTGGAAAGATACGGGGCGGAGAGGAGTTGTTTTGTCGGTTGTCTGGCCAGGGCCTTGATCAGCTTCAAGGATGTCGTGGATAAGGACTCGATATTAGCCTGGTAATAGAACGCTTCGGATTCAAGGACAAGATCAAAGGCTTGAGCGATGATTTCATCCGTAATTTCGGAGGAGGAACGTTCAAAGCAGAAATAGCCAAGGAGTTGGAGATAATATGCGTATCCTTGGCTGATATCGGCTATTTTTGTTGCGCAGGCTACGGAACAATCCCGTCCATGTTCATGCATCACGGTTTGCAGATAGGTGATCATGTCTTGTTGGGGCAATGCGGGTAGAGGATAGTTGAACGCGCTTTGGAAAAAAGGACGTTTGCTCTGGTTGAACATCTGGAGCAGCATGGACCGCCGGCTGCCGATAAAACAATAGGACGCCTGGTGG